>Ga0172362_10004482_pt1 | contig 12108 bp, 8 predicted proteins | sample LakKivs1_kivu2a2_FD_114534 | JGI IMG/M metagenome (GOLD analysis project Ga0172362, IMG submission 114534) | Sediment microbial communities from Lake Kivu, Rwanda - Sediment s1_kivu2a2 | ecosystem: Environmental > Aquatic > Freshwater > Lake > Sediment | place: Rwanda: Western Province, Lake...
ACTTTATTAAATGAAGTTGATATATCTGGTAATTTAACTGTTTATGGTACTACTACTTTAGATGATTTAGATGTATCAGGTAATTTAACTGTTTATAATAATACTTTATTAAATGAAGTTGATGTATCTGGTAATTTAATTGTTTATAATAATACTTTATTAAATGATTTAGATGTATCTGGTAATTTAACTGTTTATGGTACTACTACTTTAGATGATTTAGATGTATCAGGTAATTTAATTGTTTATAATAATACTTTATTAAATGATTTAGATGTATCTGGTAATTTAAGTATTTATGGTATTACTACTTTAGATGATTTAGATGTATCTGGTAATTTAAGTATTTATGGTATTACTACTTTAGATGATTTAGATGTATCAGGTAATTTAATTGTTTATAATAATACTTTATTAAATGATTTAGATGTATCAGGTAATTTAATTGTTTATAATAATACTTTATTAAATGATTTAGATGTATCAGGTAATTTAATTGTTTATAATAATACTTTATTAAATGAAGTTGATATATCTGGTAATTTAACTGTTTATGGTACTACTACTTTAGATGATTTAGATGTATCAGGTAATTTAACCACTTATAATTTAACGATTAATAATGATTTAACCGCTAATGTTTGTTCAATGAATCAACTTGAAGTCACAGGTAATTTAATTGTTGATACAAATATTATTATTAATGGTAATGCTAATATATCAAGGGCAAACATTAATAATTTAACAGTTAGTAATAATGCTATTTTTAGTAACACCGCAAAATTTAATGTTTTACCCACATACAATGGTTCAGGTTCAGGTATAGCTACTGAAAGTAATCAATTTGTTACTTTACAAACAATTGAATCAACAAAATTTATTGATATTCAAAAAGGAATTGATACTGCTTCACAAATATATGTTAATATAAATGATGTTTCTGGTGGAATAGTTGGAGGATTAATATTACAAGATGGTAATACTGTTTTATTAGCTGGTCAGGGTGGAAATGATGTGATATCTCCATATAATGGTTTATATATATATGATGCATCATCTAATTCTTTATCTCTTGATTTAGATACATCTGGTGTTAATTTATATAGATATGGTTATCCAGTTACAAATGAAAGTAGTGATTATTATAATTCGATTTTTATAGAATATTTGGATCCAGGTATTACAAATTGCACAACTGGTGATTGTTCTGGAGTAGCTTTTCTTAGATTGGGATTAACATATCCTAAAATAGGACCAGGATTAATATTAAATAGTTTAGGTCAAATTCAAGTTAATCCAGTTTTAAATTTTTTATCAACATTAGATGTATCTGGTAATACAACATTATTAGACTTGGATGTATTGGGAAATATATATAACAGAGGAAATTCAACTATTTCAGGTACTTTAACTGTTGATGGTAATACAAATTTAGGTAATGCAAATACTGATGTTACTTCAATAAATGGTACTTTAAATATGTTAAGTGGAAATATATCAAATGTTAATATTGCAAATATCATAACAGCAAATATATCAAATGAAATTGTATCATCATCAAATATTACAAATGCAATTGTTGCAACCGCAAATATCGCAACCGCAAATATTACAAATGAAATTGTATCATCATCAAATATTACAAATGCAATTATTGCAACAGCAAATATTACAACCCTAAGTATAACTGGTTCTTTAAACATGAATAGTAAAAATATATCAAATGTTAATATAGCAAATATTACAACATTAAATGTATCAGGTAATACAATATTAAATAATTTAGATGTGTCTGGTAATTTAATGGTTTACGGTAATACAACCTTAGGTGATTTTAATGATACTACCAATATTAACGGTACTTTAAATATGAATAGTGGTAATATATCAAATGTTAATATAGCAAATATAACAACTTTAAATGTATCAGGTAAAGAAGTAGTGGGAAATATAGATGTATCAGGTAATTTAAAAGTTTATGGTAATAGTAATTTAGGTAATGACTCAACTGATATAACAACTATAACAGGCAATTTAATTGTTAGTAATAATACTACATTATATAATTTAGATGTATCTGGTAATTTAAATATGCATAATGGTAATATATCAAATGTTAATATTTTAAATGCTAATGTTGAAAACTTATCATCATTAAATGTATCAGGTAATACAACATTATATAATTTAGATATATCAGGTAATTTAAATATGCATAATGGTAATATTCTTAATAGTAATATTGTTAATAGTAACATTGTTAATGCTAATGTTGCAAATATAACAACTTTAATTGTATCAGGTAAAGAAATAGTAGGAAATATTGATGTATCTGGTAATTTAATGGTTTACGGTAATACTAATTTAGGTAATGTCAGTGCAAATGTTGCTAATATAACAACTTTAAATGTATTAGGTAAAGAAGTAGTTGGTAATATTGATGTATCTGGTAATTTAAAAGTTTACGGTAATAGTAATTTAGGTAATGATATATCTGATATAACAACTATAACTGGTAATTTAATTGTTAGTAATAATACAACATTATATAATTTAGATGTGTCAGGTAATTTAAATATGAATAATGGAAATATATCAAATGTTAATGTAGCAAATATAACAACTTTAAATGTAACAACATTAAATATATCAGGTAAAGAGGTAGTTGGTAATGTTGATATATCGGGTAATTTAATGGTTTATGGTAATAGTACTTTGGGTAATGGAAATGATACAATTTTAATTAATGGTGCTTTAAATGTAAATGGTAATACAACATTAAATAATTTAGATGTATCAGGTAATTTAAATATGCGTAATGGCAACATATCAAATGTTAATATTGTTAATGCAAATGTTGCAAATATAACAACTTTAAATGTATCAGGTAAAGAAGTAGTTGGTAATATAGATGTATCAGGTAATTTAAAAGTTTATGGTAATAGTAATTTAGGTAATGATTCAACTGATATAACAACTATAACAGGCAATTTAATTGTTAGTAATAATACTACATTAAATAATTTAGATGTATCAGGTAATTTAAATATGAATAATGGAAATATATCAAATGTTAATGTTGCAAATATAACAACATTAAATGTAATAGGTAAAGAAGTAGTTGGTAATATAGATGTATCTGGCAATTTAACGGTTTACGGTAATAGTACTTTGGGTAATGGAAATGATACAATTACAATTAATGGTGCTTTAAATATAAATGGTAATACGACATTAAATAATTTAGATGTATCTGGTAATTTAAATATGCGTAATGGCAACATATCAAATGTTAATATTGTTAGTGCCAATATTGCAAATATAACAACATTAAATGTATTAGGTAAAGAAGTAGTTGGTAATATAGATGTATCTGGTAATTTAATGGTTTATAATAATTTAACAGTAAATGGTAATACTACTTTGGGTAATTCTAATGATACAACTATTGTTTATGGTAATTTAGATGTATTTGGTACTACAGATATATCAGGTAATTTAACTGTTATTGGAACAACAACATCAACAATATTTACAACATCAGATTACAGAATTAAATCTAATATTATACTTTTAGACAACACATTTATAATTGATAATTTAAATCCTATTCAATACACAAATTTACAAAATTCACATACTGAAATTGGATTTATTGCTCACGAATTACAAAAAGAATATCCAAATTTAGTTTCTGGTGAAAAAGATGGTGAAACATTACAATCAGTAAATTATATTGGGTTAATTGGTATTCTAGTTAACGAGATAAAACTACTCAAAGAAAGAGTTAGTAAATTAGAAAAATCTTAATTGGAATAAAAATTTTTAATTTTAAACAAAAATATTGAATATTTAATATTTTATTATTAATTTTAAATATAATACTAAGGCTTAATGGAACAAGATTATAAATCTAAAATAATAAATAAATTTATAAGAAAATGTCCAGATACCGATGAATATAAAGATAGATTAGAAAATGAGTTAAATTTAATAGAAAAAAAAAATTTTTGTCAATATATACTTCAAATATGTGAGATATTAGAATTAGTAGGAGATATTCCTCATATAATAAGAGGTTCATCTGGTTCATCATTAGTGTGTTGGTTGTTAGGTATAACAATGATAGACCCTGTTTCAAATTCAATATGTTTCTCAAGATTTTTAAATGAATTTAGAAATTCAATGCCAGATATAGATATGGATTTTCCACATAATCAACGGAATAAAATATTCAAAAAAATTTTTTCCAAATGGCCAAATGTTGTTCGTATAAGTAATTATGTTACTTATAAAGATAAAGGTGCAATTAGAAAAGCATTAAAAGAAATGGGTGTTGATAAAAAAATAGATAAATCCAAATGTAATTTAAATTATTGGAAAGATAAAGAAAAAAAAAAAGAATTAGCAAGTAAAGTTAAAGAAATTAAAGGTAAATTTAAAAATTATTCATTACATTGTGGTGGAATTATTTTTTTCACGAATTTATCTGATATGTCCAAATATAAAATAGTTGATAGACAAATATTATTAGATAAAGTTGATGTTGAAGCAGAAGGATTTTTTAAAATTGATATTTTAGCTAATCGGGGTTTATCTCAATTAATTAAAATAGATTCAAAACCTTTGGATAAATATGATTTTACAGATATTAAAACTATAGAACTATTACAATCTGGAAATAATATTGGATTAACATTTGGAGAGAGTCCGGGTATGAGAAAAATTTTTTCAACTTTAAAACCAAAATCTGTTTTAGATATTGCCAAGTGTTTAGCATTTATTAGACCAGGAGCAACATCAGAACAAGCAGATACAATAGAAGATTTAGATGGTGAAATAATTTTTGATGATGACGCAATAAAATATATACAAAATTTAATAAATTGTTCAGAATCACGTGCCGATAATATAAGGAGAATATATTCAAAAGGTAATTCTATTGAAATAGGAACATTAGAATTAGAATTATTTGATGCTAATCCTCAATTAGATATTGATTTTATTAATGCAAAATTATTAAATTTACGTAAATATAGTTTTTGCAAATCACATGCTTTATCATATGCTTATTTAGTTTGGGCTTTGGCTTGGCATAAAGCAAATAATCCTAAAGAATTTTGGAAATCAACTATTAAAAATTCACATAGTATGTATAGAAAATGGGTTCATATTCGTGAAGCAATATGTTCTGGAGTAAAAATAACTTGTGATGATACACTTGATGATATTACACATTTTTATTCTTATGGATTTTGGTTGGGTAAAGATTTTATAGATTCAAAACGTATGTATGTAAATATAATTGATGAAAATAAAAAAACTTGTGAATTTAGAGGATTAATAGCAACTGCTAAATATTATAAAAAATTTAATTCCAAAACTAAATTATATGATTTGATTACATTTGTTACAATTGGTTATTCTAATCAAATATATATTGATTTAGTTGTAAAAGGTTGGGCTAAAACAAAATATCAAAATATTTGTTCAGGTAAAGGAAAAATAAAAATTATCAAGGATTATGTGATGATAAATGTTGATTTTATTGAATATAAATAATTAAATTAATTATTTATAATTTTTATAAAATTAATAAATTTGACAAAACAATCAATATCGTACCTAATATTTTAAATAAATCTAATGATTCATTATTGAACATAATACCATAAATATAAGCCATAATAATACCAAAAAATGATAAAATTGAATAGGTTGATGGGTCTAATCTATAAACTGAATAAAATCTCAACCAATATCCAATAGTACCAACCAATCCATTTATTATCAAAGCTAATCCAATCAATCCAATATTAAATTCTTTAGAATTATCTGATTTTGTATCTGTATTAAAATATTCTTTTTTATTGACATTTTTTTTATAAACATTTTTTTTATCAATCCAATATGTTTTAAATATATATACACTTGATAAAATAGCACCAAAAAAATAAGCTATAAATAATTGATTCCAATTATTATCAGTTTTAATGTTTTTAATAACAAAATAAATCAATGCTTCAGTTATTGCTGCTATTACCATCATAGCAAATCCATAAGAAAAAGAAGAATTATTTTTTTCAGAATCATTTTTTAAAAAATTTGATATAATAAATAATACTAATCCTCCAATACAATAAAAATATTCAAATTTCCAACTTACTCCAGAAAATAATAAAATTAATAATGGATAAATATTAAATATACTAAATGATACTCCTGAATCTAAATTCATAAAACCTTCATATGAACTATAAATATGAATAAGATTAATAAACATTAAAATAATTGCTTCAGATGTAAATATATTTGAAACTATCCAACTATAATTTATAAAAAATAATGATATTAATACATAAATTATTAATCTTGTCCATAATTGTAAATCAATTGGAAGTGATATTTTTTTTACAAATATTGGATATAAACTTAATAGGGACTCTGAAACAAGTTTTGAATATATTGGAATAAAATCCATTTATAATATAATTATTAAATAATTTTTCTAAAAAAATTCATATTATTATATGTTTTAGTAAAAATTGTTATTAAATAAAAAAAAATATAAAACTAAATATATAAATGGATAATTTAATATTTTTTTTGATAATCATACTAGTAGTTTTAGCCATATATTATATGGATTTAAATTCACCCAAAACAAAAGCACAAATTGATTCGGAAGAAAAATTCGATTCATTAAATAATGATAATAATGATTGTGTACAATCTGATATTCTTTCTTTAAATCCATATCATAGATGTAAAGTACTTGGGGTAAATAAATTTATGATAAGAGATTTGAGAACAAAATTATGGTTAACTGATGGTATGCAAGAAGGATTTAGTAAATTTTTACCAGGAAAATTTGGTGTACCACTAATGATGTCTGCCAAACCAGATGAATACTTACCTCTCAGAACTGTTGCTGACCCTAATGACTATCTTTTAGCAACCTATTCTGGTGATGGAATTAGGGTTGTGGCAAATCCTTATAATCAAACATTTGTTTTACAAGTATTTATTTATAATGGATATAATGTTATAGGGTATTTAAATGAAGCAAATACTCAATTATATTTAAATATTGATGATAATGGAAATATAACATCTACTTTGGAACCATCTAAAGCTTCTATTATAGAAATTATAGAAATATAAAAAAATTGATTAAATAATTTAAAATATATTAATATATTTTAAATTTATTACAAATGGTAATGGATATTGTTCATAAGATTAGATATATTATTGAATTTAAACAACCAGTTGATTATTTTGATGTTATTTTACAAAAACAAATTGATTTAAGATTAAAGTTTGAGGGTAATGAAAATAGAATTATTGTATTGGATTTGAGTGATTGTAATCAAAGTTTATCAAAATCAAAATATTACTCTAAATATAAATCTTTATTCAATAATTATAATTTAAGAATAAGTCATTTAGAATTAATTAATTCTTCAGATAAATATGACATAATAAAACACATTTATTCTAACCAGAAAGAAAATAACTCACTTATATTTAAAGATAAAAAATCTAATTCATATGATGAATTTGAATATGAATTTGATTTGATGTTAGAAGAATTAAATGTGTTTTGTAATACTTTTGAATTTGATTCAAATCAAAATAAAATTATAAATTCAATAATTGAAGATCCAAATCTAAAATCTAATATTAAATTTTGCGGATGGCAAGATTATTGGGTTACGCTATAACAATCGGGTTAATCTGAATCTGAATCTGAATTTAAAATATGAGATAATTTTGTTCTTAAACTTGTATCAATATTAAATGGTTCTGTACTAAATTGTTTTGTATATTTGACTGGGCTAGTTGTTTTGTTATTACTAGAATTTTTTGTATTAGTTTTAGTTTTAGTAGTTTTAGTAGTTGTTTTTGATGTTTTGGTGGATTTGGTAGATTTGGTAGATTTGGTTGTTTTAATTATTTTAATTTCTGGATATTCGATTTTATAATTTGACAAATATGATTTGGCATTTGATGTTGAATCTTTAACCAAATCAATATATTTAGGATATTTGGTAAGTAATTTAGTTCTAAGAGATTTACCTTGGGATGTTAAGTCTGTAGTAGAATAAAACATTCCTTGAGCTTGTGTTTCTATAACAAAATCCCCATTAATTAAATACCTAACTAGTTGTTTCCACCAATCTTCTTTACCAGAATTTGAATTTGGACCAAATGATAATCCACTTCCATATTCTTCCCATTCACACATCCATTCTTTTACTTTAGATTGTTTTCCCAATAACACTCCAATACACATTCCAATCCCAAACTTTCCATTTAATTTAGTAAGTACATTAAGTAACAAGTATATGGGACAAGTATAATCTTTATTTTCAATTTCTTCTTGTTTATCTGATTTTTTTCTTAAACAATTATCACAATTTGAACACGATTCCACAATTTGACCAAAATTTGCCAAAATAGCTTTTCTTCTACAACAACTTGCCCAAACATATTTTTCTATTTGTCTGATTTGTTCTTCCTGATACATTTTTTGTTGTAAATTTTTCATATCTTTTATTAAAAATCTATTAACTTGAAAATCTTTAGCTGAATAAAATAATACACATTCTGCGGGTTTACCATCTCTTCCAGCTCTCCCAATTTCTTGATAATATGATTCAATATTTTTAGGACAATTATAATGAATCACTAGTCTTACTCCAGGTATATTTATACCCATACCAAAAGCAATTGTGGCACACATTATTTTTGTTTTACCATCAATAAAATCTTGTTGAACTTGTTTTTTATTTTTATCAGACATCCCTGCATGATATGATTCTGCTCCAAATCCTAATTCTCTCAATTGATCTGAAACCAAATCAGTATCATCTCGTGTTTTACAATAAATTATAGCATATTGATTTGGATATTTGTTTAATAAATTTTCTATTGATGTAATTATATTATCAGTTCTTGGTAAAACCCTAATCATCAGATTTGCCCGGTCAAAATTCCCAATAACTAATTCAGGATTTGATAATTTTAAAATACGATATATGTCATCCCGAACCTTAACAGATGCGGTAGCAGTTAAAGTTAGGATTGGTATTTCTGGTATCCAATCTCTAATTACACCTAATTCAGTATACCCAGGTCTAAAATCTAATCCCCAAGTAGATACCGCATGAGCTTCATCAATACAAACCATTAGCAAATTTTGTCTTATTTCTTGAATAAAGTCATATGATTTTGAAAAAAATTCAGGAGTCATAAAAATTAATTTATTTGTTCCACCAATAATTTCTGTTTTTTCTTGAGATTTTTTTTTTGCAGTTGTTTCTGAATTAAATACTGCTGTAGGGATACCTTTTGATTCCATCTCTTGACCTTGTTCCATCATTAATGCTATTAGGGGGCTTATTACGATAACATTTTTGCAAGTTATAAGATATGGTAATTGATAACAAATTGATTTACCAAATCCGGTTGCAAGGATTGCACAAACATCTCTTGATTCCACAACTACTTTTTTAATAATTTCAAATTGTGTTTGTTTTAATTCATTATATCCCCAATATTTTTTAAGTATCTGATTATATTCACTTAATAATTCAGAATCTGATTTGGTATTGGATTTGATAACTTTAGTTGTTTTAATGTTTTTTTTATTATTTTTTTCTATGGTTTTTGTTTTGGTATTATCATTAATTACTTCATTTAATAATTCATTAATTTCGTCATTATTAGAATGTATTGAATCAGAGTCTGATTCCAAGTCAGAATCAGATTTAAATTTTGATAAATGTTTTTTTCTTAAATATGCCATTAGTTTATACTTAAAATAATTATATATTAAATATATAAATCAACTTTTATAATAACACCCTATATTAAAATAAAATGTATTTTATAATCATATACACATATTAACATTAAGGCAATACAACATATAAAAGAATTAAATTTAATGGAAATTCAAAATTTTTTAGATTATTTACTTAATAAAAAAAAATTTTTAAAATTAAAAAATTTATTGGAAAATGATATTTCAATTACAAACATTAAAAATTTTATTGATTATACAAAAAATAAAATATATAAAAAAAATATTCTTAATAAACTTCAATTAGAAAATATTAGAAAAATAAATGTTTATTTAGTAGGTCATGATTGTTATCCAATTATTCAATTTAATTTTTATTATAACTATAATACAAAAAAAAATGATTTTTCTTTAAACGAAGATAATGTTCATATAAAATTACTTGACTATTATCACAATAAAAAATATTTAAGATTTAATTATCCGGTTTTTAAACAATTAAAAAATTCTCTTAATAATAAAAATAGTTCATGGAATAAAATTGTTGTAAATGGAATAATTCGTTGTTTTAGATATACACCACAAATTCTTCTAGTTGGTTGTTAGAAAAATATATAATTATATATTTTTATATAATTACATTATATAAATGAATATTGTTACATTTATCATAATATTAATAATTATATTTGTTATCTATAATATATATGAAAATATAAAAAAACAATACATTGATTTGGCAAAAGATTTAAAATTTTGGAAAAATAAATATCAAAATAATCATAATGAATTAATTGATTTTATAAAAGAAATACTACCTTTTTTTAATAAATACAATATAGTATATTGGGTTCACGCTGGAACATTATTAGGTTATACAAGACATAATGGATTTATACCTTGGGATGATGATATTGATTTTGGCTATATTGATGATATAAATATTAATGATTTTAAACAAGAACTACAAAATAAATATATAATAGAAGATACATTTTTTGGATTTAAAATAATAGATAAAATTAAAAATAATATTTTTATAGATATGTTTAAATACACAATTGATTATAATAATAATAAAGCAAATCAAACATATTATTCAAATTTAATATGGCCAAAAGAAAATTATTATTTGAATGAATTATTTCCTTTAAAAAATGGTAAATTTGAAAATTTAGAATTGTTTATTCCAAATGAATCTGATAAAATATGTAATAGAATTTATGGTAATGATTATAAAGATATTTATTATTTGCATACACCACATTATGATAATTTTTTATCAAATATTTATGATGGAATAGGAATATTAACAATAGTTGGAAAAAAATTTTATATTAAAGATTTGCATTAAGTATTTTATTTGAAGTAATTTATCAATATTATTATGATAAAAATTAAAATTATTATTGTTAATAAAAAATGTGTTAAATTAATATAGTTAGTAACAAAATTAAATATTTTTTTTTGCGAATCTGATAACCAAGATAATTCATGTTTATGAACAATATGTGTATTATTATTTATATGACAATTTGTTCCAATACATGGTTCAAAATAATCATATGGTAAAAATAAAATTTTATTAATATTATTATTTTTTATATATGTATCAATAATAGTATTAAAAATAGGAGGACCAGTTGTATTTTGAATACACATTAATTTATTTTCATACCAGTTACATTCATATTTAAAATTATCCATTAAAAAAGTACATATATCAATATTTGGTTTTGATACTATAATTCCATTATTATAACATTCATTAAATTTATGACATGTAAGGTAATTTGACACATTATCAACTTTAGGTGATATTTTAGAAACAATAAAATCATATTCATTTATTTTTTCAAATAAATTATCTAAATTTTTTATAACATCACAATCAATATCAATATAAATACCTCCAAACTGATTTAATATTAAAATTTTGGCAAAATCAATTTTTTGATGCATGTAAATAAATTTATTGTATTTATTTTTGTATTTAATATTATTTTTGTTATTTAATAATTCCTCAATTTTTTTTTCATCCCATAAAATATATTTCCAATTATTATGTATTTTAATTGTATTTTCTATTTTTTTTTTATTATCATTTGATATATTTTCATATCCTTGTATCCATATTTGATGTATTATTTTTGGTATTTTATTTTGCATATATATATATATATTACAATATATTAAAAATTGATTTATTTTAAATATATATTTATAATTATTATTAATTAATAATGACTGATAATCTTCCTTTTAGCGAAAAATATAGACCCAAGAAAATTAGTGAC
>Ga0172362_10004483_pt1 | contig 12104 bp, 12 predicted proteins | sample LakKivs1_kivu2a2_FD_114534 | JGI IMG/M metagenome (GOLD analysis project Ga0172362, IMG submission 114534) | Sediment microbial communities from Lake Kivu, Rwanda - Sediment s1_kivu2a2 | ecosystem: Environmental > Aquatic > Freshwater > Lake > Sediment | place: Rwanda: Western Province, Lake...
ATCGCGATCGCGGTCGGCTTCCTGCTCGCGGGCGGCATCGACGAGCGCCGCGCGGGCCGCGCGGGTGTGGCGCCGCCGCGCGATTGACCCGCCTGTGAAACATGTTCACGCTCCAGCGCGGATGAAGACCATGACCGTCCGTGACATACGGCTGGACTGGCCCGCCGCCGAGAAGGCTCTTGCGCGCGTCGGCGAGATCGTCGTCACGCGCGACGCGAAGCCCGTGGCGCGGATCCTGCCGTACGAAACCCCGTCCTCGACCCGCCGGAAGCGGTTCGACGCGACGGAGCACCTGCGCTGGATGGAGAGCTTCTGGCGCACCCGCGACCCCGGCCCGTCGAGCGACGAGCTGCTGCGCCGGGACCGCGAGTCATGAGCCCGTACCTCGACCGGGGCCGCGAGGCGTGAGCCTCTACCTCGACACGAGCTGTCTGCTGAAGCTTCTCCTGCCGGAGGTCGAGTCGCGCCGCGTGGCGGAGATCGTCGCCGCGGAGGAGCACGTGGTCGTCTCGTCGCTCGCGCAGCAGGCGCGCGCCGGTCGGGACCAAGGCTTCGACGTCAGCATGCCGCGGTGAGCCGATGAGCGCGGGCGACACCTTCACCGACATCATCCGGCGCTTTCGCGACGTCGCACCCGCCGCGGACTTCTGGTCGCTGCGCGTCGTCGAGGAGCGCGACGATCACGTCGCGGTGCGGCGCGGCGTCGTGCAGCCGCCGCGGACGGGGCTCGACCTCGGCGTCATGGTGACGGTCTGCGCGGACGGCGGCACGGGCTACGCCGGCACCTGCGACGTGACGACGTCCGGTCTCGCTCGCGCCGTCGCCGAGGCGCTCGACTGGGCGCGCTGCAGCGCGGGGCGGAGCGTCGTCGACCCGCGGCTGGTGCCGCGCGACCCGGTGCGTGGCGCGTACGCGTCGCGGGTGACGGAGCCGTGGCAGGGCACCTCGCTGCGCGACAAGGTCGACCTGCTGCGCGAGCAGTGCGAGCGCCTGAAGTGCGACGACCGCATCGTCGACTGGTCGGCGGCGCTCTGGCGCACCACCGCGCGCTCGCTGCTCGTGACGAGCACCGGCAGCGAGATCGAGCAGAGCTTCGACGTCTTGCTGCCGATGCTGAGCGTGACCGCGGCCGCCGGCAGCGAGTCGCAGACGCGGAGCCTCGGCGATCACGCGGGCCGACAGGGCGGGCTCGAGGTGATGGCGGCGGTCGGATTCACCACGGCGGCGCCGCGTCTCGCCGCGGAGGCGCTCGAGCTGCTGTCGGCACCCGACTGCCCGGAGGGCACGATGGACCTGCTGCTCGCGCCCGACCAGATGGTGCTGCAGGTACACGAATCGATCGGTCACCCGCTCGAGCTCGACCGGATCCTCGGCGACGAGCGCAACTACGCCGGTACGAGCTTCGTCACGCCCGACATGTTCGGCACCTATCGCTACGGCTCCGAGCTGCTGAACGTCACCTTCGACCCGACGCGCGCTGCCGAGATCGCGAGCTACGCCTACGACGACGAGGGCACGCCCGCCGAGCGCACGCACCTGATCCGCGACGGCATGCTGCTCCGCCCGCTCGGCGGCGCGCTGTCGCAAGCGCGGAGCGGCCTCGCCGGCGTCGCGAACGCGCGGGCGGCGAGCTGGAACCGTCCGCCGATCGACCGCATGGCGAACCTGAACCTCGAGCCCGGCACGTCGTCGCTGCACGACATGATCCGCGCGGTGGAGCGCGGCGTCTACATGGAGACCAACTGCTCGTGGTCGATCGACGACTCGCGCAACAAGTTCCAGTTCGGCTGCGAACGCGGGCGCGTCATCGAGAACGGCGAGCTCAGGAAGGTGGTGAAGAAGCCCAACTACCGCGGCATCTCGGCGAGCTTCTGGCGTAGCCTGGCCATGGTCGGTGCGCCCGAGACGGTCGAGACGCTCGGCACGGCGTTCTGCGGCAAGGGCGAGCCGAACCAGGTGATCCGCGTCGGGCACGCGGTGCCGCCGTGCCTGTTCCGCGGCGTCGAGGTGTTCGGCGGTGCTTGACGACCTGCGTGCGTCCTTCGAGGACCTCGCCGCAGCGACGCAGTCGCGGCTGCGCGGCGGCGAGTCTTTCGAGCTCAACCTGCACGCCGAGGATTCCGAGTTCGTGCGCCTGAACCGGGGCGCGGTGCGCCAGGCGGGCAGCGTCGTGCAGCGCACGCTGTCGCTCGATCTCGCGGAAGGAAGGCGGCACGCAGCGGGGACGCTCACGCTGTCGGGAGACCCGGCGGCGGACCTCGAGCGCGTCGCGGCGCTGGTGACGGAGCTGCGCGCGCAGCGCGCGGAGCTGCCCGAAGATCCGTGGCTGCTCGCGCCGGACCGGCCCGAGTCGAGCGAGCGCGTGGTGGCGAGCGTGCTCCCCGACCGCGACGAGGTGCTCGATCGCCTCGGCGACGCCGGCAAGGCGCGCGACCTCGTCGGGCTCTACGCGTCGGGCCCGGTCGTGCACGCGTTCGCGAGCTCGCGCGGGCAGCGCAACTGGTTCGTCTGTCCGAGCTTCAACCTCGACTGGAGCTTCCACCTCGAGGCCGACCGCGCGGTGAAGGCGTCGTACGCGGGCACGCGCTGGGACGGCACCGCGTTCGCGGACCGGCTCGAGCGCGCGGCGGGCGAGCTCGAGCTGCTCGCCCGCCCGACCCGTGACCTGCCGCCGGGACGCTACGCGATCCACCTGGCGCCCGACGCGGTCGCGGAGCTGATGGGCCTTCTCTCGTGGGGCGGCTTCGGGCTGCGCGCGCTGCGCACCAGGACGAGCCCGCTGCTCCGCATGGCGGACGGGAACGAGACGTTCCACGAGTCGGTGACGCTCGTCGAGGACACGGCAGGCGGAATGGCGCCCGACTTCCAGGAGCAGGGCTTTCGCCGTCCCGCGTGCGTGCCGCTGATCGAGTCGGGTCGCTACCGGGCGAGCCTGGTCTCGCCGCGCTCGGCGGTCGAGTTCGCGGCCGAGACCAACGGGGCGACGTCTCAGGAGATGCCGCTGTCGCTCGACCTCGCCGCCGGGGACGTCGCCGCGAACGACGCGCTCGCGCGCCTCGGGACGGGGATCCACGTCAGCAACCTGCACTACCTGAACTACTCCGACCGGATCCGCTGCCGGGCGACCGGCATGACGCGCTTCGCGTGCTTCGCGGTCGAGGGTGGCCGCCTGGTCGCCCCGATCGGCGTGCTGCGCTTCGACGACACGCTTTTCCGCATGCTGGGCTCGAACCTGATCGGCCTCACCCGCGAGCGGGAGACCATCCTCGACCCGGGGACCTACGGCGGTCGGTCGGTGGGCAGCATGCGGGTCCCCGGTGCCCTGGTCGACGACGTCGCCTTCACCCTGTGACCGGCACCCGGGCAGCGGCGGGTCCCGGACGTGGCCAGCGCAGGTGGCAGCAGGTATAGCGTTCGGGGGGGCACCTGCCCCGATCCCCCTGGAGGAAGAGCGCTGTGAATCGAGAACTTGCCGCCCGCGGACGGGCCGTCGCGTCGGGCTTCCTTGTCGCGGCGACGATCGCGGTGCTGTTCCCCGCCGGCGCCGGCGCGGCCGTGATCGACCGCATCGTCGCCACCGTCGACGGCGAGCCGATCACCACCTACCAGGTGGACACCTTCATCCGCGCCAACGTCCGCGGTGCGGACCCCGAGTCGGTCGGCGCCGAGGATCGCAAGAAGGTCCTCGACGTCCTGATCAACGACATGATCGTCGAGATGGAGAGCTCGCGTCTCGGGGTCGGCGTGGGCAGCGAGGAGGTCAACAACTACATCGAGCAGATCAAGAAGCAGAACGACCTCGACGACGAGAAGCTCGCCAAGGCCCTCGAGCAGCAGGGCCTCACGATCGACACGTACCGCATCCAGGTACGCAAGGAGATCCAGCGCAGCCAGCTGATCGCGCGCAACGTCCGCTCGCAGGTGAACGTCACCCCCGAGGAGATCCAGAAGTTCTACGACGAGCACAAGGCGCAGTTCTCGGACGCCGAGGCGGTGACCGTCCGGCACATCTTCTTCACGGTCCCGCAAGGGGTCGACGACCCGCAGCAGGTCGGGCAGCTCCTCGGCGAGAAGGCGAAGCGCGCCTACGGCCGGCTGCAGGGTGGTGAGCCGTTCGAGAGCGTCGCGCGCTCGATGTCGGAGGGACCCGACGCCACGCAGGGCGGCATGCTCGGCAAGCTGAAGCGCGGCGAGATGCGGCCCGAGCTCGAGCAGATCGCGTTCTCGATGCGCGAGGGGCAGTTCAGCCAGCCCGTCCAGAGCCCCTTCGGCCTGCACATCCTCTACGTCGAGAAGCGTCACGCGGGGACGGCGGTGCCGCTCGAGACCGTCCAGGAGCAGATCAAGGAGCGGCTCTACGCGCAGGCGACCGAGGCGCGCTTCCAGGAGTGGGTGACGCAAGACCTCCGCAAGGGACACGCGGTGGTGATCAAGTAGCCCGCGCTCTGCGGGTGAACGAGGTCCATGCAAGGCTCGCGAGGAACGGTCCTCGCCGTCACGCTCGGCGATCCCGCCGGCGTCGGCCCCGAGGTCGCACTGCGCGCGACCCGTGCGCTGCTGCGCCCGGGCGGAGCAGCGCACGGAGTCGCGATCGGGCGCAGGACGACACCGCGTGTCGTCCTGATCGGTGACCGCGCCGCGACCGAGGAGACGTCGCGGCGACTGCGCCTCGGAATCGGCGTCGTGCCGTGCACGACGGACGACGTCGCGCGCCGCGCGCTGCCGCCGGTCGCCGCCAGCGGTCGCCTCGTCCTGCCGCTGCTCGCGCCGGACGCGTCCCAGGCGCGCCCGCTGCGCGCAGCGGAGCGCCGCCCCGGCAAGCCGAGCGACGCCGGCGCGCGCATCGCGTACCACGGGCTCCTCGCCGCGATCGAGCTCGCGCGCGTCGGCGCGATCGACGCGATCTGCACCGCGCCGATCAACAAGGAAGGCTTCGCGCGCGCCGGGCTCGCCACCACCGGGCACACCGAGATCCTCGCCGAGAAGAGCGGTGCTGCGCACGTACGCCTCATGATGGCGCACCCGCAGCTGCGCATCGTGCTCGCGACGACGCACGTGGCGATCACCGACGTGCCGCGGCAGCTCACGCGCGACGGCATCGAGGAGACGATCCGCGTCACCGCGAGCCATCTCCGGCGCTGGTTCGGGATCGCGCGGCCGCGCATCGCGGTCGCAGCGCTGAATCCGCACGCGAGTGACGGCGGTACCTACGGCGACGAGGAGGAGCGCCTGATCGCGCCGGCCATCGCGCGCGCCCGCGCGGCGCGCATCGACGCCTTCGGTCCCGTCCCGGCCGACACGCTGTTCTCCGCGCTCGGCCCCGCGAACGACGCGGTGGTCGCGATGTACCACGACCAGGGGCTGATCCCCGTCAAGCAGCTCGGCGTGCACGAGGCGGTGAACGTGACGCTCGGGCTGCCGTTCATCCGTACGTCTCCCGACCACGGTACGGCGTACGACGTGGCCGCGAAGGGCGGCGCCGACCCGCGCAGCATGCAGGCCGCGGTCGCGCTCGCGCTGCGTCTCGCGGCGCTCGAGCGGCGCGCTGCGCGTCGCTCGCCGAAGTCCATCGAGCGCCGGGCGGTGCCGCGCGGCCCACGCAAGACCCAAGACCCGAGAGGTCCGAGATGAAGATGAACCCCACGATCTTTCGCGAGTACGACATCCGCGGCATCGCCGATCGCGACTTCGACGAGGGCTTCGCGTACGCCCTGGGACGCGCCGTCGGCACGCGCCTGCGCGCTCTGCACCCCGGCACGACGCCCGCGATGGCGGTCGGCCGCGACTGTCGCACGACGTCCGACGCCTACGCGCGCGAGCTGATGCGCGGTCTCGTCGAGAGCGGCGTCGACGTGCTCGACATCGGCATGTGCCCGACGCCGCTCCTCTACTTCGCGCTGCACGAGCTGCCGGTGCAGGGCGGGCTCGAGGTCACCGCGAGCCACAACGCGTCGGAATACAACGGCTTCAAGATCTGCATCGGCCACGCCGCGATCTACGGCGACGCGATCGCCACGCTGCGCGGCGAGATGGAGCGCGGCGCGTTCGCGACCGGGCAGGGCACGATCACGCAGCGCGCAATCCTGCCGCCGTACGAGAAGTACTGCACCGGGCAGTTCGGCACGCTGCCGCGCAAGCTCAAGGTCGTGGTCGACGCCGGCAACGGCGCCGGCGGGCACATCGGCCCGGACATCATGCGCAAGCTCGGCTGCGAGGTGGTCGAGCTGTACTGCGATCCCGACGGCCGCTTCCCGAATCACCACCCCGACCCGACCGTGCCCGAGAACCTCGAGGACCTGATCCGCGCGGTGGACGAGCAGAAGGCCGACGTCGGCATCGCCTACGACGGCGACGCCGACCGCATCGGCGTGGTCGCGCCCGGCGGCCGCATCCTGTGGGGCGACGAGCTGCTGGTGATCTTCGCGCGCGAGGTCCTCGCCCGCCGTCCGGGGGCGATCGTCATCAGCGAGGTCAAGTGCTCGCAGCGTCTGTTCGACGACGTCGTGAGCCACGGCGGCGAGGCGATCATGTGGAAGGCGGGACACTCGCTCATCAAGGCGAAGATGCGCGAGACCGGGGCGGCCGTCGGCGGCGAGATGAGCGGGCACATGTTCTTCTTCGACCGCTTTCTCGGCTACGACGACGCGATCTACGCGTCGTTCCGCCTGCTCGACATCCTCGCACGGAGCCCGGGCGGCATCCTCGATCTCCTCGACGGGCTGCCGCCCGCGTTCAACACGCCGGAGATCCGCGTCGACTGCCCGGACGAGATCAAGTTCGAGGTCGCGGCCCGGGTGCGCGACCGGCTGAAGCGCGACTACCCGGTGAACGAGGTCGACGGGGTGCGCGTCCAGTTCGACGACGGCTGGGGGCTGGTGCGCGCGTCGAACACGCAGCCCGCGCTGGTGCTGCGCTTCGAGGCGTCCAGTGCAGAGCTGCGCGACCGGCACCGGCAGCTCGTCGAGGGCATCGTCGCCGAGGCGCGCGCCGAGGTCGAAGCGGGCGGCTGAGGGCACCCGCGCGGAAGCGCGGTTCGAAGCAGGCGTGGGGGCTCGAAGAGGCGTGCGTCGCGACAGCGCCGAAGGCTCGCTCGCGGACGGCGAGCAGTGTCAGCCGCAGCTGTGTCAGGAGCAGCGGTTGGTTCGGGGATGAGCCGTGCTAGCGTTTCGCCAGCATGCCCCGGTCGGTCGCCACCCTCACGATCCGGAACGTCCCGGTGCGGGTCGTTCGGACCCTGAAGGCCATCGCCAAGCGGCGCCACCGCTCGATGGAGCAGGAGGTGCGCGATCTCCTCGAGGAGTACGTGGGCGAGCGAGCCGCCATCGTGAAGCAGGTCGAGGCGTCGTGGGAGTCGCAGTCGCGGCGGCCGTCGGCGGCGGAAGTCGAGAAGTGGATCGCGGCAGGCAGGCCGTGAAGGCAGTCGTCGACGCGAACGTGGTCGCGTACTTTCTGCTGGGAACGTCGAAGTTCGTCGCCGAGGTCAGAGCCTTCTGGAATCGAGCCGACGAGCTGATCGCGCCGTCCATCTGGGAGGCCGAGATCGCCAACGTCGTATGGATGGCCGCGCGGTCAGAGGTGATCGCCAGGGACGACGCGGTGGCGAAGCTGGAACTGGCAGGCCGTCTCGGGGTGCACTCCGTCAACAACAGGACGCTCTGGCGTGGCGCGCTCGCGCGGGCGCTCGCCTCCGGCGTCGCGGTGTACGATACGCTCTTCGTCGAGCTCGCGGATCGGGAGCGCGTTCCGATGGCGACGTTCGATCGCAAGGTTCTCGAGGCCTACCCGGCGATCGCGAAGCGCCCGCGCGATCTTCTGTGATCTTCGGCCCGCCCGACGCGGGCGCCGATCCCGGCCCGCGGTGTCGGTCGCGGCCGCAGGCTGTGGCATGATCGGTCGCGTCGTGCCTGCCGCCATCACCCTCGACGACCTGCGCCGTCACGCCGTCGCCCGCACGCTGTTCACGCCGACCACCTTGCCGAAGGCCATCGAGCGCCTGGGCTTCGTGCAGGCCGACCCGATCTGCGCTCCTGCGCGCGCGCAGGACCTGACGCTGCGCCACCGCGTGCGCGGCTATCGGGCCGGCGATCTCGAGCGCCGCTACCCGGATCTCGCCATCGAGGAGGAGGTCTTCATCAACTACGGATTCCTGCCGCGTGCGACGCAGCGCCTCGTCCACCCGCGCAGCCGGCGCACCACCTGGACGAAGAAGCGCCAGGCGATGGCCCACGAGGTGCTCGCCTTCGTGAAGGAGCGCGGCAGCGTGCACCCGCGCGACGTCGACGCGCGGTTCCAGCACGGCAAGACTCGCAACTGGTTCGGGGGCTCGTCGAACGCCAGCACGCAGCTGCTCGACGGCATGCACTATCGCGGCCTGGTGCGCATCGCGCGCCGTGAAGGTGGCGTGCGCGTGTACGCGCCGGCAGCGGCGCACGAGCCGGTGGCCGACGCGGCGGCGGCGATGGACGCGCTGACCGACGTGCTGCTCGCCCAGTACGCACCGTTGCCCGAGCCCTGCCTCACGGCGCTGATCGCACGCCTGCGGCTGGCGGCGCCGCAGTGGACAGGTGAGCGGCGCGGTGCGGCGTTGCGCGCCAAGGCGCGGCTGCCGTCGGCGCTGGTCGATGGCATTCGCTGGTACTGGCCCGAGGGTGAGTCGCCGGCTTCACGGCGCCACCAGCCTGGCGACACGGTGCGGCTGCTCGCACCGTTCGACCCGATCGTCTGGGACCGCCGCCGCTTCGAGCTGCTGTGGGGGTGGGCCTATCGCTTCGAGGCCTACGTGCCGGCGGCGAAGCGCGTGCGCGGCTACTACGCGCTGCCGCTCTTGTGGCGCGACCGGGTCATCGGCTGGGCGAACGCGGCGGTGCGCGACGGGCAGCTCGTCGTCGAGCCGGGCTACGTGGCGGGAAGGGCGCCACGGGAGGCGGCGTTTCGCGCGGCGCTGGCCGACGAGACGCTGCGGCTCGCCGCGTTCCTCGGCGTCGGCTGAGCGGCGTGCGGCGGGACGCTGCGACGAGCCGCCGTTCGCTCGGCGTGCCCGTAGCCCGCTCCGCCGGGCTCGCCCGCCACCGGTGTGGAAACGCCCGGGTTGAACCGCGCTCTCGGGGCTGGGAGAGCTGCGCGCGATGACGGCGCGTGTCGCGAGCGAAGCGGAGGCCGAAGGGGCGGCCGGCGGATCCTGGAATCACGGGCTCGCCGCACTCCTGTCCTCGTCCGCACTGTTCGGCGTCATGGCCGTTCTGGTGCGCGCCGCGGCGCGCGAGGTGCCGGCGTCGCAGATCGCGCTGGTGCGCTTCGTCGGCTCGTTCCTGTTCATGCTGGCGGTGACCCGCGGCCGCGGTCTTGTGCCGCGTCCGGGCAACGCGAAGCGCCTCGTGCTGCGCGGCGTGATCGGTGCCACGTCGATCACGTTCTACTTCGTCGGCATCGAGGGAGCGGGTGCGGGCCTCGCGACGCTGGTGCAGAACTCCTACCCGGTGTTCGCGGCGCTGATCGCGGTGCTGCTCGGCGACGAGAGGTTCACGCGGCGCCTCGGCGTGGCGCTCGCCATGAGTGGTGCGGGCGCGCTGGTCGTGCTCGGAGCGCGCGTCGACGTCGGATCCGCGACGACCGTCGGCATCCTCGCGTCGATCGCGGCGAGCATGCTGGCCGGTGCCGCGGTGGTCACGGCGCAGAAGCTGCGCCGCACCGAGGACGCGGCGAAGATCACGACGTGGTTCATGGGCGTCGGCGTGCTGGTCACGGCACCGGCGCTGCTCGGCGGTCTGCCGCACGTCGCGGGCGCCACTGCGTGGCTGCTCGCCGGCGTGGTCCTGACGTCGGTGCTCGCGCAGTGGCTGCTGCACCACGGGCTCGGCTTCACGAGCGCCAGCCAGGGCAGCCTCGCCGCCGCGACCAGTGTGTTCCTCGCGACCGCGATCGAGGCGCTGACGCTCGGCGACCTGCCGGGCGTGCGCACGCTCGCCGGAGCGGCGCTCATGCTCGGCGCGGTGGCGCTCGCGTGGCGTCGCGCGACCCCGCAGGCGGCCGCAACGGCGCCGCGCACCGGCGCGGACCTCGCGGCGGGCTCGCGAGTCGCGGGATAGAGCCCGCGCGCGGCTCGGGAGACGCGCGTGGGCGTCAGCCGCGCGGCAGCCCCAGCACGCGCTGCGCGATGATGTTGCGCTGGATCTCGCTCGAGCCCGCGTAGATCGTCCCGGCGCGCGCCCACAGCATCGCACCCTGCCAGCGTCCGCCGTCGACGGCGTGGGCGCCGTCCCACAGCGAGCCGTACGGACCCTGCTGGTCGACCGCGAAGGAGTACAGCTTCTGCTCGAGCTCCGACTTGCAGAGCTTGCCCATGCTCGCCTCGGGACCGGGGGCCGCGCCGTCGCGCATGCGGGCGAGCGTCTTGAGCGCGACGAGACGCAGCACGGCGAGCTCGATCTTGAGCTGCGCCGCGCGCTGACGGACCTCGGGGTCGCGCCCCGCGCCGCGATCCTTCAGCTGCTCGAGCAGCAGCTCGAAGTCGGCGTCGAAGCTCGCCGACGAGCCGAGCGCCTGCGAGCCGCGCTCGTAGCCGAGCACGGTGTTGGCGATCTCCCAGCCCTGCGTCGGCTGGCCGACCATGTTCTCCTTCGGCACGACGACGTCGGTGAAGAACACCTCGCAGAACTCGCTGCCGCCGGTGATCTGGCGGAGCGGGCGGACGTCGACGCCCGGCGAGCGCACGTCGATCAGCAGGAAGCCGATGCCCTTGTGGCGCGGCGCGTCCGGCTCGGTCCGCACGAGGCAGAACATCCAGTCCGCGTAGGCACCGTCGGTGGTCCACACCTTCTGGCCGTTGACGACGTAGTGGTCGCCCCGGAGCTCGGCGCGCGTGCGCAGGCTCGCGAGGTCGGAGCCCGAGCCGGGCTCGGAGTAGCCCTGGCACCAGATCTCCTCTCCCGAGAGGAGCTTCCGCAGGTAGCGCGCCTTCTGCGCGTCGCTGCCGTAGTGCAGCAGCGCCGGCGCGCACAGCGTGATGCCGAGCAGGTTGACCGTCGGCGGTGCGCCGGCGCGGATCATCTCGTCGGAGAGGATCGCCTCCTGGTGCGCCGGCGCGTTGCGGCCGCCGTACTCCTCGGGCCAGGTGATGCCGATGAAGCGGGCGTCGTAGAGCTTCCGGTGCCACGCCCGGAGCCGCTCGAACTCCGTCGCGCACAGCTCGAAGTACGAGGCGCCCGCCGGGTAGCTCCAGTCCTTCGGCTTCTCGCGCGCGAGGAAGTCGCGCAGCTCGTCGCGGAAGGCAAGGTCTTCGGGTGTCAGGGTGAGCTCCATGAGGGCGTGACTTAGCGCGTCGTGCGGGCGGAGACGAGTGGGGAGGTGGTGGGCGCGGGACTCATGCGGAGCAACAAACTCATCGCTTCCTCGCTAACGCGGTGCGCATGAACCGCCGGCGCACCAATGCTCGCGACCTGCCGCTGCCCTCGCGCCGGTCGGCTCCGTACGCCGGCTAGCCAGCCTTCCGGCGTACCTTGCCGCCAGCGGGCATCGCCCTGATCACCGAACGGAGCAAAGCGTTGACGGAGTCGGAGGACGCAAACACGCGAGTTACGTCTGGATCGAGGACAACGGCGACCGCGTTCCTCGGCACGCGACCGGCGAAACGGTTCTCTCGAGCCTTGCCGTAGTCGAGCCGATACTCCGCTCGTATCTCGTGATCCAGGTGCCCTTTTGCTTTACGAGGTGCCTTCTTCAAGGTCTCTTCTTTCGCGCCGTGTTGCGCGTCTCGCACTAAAAATTCGAACCCTGTCGCCCCGTTCGACGAAGGAGACGATCAGCAAGCGCTGTCGGGTCGCGTGGCCAACGATGAGCTCGCGCAGTTCGTCCGAAGAGTGATCGGGATCGTCGAAGATCCTCGTTAACGGATCGCCGAATACCTGCACTGCCTCCGCGAACGAGACGCCGTGCTTGCGTACAATTGGACGCCGCCTTCCGTGGATCCCACTCGAAGCACAAATCCATCAGCCGATGGTCCCTCTAGCACACGCGTCAACCTGACCATGACTGGCTAACGCTCAGCATCAGCGGCGGCGCGCAGCGCCGTCCGCTGCATGCTGTTGTTCGGCCACACGTCTATCCGA
>Ga0172362_10004484_pt1 | contig 12103 bp, 14 predicted proteins | sample LakKivs1_kivu2a2_FD_114534 | JGI IMG/M metagenome (GOLD analysis project Ga0172362, IMG submission 114534) | Sediment microbial communities from Lake Kivu, Rwanda - Sediment s1_kivu2a2 | ecosystem: Environmental > Aquatic > Freshwater > Lake > Sediment | place: Rwanda: Western Province, Lake...
CATTCATTCTCTGTGGTCAATGATGCTTTTTGTATCCCTGGGTTTCTTCCTGACCTTTTCTGCAACTGCCCTGATGAGGAACCCTGCTTTCAAAAAGGGCTTCGGATACTTCGCCTTGGCGACCGCAGGAGTCAACTTTGTATTTGGCGCCATCCTGCATGAGACACCCTGGGCGGAATGGATATCGGTCGGCATGTTTATGGTTTATGTATTAATGATTGCCTATAATTCCATGGCCCTGGTCAGACCTTCGGGAGCGACGGTATCCCCAGTGCAGACTCGCCCGCCACTTCTTCAGTAGCTTTCCCGGTTCCTCTGACGAGAAACCTCTGTGTAATCGCTGACCCTCAAGCTGTTCTCTTGCGTTGAACAACGCCTCTCCGTGCTGTCAATCGAAAGGGAAGAACAGTTGTAGTTGCAACTTGTTGCAATAACTTTCCGTCTCTGCTATAATGCCCCTCGCAGATGAGTTGTCACAAAATCCTTCGCGAAACGGGGCACCGCTTAACCCCCCAGCGCATGCTGGTCATCGAAGCTCTTCATAATGCCGACAAACACATCAGCGCCGAAGAGCTCTACGAGCAACTGCACGGTCGCTATCCCTATGCCAACATATCCACCGTCTATCGCACTCTGGAACTTCTGAAGGAACTGAATCTGGTCACGGAGACCGACTTCGGCGAAGGATGTGTGCGCTATCACGTTGCCGAGAAGGGGCATCATCATCACCTCGTGTGCCAGAGCTGCGGTAAGATAACGGACCTGGACGAGCCTGCGCTCGATCCTCTCAAAGATGGGTTGCTTCAGAAATATGGCTTCGAAGCCAATTTGAGGCACCTGGCTATTCCCGGAGAGTGCAGCCAGTGCCGGACAAAAAAGAGGGGCAAGGTCGACTGACGTTGCGAATGAGGGTACTGCTATGGACGACATCGAAAGGAAGTTGCAGACTCTGCTCGACTACTGGATTGAGCATAATGGTGAGCACGAGCAGGAGTTTCGTGACTGGGCCGATAAGGCGGCCCCCACATCTGCCGAGGTAGCTAAACAGTTGCGTAAAGCGGCCGTCAAGATGGCCTCGGTCAGCGACGAACTCAAGAGAGCGAAGCAGGCCCTGTCGAAGGGCAAGGGAGGAAGCTAGGATGTGCATGGCCAAACTCTACGAAGCTAAGGAGGGCGGCAAGCCGATTGTAGATGATATCGCCCGCCTCACGATTACCGGCGGGCGGGTGGAAGTGGAGACACTCTTTGGAGAAAAGAAGGTCTTCCAGGGCAAGGTGCGGCGGATAGACTTCCTGAAGTCTCAGATACAACTCGAGAGGGACTGACTTCTTTCTCGTTAATCGCACTTGTTGCGATTGAGGGGACACTGAAAGGAAAGCCTATGAGGAGAAGAATCCTGATAGGTGTGCTGATAGCGGTTCTTATAGCCGCTCCGGTCACGTACTTGCTTGCTACCCATAATGCGCAACCTCAGGTTGATATCATGGCCGGGAGCTCGCTTATCACCAATATTATCCAAGATGTAGCTGGCGACACACTGACAACTCGTTCCCTTACACCGGCAGACACGTGCCCCGGACATTACGACATAAAGCCGAGCGATATTATCGCATTGGGCAACTGCACGGCTTTTTTCATCCACGATTACCAGCGGTATTTTGCAAATATCAACGAGGCGGTCGAAGCTGCGGGCAGTCCCGATCTTAACATCACAGTTCTCAATGTCACAGGAAACTGGATGGTGCCAGCCGTTCAAGCTGAGGCAGTAGGCGCCATTGCTCAAATCCTCGAGCAGCTATATCCGGAGAATGCTGCATATTACCAGCAAAGAGCCACTGTGCAAGAGCAGGCTATTCTAGCTCACGGCCAGAAGGTTGAGAACACGCTGCAACAAGCGGGAGTAGATGGGGTAAAGGTAATCTGCGCCGAAATGCAGGCGGATTTCGTGAGCTGGGCCGGATTTAATGTCACCGCCACCTTCGGTCGGCCAGAGGATGTTTTGAAGCAGCCTGCTGACTTGGAGCGGATGTTAAACGAGGCCAGGCAGACCGGTGCGGTCCTGATAATTGACAATCTCCAGAGTGGTTCCACGACGCTGGGCGAATCTATCGCAGGGGATGTCGATGCCGTCCCCGTCACCCTGTCCAACTTCCCCGGCGGCTTTGCGAACACCGAAACCTGGGAGAAGGCATTAGATGAGAACGTCAATCTATTGCTGGGAGCTCTACATGAATGGGAGGCGCAACATGGATGACACGGTCATCAGAATTCGGGACGCCGTGGTTTCCTACAGGGAGGATGTGGCTCTCCAGGGCGTGTCGCTGGAGGTAAAGAAGGGAGAATTCATCGGTATTATCGGACCCAACGGGGCCGGTAAAACCACCTTGCTCACAGTAATCAACGGATTGGGTAAATTGGTCCATGGCCAGGCCTGGGTACTGGGGACGCGGCTGAACGGAGGAAATCACAATAATCTAAGGAAACGCATAGGGTATGTCGCCCAGGTGGAACGCATCGACCCCAGGCTGCCTATTAACGTTAGGGAGACGGTAACGGTGGGCTGCTACGGCTGTCTGGGACTGTTTCATCGGCCCGGAAGGGCCCACCGGGAAAAGGTGGACGAGGTGTTGGAAATGGTGGGCATAGCCCATCTGGCCGAGCGGCCGATAGGCCACCTGTCCGGCGGTGAATATCAGCGGGCAGCCATTGCGCGGGCCCTGGTACAGCAGCCTGAGATATTTCTGCTCGACGAGCCGACGGCGTCCATAGACCAGAAGGCCCAACGCGAAATCCTGGGCCTGATACAGCTTGTTCACAGGGAGTATAGTATGACCACTTTGTTTGTTACGCATGACCTCAGAATGCTGCCCTCGATTTGTCAGCGACTGATTCTAATGAAGGACGGCAGGATATGGCAGCAGGGCGGCCCGGAGTCGATGCTCAAAGAGGAGGTGCTGGGTCAGCTTTACGGAACTGCTGTGCCGGCCGAGATTGCTTCATCGCCCCGATTTCATCGGGACTCCTCGCAATGACTGGAGAGAGCCACTGGCTGGCCAGACCAGGGATAGTCGTGAGACTTGTGATTTGAAGTAGAAACATATGGACTTGTCCGTCTTTTCCTATCATTTCATGCAGATGGCCATTCTGGCCGGGGTGCTGGGCGGCGTAGCCTGTGCCGTCGTGGGCGTCTTCGTCGTTACCATGCATCTCTCCTTTATCGGAGTATGTATTGCCCACGCCGCTTTTGCCGGTGCGCTCCTCGGCCTCTGGCTGGGGTTCGACCCCTTGATCGGGGCTCTACTCTTCAGCCTGGCCGCAGCAGCCATCATCGGACCGCTTGCCGATCGCGGGGAATTGAACCCCGACACCTCGATAGGCATTGTTTTCTCCCTCATGCTGGGACTCGCCTTTCTGTTCATGGGCTTGATGCACGGGGCCAGAACTGAAGCCTTAAACCTACTCTGGGGCAGCATATTGACTGTGAGTCAAGGGGATATGATCTTCCTGGCCGCTACAACGGCCGTTATAGTTGGACTCCTGGCCGCTTTCTACAAGGAAGTTCAGGCCGTAATCTGCCACAGGGAAGTAGCCCTGGCCGTGGGCATACCTGCGACCGTCATCTTCTACGGCCTGTTGTTCTCCACCGGCGTGACCGTAACGGCCTCGCTGCAGAGCATCGGCGGGCTGCTCATCTTTTCACTCATTCTGAATCCGGCGGCGGCGGCTTATCAACTCACCTACAGTTTGAAGCGGATGATATTCATCGCCGCTGGTTTCGGCGTCCTCTCCTGCTGGTTGGGGCTCATAGCCTCGTATCTCTTCGACGTTCCCTCGGGCGCTGCCATAGTAATAACTTCCACTGCTATCTTCGGCCTGGCGACTGCATTCTCCCCCAAGAGAAAAGTGAAGGGATGGCAGCAGGCACAGTTAACGGGTTAGCTATGCAATTGCAGGAGTACTTCGACCGGCTTGCCCCGACCTGGGATAGCGAGCATTGTCCAGAGAAGTTGGAGAAGCTGGGCAGTATCGTCGCGGAGCTGAATATCCGGCCCGGGTATCACGTCCTCGATATCGGCAGCGGCACGGGTGTCCTTGTGCCGTTTCTAGTCGCTGAGATGCGCGGACAGGGAGAAATCGTGGCCATGGACTTCTCAACCGAGATGCTCAGTCGGGCGCAAGCTAAGAACTTCCCGCCCGTGGTCCGATTTGCCCAGGCCGACGTCGTTGCTATTCCCCTGGAACATAATTCTGTGGACGTGGCTATATGCAATAGCGCTTTTCCCCATTTCGACGACAAGATCAGGGCATTAAGGGAAATAGCCAGGGTGCTCAGACAGGGCGGCCGGCTGGTTATCTGTCATACCATGAGCCGGCAGGCGCTGAACCAGCTTCACCGGTCCATCGGTGACATAGTCGCCAACGACCTTCTGCCAGATGAACTCGAAGTAAGAGAGCTGATGAGGCAGGCGGGACTCAAGATAACACACTTCGAGGACGGCCCCGATCGGTACCTGGTTATTGGTGAGAAGACCTGATATTTGAGCTGCGCCCGCTGCTACTCCGGTCATTGCGTTTCAAGCTCAAGACTGATGTCTAGAGCCGTGACGGAGTGGGTAAGAGCGCCAACCGAAATGAAGTCAGCGCCGGTCTCGGCTACGGCGCGAACGTTATCCAGCGTGATTCCACCCGAAGCCTCGATTAAGGCTCGCCGGTGAATTGCCTCCACCGCCTTGTGCATATCATCGAGATTCATATTATCAAGCATGACGATGTTGGCTCCGGCTTCCACGGCTTCCAGGGCTTCGGCAACAGTCGCGGCCTCTACCTCGATGAGCAGCCCCTGGGGAGCCTTCTGTCTGGCTTTAGCTACTATCTGCTTGATACTTAGTCCCCGGCTGCGAAGCGCAGCCAGATGATTGTCCTTGATGAGTACGCCGTCGCCCAGACTCGTACGGTGGTTGTGCCCGCCGCCGACCCTGACGGCGTACTTCTCGAGCGACCTTAGTCCCGGCGTAGTCTTCCTGGTATCCATGATGCGCACGGGCAATCCCTGCACCTCTTCCACGTAACGATTGGTCGCCGAGGCGATGCCGCTCAAACGCTGGAGGAAATTCAGGGCCGTTCTCTCCGCTTTGAGAATGCTGGCGGCGCTACCGGACACCCTGGCTATCCTGGTGCCCGGTTCAAGCCTGGCGCCATCATCCAGAAGAAGCCTCACGTCCAGTTTCGGGTCAACCCGCTGGAAAACCCGCTTAGCCACCTCCACGCCGGCCAGGATCCCTTCCCTCTTGGCCACAACCACGCCGGTACCTTGCCAGTCGTCTGGTATTAAGGTCTCCGTAGTGACATCGCCCTTCCCGAGGTCTTCGGCCAGGGCACCGTCTATGGCGTCTTCAATCTGGAGTCTACTTGCTTCCATCTTTCCTGAAAACGATATGCTTCTGCCATTCGGGCGAAGTCTGGGGGAAATCGGTGCGAAAGTGGGCGCCGCGACTCTCTTCGCGCAGCAAAGCAGCTTCGGTCATGAGTCTGGCACACAATACCAGATCACTTAGTTCGTGCGAGGGACGGTCACTGGGCCGAGTCAGCTGGCCCTCCCATGTGGCCAGAATACCGGCGGCCTCCCTAAGGCTCCTGCCCGAACGAATGATTCCTACCCTGTCCCACATAAGGGACTGCAAGTTGGGCAGATTGAGCTCCGGCACCTTGTTCAAAGCCTCACGTTTGGGCATGGAATACAGGAGATTAACGGTAGAAGGCTCAGGGCTCCCCGGTGCGGCAGTCATCTCCGTCCTGCGCACAATTCTCTTGCTGAAAACAACCGACTCGAGCAACGAGTTTGACGCCAGCCTGTTGGCGCCGTGCACTCCGGTGCAGGCCGTCTCGCCGGCAGCGAACAATCCCGGAATGCTCGTCTCTCCCCAGGTATTGACCTTCACTCCTCCCATAAGATAATGAGCGGCGGGGGCTACAGGAATAAGCCCCCTGGTGATATCCAGGCCGTGGTCCAGACAGAAGCGATAGATGTGGGGAAAACGTGTGGTAATGAACTGGGAAGGCAAATGTGTGACATCCAGAAACACGCGGTCGCTGTGTGTCTTCTTCATCTCATACACGATGCTGCGGGCTACTACGTCCCGCGTCGCCAATTCGGCTTCGGTAGAGTAGTCCGGCATGAAACGACGGCCTTCCACATTCTTGAGTATGCCCCCCTCGCCCCTGACCGCTTCCGAAATGAGGAAAGGAGCTACCCCCGGAAGGCGAAGCACCGTAGGATGAAACTGAAAGAATTCCATGTCGTTTACTTCGGCGCCGGCTTCAAAGGCCACCGCTATGCCGTCGCCGGTCACCACATCGGAGTTGGTAGTGTATTTAAACAATCTGCCCGCTCCGCCAGTGGCCAGGACGAGGAATCGACAGTCGTACTCTTCGAGTGAGCCCGTACGAGAATCGAGTGCCTTCACACCGACTGCTTTTCCGTTCCGGACCGAAATCCCGCTGGCCAGGCAATTCTCCAGCACCCTGATTGGACTGGAGCGCACACGGCGGCTCAGAGTGACCTCAATATGTTCGCCGGTGGCATCTCCGCCGGCGTGCATGATTCGGGGAAGACTGTGAGCGGCCTCTCTGGTCAAAGTGATCTCGCCGTCAACCGTGTCGAAAGGCACCCTGAATCTGATCAGGTCGGCGATGCAATCGGCAGCTTCGTTGGCCAGGATGTGCACCGCCTCGGGGTCATTCAAGCCATCTCCGGCAGCCATGGTATCCTTGAAATGCAACTCGGGAGAGTCTTCCTTGCCCATGGCCACGGCGATGCCCCCCTGGGCGTACCTTGTATTGCAGTCGTCTATGCTTCCCTTGGTAAGGATAAGGACGCTGCCCCGTTCGATGGCCAGCAGAGCTATATAAAGCCCGGCAATGCCGCTGCCCAGCACAATGTAATCATAGTGATTGGTCTTCATTTCGCCGCCACATCCAGTAATTTATTAACCGCTTAGTTGCTCCCGCTGCCCTCTCAGCAGAAGGGAAGACGGCCAGGCCTTGAGCGATGATTTGCCTTCTCGTCTCGGCAATAGCTCTCCATTTCCAGCTCTCCATGTCCGCAGGGCCGATTTCCCCGGTTTCAATAACGCAGACCAGAGGCTTGCCGTTCTTCTTGATCGCCGCCGCGCTGTTCACGAAATTCGGCGCCAGGAGTTTCCCCCATATATCACTGGGCAAAGGGTCGTCCTGAGTCAAATTGGCGACCAGAAAGTCAGAGCCGTCTTCACTGCTAAGCCACTCGAGCAAGGTGACATCCACCACGGGCGTGCCTTGAAAAAGAGAGGCATCAATGGGATTTCTGACCCAATCCCAGAGTTCGGGCACTTTCTCTCTGAGCTTTTCTCTAAACTTCGCAGACAGTTCCGGCAACTCGAAGCCTTCCTCCTCCCAGGTGTCAGCCGATACCATGCTCTTCCCTCCACCATCGCCGGCAACGATTACCCTTTTGCCGGTGATGGGCGGCAAGAAGTTGAATGCTACTACCTGGTCGGCTAGCTGCTGAAAATTGCTGACCATGATGGCGCCGCATTGTTTCAGCGCCGCCCGCCAAACCTCGGCGGAGCCGGTTAAAGACGCGGTATGAGACAGCGCCAGCTCTGCTCCTATTCTACCCCTTCCGGCTTTGAGAATGATGACCGGCTTCTTCCTGGCTGCCCGCGCAAGTGCCTCAAGGAACTTCCTGCCATCCTTAACTCCCTCGATATATGAGGCGATTATTTTTGTCTCACTATCGGAGACAAAATAGTTCAGCAACTCTGTCTCGTCGATGTCCGCGGCGTTGCCGTAGCTTATGACCTTGCTGAACCGCACTCCTCTTAAGGCAGCGTAACGAACGAATTCTCCGGCCCCCCCGCCGCTCTGGAAGAACCCTCCCACGGCTCCGCTCTCCGTGGGTAGTTCGTAATTAAAGGATAGGCCGACCTTCGGGTAATAGATCCCCATGCAGTTCGGCCCGAGAATTCTGATGCCAAGCTCTCTGGCTCTCTCCAATATCTCGTTCTGCAGTCTTGTCTCTTCGTCCCTTCCTGTCTCCTTCAGCCTGGCCGTAAACAGGTGAATCAGCCCGACATTCTTCTGTGCGCAATCATCGAGCAGAGGCAAGACCGCATCGGCACGTATGCAGGAAATCACATAGTCCACATTAGGTTCCGGGATTCCCTTCAGACTGGGATAAACTCTGAGCCCGAGAACTTCATTCAATTTTGGGTTCACAGGATAGAGTCTGCCCCGGAACCCGTGGTCTATGAGGAAACGCGTAAACTGGTAGCCGGCGGAAATGGGATTCGACGAAGCCCCTACTACGGCGACACTGTCAGGTGAAAAGAGACGTCCTAACGGAGACCCTTCAGGCATAAACGTCAAAATGTCGAGGTGGTTTCCTCAATGTGCTGCTTGCCGAGTATGCTGCCTCTGGAGACCTTCATCGTTGCTCCCGATTCTAGCTTCAGAATCAGGGTGTCGTCACCAAGGCTTTCAATTTCACCGTAGATCCCTCCAGCTATAATCACCCTGTCCCCCGGCCTCAACTCCCTCGTCATTTCGTCGTGTTCTCTTTGTTGCTTTTGCCTCGGCCTGATCATAAGGAAATACATTATGGCAAAAATAGCTATCAAAAAGACGATCATCCCCACAGTTGCTAAATCCATATGTCCTCCTTCTAACCGACTATTTCTTAATGTCGCCTTTCAGCGACCACGGACTTGTCCTCTCAATCCTCACTTTCACCAGCCGACCCAGCCAATCTCCGGCGTCTTCAAAGAATACCAGCTTGTTGCTTCGCGTGCGCCCGAACCATCTGCTTCCTTTCCTCCCTTCCACCAGCACCTCCAGTTCCGCACCCCGAAGCTGTGAGTTAATCTCGCTAGCTACGGCTGTTTGAAGTCTCTCTATCTTGTCGAGCCTCTCTTTCTTGACTTCGGCGGGAACATCATCCTGATATTCTCGCGAGGCGATTGTGCCCGGCCGGGACGAATAAGCCGCCACATGGACAACATCGAACCTCATTTCCTCAACCAGAGACAGGCTCCGCCCAAACTGCTCCTCCGTTTCTCCCGGGAAGCCCACGATTATGTCTGTGTTCACCGATACCTGAGCAACTCTCTGCCTGATGAAACCGACGAGTCTTTTGTATTGCTCTATTGTGTATCCCCGCCTCATAGCTTCCAGTATATCATTGTCGCCTGATTGGACCGGCAGCTCCAGATGCTCGCACACCTTGCTTGTTGAGGCCATGGTTTCGACGAGTCTGCGGCTCATATCCTTGGGATGATTTGTCAAGAAGCGTATCCTGTCAAGCTCATCTATCGTGCTCAATTCCCTCAGCAAATCGGCGAGGTCGGGATGCCCGGGCAGATCGTGTCCATACGAATCAACATTCTGCCCCACGAGGGTGACCTCCGTCGTGCCCTTACCTGCCAATTCCCTCACTTCACAGGTTATCTCGTCGAGAGGCCGGCTCTCCTCCCTTCCTCTCCTGTAGGGAACGATGCAATACGAGCAGAAGTTGTCACAACCCTGGATGATGGGCACAAGGGCGCAACGTGATGAAAGCTTACCAACGCTATTGGCAGGACTCGTAATACATTCCTGCAAAACAGTCATGCCTTGCCTTCGTCCCCAGGCAACCAGTTCAGCATAATCGCCGGGCTTGAAAAGCAAATCAACGTGAGGAAATTCCCTCTGTAGTTCGCTCGCGTTAGAATCAACTAGACAGCCGGTAACGAGCACCCGGAGATTGGCATGTTGGTCCTTCAGACCTTTCAGCAGACTCAGCGTGCCGAGCGCCTTGTTCTCGGCACTCTGTCTAACCACGCACGTATTGAGCACCACCAGGTCGGCGTCCGAAAAAGAGGCCGCAGCCTGATAGCCGGCAGAAGTCAAATATCCCGCTATTCGCCGGGATTCTGCTTTGTTCATCTGGCAGCCGATGGTCCAAATAAAGTAGCGCGGCATAATCCTGTCGAGTTCCCGTTAACCCCTCATCTTAGTCCAGATTCACGAAAACTTCCATCCTGGAACGTAGCGGACTGCCTTTCCAGCATCAGCCTCCCGCCCACCATCTTTCCTTGCCGGCCCAATTCCCAGAGAATTCCCATATCCCGGGTCGCTCCATCATCTTCGCGTATGCGGGATACGGTTCGCAAGACATAACCGATTAGGATGTATCTAGATGAGGATTATATCATCCAATCGACGCTTCGGTACATGATGCACGCCCTTGTCATCACGCCAGTACCTTGTATCTCCGCCCGGTTCAGCAGTCTCGATCACCACCGTTTCTCTGGGTTTGCCCAGAGCTATGACAAGCACTATCTCATATCGTGCCGGTATGCTCAGATCTCTGCGAAGTCCTTCTCTGTCAATGTTGGCAATCATACAGCCGCCCAGCCCTTTCTCGGTCGCCCCTAACAGGATAGTCTGAGCGGCTATTCCATGATCGCAGCCAACAGAACGGCTTACCTCCGTGTCCCCTAGAATTACAATGTACGCCGATGGCCTCTCACCTTCCTCGGGACCGGCCCAGTCTTTGAGATACACAGCCCAGGCCAGATGCTGGAACACCAGCGCATTCTTCTGACGGTCGCACGAAAGGATGTACTTGAGCGGCTGGACGTTTCTCGCCGATGCCGAGTTTCGGGCCAGCTCAACCAGCTCTCTCAGAGTCTCAAGCTTTATGTCAACTTCTCCGTAGAACCGTCTGTAGCTTCTGTTCTTCAGGACCAAATCTCGTAGCATTCGCGGCCTCCTTCGTATGATTACCTGATCCCGACGTCATTCGCTCATTCTGAGCACCCCTGCGCCGCGCATCTTCCCTTCCTTGAGCAGGACTAAGGCTTCGTTGGCCTCCTCTAGCCGAAATTCCTGGGTCTCGGGCACGATGCGAATCTGGGCAGCCAGGGGCAGAAATTCCTGGGCGTCTCTTCTGGTCACGTTGGCCACGCTTTTCAGTTCCTTTTCGTACCAGAGATGCTCAGTGTAGTCCAGTTCAGGAACAGGCGTCGTCTTGCGAATGGCGTTTATGACAACCCTGCCCCCCTTCTGAAGATTCCTGAGCGCCTCCCGGACCGGCCCACCCACCGGAGTGAAGTCAATGGCACAATCGAGCTTCTCCGGGGACATATCGCCGGTGGCGCCAATCCAATCCGCCCCCAGTCTCCTGGCCAGATTCTGGTGGTCCTTCTGGTTGGCTCGAGTAAAGACGAAGAGCTTGCCGCTAGGGTATTTGTATTTGGCAACCTGAATCATAATATGAGCCGAAGCTCCAAAGCCGTACAGCCCGAGCACTTTGCCATCCTCCATCCCCGACAATCTCAAGGCGCGATAACCGATCACTCCGGCACACAGAAGAGGCGCGGCCTCGACATCCGTAAACCTGTCAGGAATGGGATAGGCGAAGTCCTCCGATACAACGGTATACTGTGCGTATCCTCCGGGAGCATCTTTCCCCGTCCATCTCGCCGCGTCGCACAGATTCTCCTCTCCCTTGATGCAGAACGAGCATTTGCCGCAGGCCCAGTTGATCCAGGCAATGCCTACTCTGTCGCCCTCCCTGAATCTCTTAGCCCCAAACCCCAACGCTGCTACCTTACCTACAACTTCATGTCCCAGAACCATAGGAAACCTGGAAGGCGGAATCCGCCCCTCGATCTCGTCAAGCTCGGTATGACACACTCCACAGGTGGAGACCTTTACCAGGATCTGACCCCTTTTCGGAACAGGTCGGGCCAAATCCGTCAGCCTCAAAGGTCTTCCCTCGACTGCCGAGATTCTCTCAAGGACCATCGCCTTCATTGTCCCGCCCTGGCTCCGCTCAGGCGGCAAAGCATCGAGCTGTTTCTGCGTCATGCGGGCGGTGCGTCCCAAATAGTTTTGGTATTCCCTCATATCACAAAGGTGCTCTCGTAGTAGTTCTCAGATATCTCATCGAAATTCTCCCTGTACAGCTTCATTGCTTCGGGGAGATAGTCCAATATGTTCTGCGCCGTCATGCCGTCTTCACCCTTGTCTACAGCGGCGATATCGCCGGAGAATCCGTGAATGAATACACCCATCCTCACCG
>Ga0172362_10004487_pt1 | contig 12101 bp, 12 predicted proteins | sample LakKivs1_kivu2a2_FD_114534 | JGI IMG/M metagenome (GOLD analysis project Ga0172362, IMG submission 114534) | Sediment microbial communities from Lake Kivu, Rwanda - Sediment s1_kivu2a2 | ecosystem: Environmental > Aquatic > Freshwater > Lake > Sediment | place: Rwanda: Western Province, Lake...
GAATTAGTATGTCTAAGAATCAGGAAAAGATAATGGTCGACATTCAAGACCTTATGATGAGTACCATTAATCCTTATTTTGTGATATTAATTTTATCCGCTTTTGGAAGGAGGATATGATGCCAAGCAAATCCAAAGCGCAGAGACGCAAGATGGCGGTTTTGCATGAAGAGGGGAAGATCAGCGAGAGCCAGTGGGAGGATTTCAAAAAGTTGAGAAAAGGCGCGCCCGAGAGATTGAAACAAAAATCCAAAAATAAATCTCGCAAGAGGAGAAAATAATTGTATTCAAAAATCCGCAGAACTTCCAATGATATTTGGGGATGGAGGGAAAATTTTATTATGCTTTTAAAACGAATCCATTGGCCTTGTGCCCGCTATATTCCCCCGAATAACCGTATTTCTTATAAGCCCGCTAACCCATTGGCATATGTCAGAGATTTGTTTCTAATCAGCTTTTTGCCGGGACACGAACAAAGACCTTGGTCTTTGATACTGTATGGAAATTATTATATTGCTCGTTATGGGAAATCAATTAAGGTCGGGAAATTTTCATGGTGGAGATTGATGACAATAATTTGGTTTGCTGTTTTCAAGATTAAAATGCGCTTCAAAGAAAAAAAGAGGAAAAAATAATATCGGGGATTGTTTAGTCCCTTGAAAAAGGGGGATGACATGAACGTACGGGATGAAATCGCCCGTTGTCATAATGATCGGGAATATCGGCTGGCCTGTGTGCGCCGAAGTATGCTTTTATTTATACTGTGGTATCTTCCCCACAAGTTAAAAAGGCCGACCGATAATAAAATCCTCAGGCCGGCCCGTCCCCATGTCCGTATTTGCCATCTTATTCGTAATAATCGCTGTATGTTTATGCTCTCCCGAGGCATGGGCAAGTCCACCATGAAAATCATGCACTATATCTGGCGCATTGCCACCGATCCCAACCCCAAAGAAATACTGGACTGGACCTCACCTCAGATTGTCAAACGCGCCGTCAAGGAGGTCTCCGCGGAATTGCTATATAATAAACCCCTGATTTCCGATTTTGGCAAATTCCTCGATAAAAAATCCAAACTCAGCCTCGAAAAAGAACCCGAAATGCAGACCACTAATGGATGGCATATCTTCTCCCGCTCCATCGAATCCGGCATTCGTGGACTTCATCCCGCAGAAATGGACATTGATGACGTACTTGACCGCGATGCCACTCAGAAAAAGGAACAACGCGAAAAAGTCGCCGGCATTTATGCCTTTGATGTCAAGGGAATGCTCTTTCCCGGTTTTAAAATCCGCATCTGGGGCACTCCCATGCACCCCCAGGACCTTATTTCAACACTTTTTGATATGAATAACTGGGATGCCCGCCTGAGATATCCCGCCGAATATGTTGATGCCGATGGAAACCGAACTTCTAACTGGCCCGATATGTGGACCTTGAATGATTTGGACGAGATCCGGAAGAGCATAGACCACATCTTCCCCGGCGCATATCAGCAAGAATACCTTTTGAAACCGTTTTTGTCGGCAAATCAGGTATGGACGCAGGATATAATTCAGTTCTGGAACCGCCGCCCGGAACACACTGACATGATAATCATGACCGGAATCGACCTTGCCTATGGAGTTAAAGAAGAAAACTGCAAAACCTGCATTACCTCCTGGGGAATGCTCAGGCGTGATACCGACTGGGGCGGCAATAAGGGGGAAATCTTTGAATTGAGGACTGATTTGGGGCACTTTTCGCCCGACCAAGTCGTAAATATAACCCTAAATCATTGCAGGGATTACAATTTCAAGAACACCCTCAGGGTCGAAGATAAAGTCTATGCCAATGCTCTCGATTCCATGCTCAGGGATGGTTGTGACAGAATGGGAATATCCCCATCCAGCATAATCTACAACCCAGTCAAGGTCAATCGCGGCAATGACAAGAAAACCCGGGCCAATAATATCATTCAATTCTGGAAAGACGGCATCGTTTATCAGGACGTAAATTCTCCGATTTCCGACCAAATGTTGAATTTCACCGGAAGAGACAGGGAAGACAACGATGGAGTGGATGCCGCGGTGCACGCGGTTTCAGGTTTTAAGGCAATGCAATTCTTTGACATAGACGGAACTAATGGGAAAAGTTTTTCAAACGAACCAACGTACGATATTAATGAAATAGTGAGATAAAATATATGCAGGACGATGATTGCAAAAGATATCTATATTATCATAAAAAATTACCGCCGGGCAGTAATTTGATCCAATGCATACGTTGTTTCAATGGTCTTGTCGCTGATGGCGCCGTGGAAAAGGGTTCCCCGGTAGATAAAATGTTCAAAAATGCCCTCAAATTCCGAAGGGACGAAAAATTCAAGGATTTTAATCTGGATTGAGAGTATGCCCAAATTTATTGATTATGAGGTGGACAAGGCAGAGGATGTTTATAAGGCCATTCTTCCCGCCTGGCAAGACATAATCAGTGCCGAAAGCGCACGCGCCGGCCGTGCCATTGACGATTATATGGGTTATGTTGATCCCGCCCTCTGGCCCATAAATGAGCATCATATCCCGACTATGAAATTATTCAGGCAGGTTAGCTTAAAGGTTGCAAGGGATTACATGGCACTTATCGACAAAGAGCCGTTTTTCCCCATTGAGGCCTTTGATGATTCCGAACAGGGGATCGCTGATTCAATAAATTTTGTCATGCAGCGCCTTCTGGAACAGGCCGGATATAAACGCCACATGGATATGATGTTGCGTCTCATGTCCAATAATGGCATAGCCTATATATTCCCCTTCTGGAAAATCAAACTGGTCAAATATCCCATCTCTCTGGACTTTGAGAATGTAGACCCTGAAAATATGAAAAAAGTCGCCATTGATTCTTTCACTGAGCAGGGTCTGGGCCTCAAAGTCATTCCCTCATATATGGGATGTTTTGACCCAAAATGCGGTTATGACCATGCCTCGGCAAATTGGGCCATGTTTAGGGAAAATATCAGTCTTAATCAACTGGAAACACTTGTCAAATTCGGCAGAATCAAAATGAAACTCGATGATATTACCGGAATGAAACCGGATGACCCCGGTTATCATGCCGCCCGCCAGTTTAACCGAACCGAAGAGGAACAGGAATCGGCACAGATCGACCATGTCCTCATGCCCAACAGGTATATAATGGTATTAAACCGCAAAGACGTCATCAAGGATCTTCATTATAATCCCTGGACTCCCGGCCGAATCAACCTGATTCCATTTAAAAATGAGGTTCCACCCGATCCAACCATTTGTGGCGGACTATCGGATAATCATATTGTCGGACGCGCCAATTTCGGTTATGAATTGGCCGAAAATACCAAATTTAATCAAATGCGTCAGGCGCTTAATATGGTCTGGTTTTATGATCCCAGTCAGGTGGTCAATGAAAATGACCTTTCAGCCGGACATGGCAATAAACGTATTGCCGTGCGGGATGTCCAAAAAGCCGTCAATATCATGCAACCCCCGCAGACCTCACCCGACCTTCAGAGATTGCCCCAGGAACTGGACAAACTGACGGATGACATAATCGGAATTCAGAGTTACGAACAGGGAAGCCCCCCCTCACCCATGCCTCAGGCAACAGTCTTTCAGGGTATGCAGACTGGCCCCGCCTCCAGGTTATCCCACAGATACAGCCGTCTTGAGGAACCGTTGGCGGAATTATGCCTGCATTGCGCCACCATCGCGGGCACGTATGCCACGCCGGAATATCTATTCAAAACATTCGGCGCCAGGGCGATTGATCTGGTGCAGGACATAATGGATCCGAACGGCGACTTCAAGCTCGATCCCCGAAAATTGAACGGCGGATATACTCTCGGCTTTGAGGCTTCCCAGAAATCCAACGAACATGAACGCCAACTGGCCGCAGTCGAAAAATGGTTCAACCTGATGGCCAATGATCCGATGTTGCCGCCCATCGCCAAAATGGCGGCCATCGAAACCTATACAAATATGGCACTTATCTCGCTACCTAAAAAAATGAGAAATAAAATAATCGAACCTATGAAACAATATGCCATGATGATGCAAATGCAAATGCAATCTCCGGCGCAACCACAATTAGCACCTCCGGCCTCTCCCAATTCTCCTACTCGCGGCGCCGCACAACCGAGACTCGGCCAACGCTCTGCAATGCCTGGCATGAAAATGGGGGAAGTAACATGAAAAAGAATCTTTTGGCACTTTTGTTGATCGGAATAATTCTCCTGATCTCTCAACAATTATTGAGTGAGAAATTCGGAGTGCTCTGGCTCTATGGCGGAGATCAGTATACGAGCGATACTCTTGCCTGGAGCGACGCCGAAGGATATTACAACACCGCAGATTCAGCCGTATACGTGCCTAAAACCGTTACCGACACCGTCGATGATCTTAGGATCAATACCGGAACCACCTATGACGGCACCGCCGATAGTTTTGTGGTCGTGCAGATCTACGACACCTCAAAAGCCAAGGCCGATACGATCATGTGGCAATGGGAAGCCGGCATCTTTGATGACGCTGCCGATACGGCTGGAATAACCTTTGCCGATACCGCGGTTATTAATAAGGACTCAACCGCACTTAGAACCGGAGAAGTTTATATTATCTGCGGAGATTCGGCTCACCACCTCGAAGGAGACCGCTGGATAATCCAATGTTATGCCATTAACGACAGAGACACTTTCTACTCCAACGCAACATCAACCAGCGCCTTATATTTTCCCGTAAGCAATATCGTTCATCAACGCCAAATAACTTTCCCATCAGCCTCCGACGATTCAATGATTCTGATTTTCCAGAGCAGATTATATAGCGGTCAATGGATCACCCTGGAGACCGATACGATAACGGCAAGCGATACCACAACCAGCGTCTATTGTGCCGATACCATGAAAATCGGGCCATATTACCGCTCGATTTATTACCTGATGGGCGAGGATACGGACACCAGTACCTATCTCTTGAAAGACTGGTTGACTGGACATTAAACGAGATAATAAAACAATATTAATCAGGAGGTTTGCAAATGGCAGATCAGAAACTGTTAGCGACAAAGGTCCTGCAGATGATGCTCGATGACATCACAAAGGAGAAAAACAAGAAAATAAAATTCCAACTCGATGGGAATTTTGAGAAGCAAATAAATGACTGGCTCGCCGAAAGATGCCAGCGCGTTTATGCCAATATCGGGACTAATAACAGCAAGGCCATCCCGGTTAAAAAAAGCATAAGCTTCTCCGAATTCATGAATCCGTAAAATGAGGGCAAAAAGACAATGAAAAAGACAATTCTAATATGCCTGCTATGCCTGGCATTATTGCCCGGCGTGGTCGAGGCCCAAAAATATCTTCAGAAATATTACACCGATTCGGTCGGCGGCTGGTCGCTGTCTGCCGGAGTCGCCGGCACCAAAAAAGATACTACGGTATTGTTTCAGGGTTTTTTGGGCGATAAAGGCGTTGAGGAAATCATGCCAATTATCGGTATGGCCACGGCTGGAGTCGACAGCGCCCTGTATGTTTATTACTACTGGGGCTTTTTTGGATCGGACTGGGAAGCATTGACCAGAGTCGATACCCTGGTTCATGCCGGTTCGTACAAATACATCAATAGCAATGCCACGGCCGCCACGGTCTATTCGCAGAAATGGATGCCCATCGACAGCATTGGCCCCTGGCTGAAGATAACCGCGGTCGGGACCGCTGATGCCGGCGGCGATACCGCCAGCAACCTTAAATTCCATACCGAATTGTATACCTGGGGACAGAGGGAGCGCTATGCCCTCTATGATACCGGGCAGGCGACCTGTGATTTCGCTGTGGCCGCCGATGCACATGACACAACCGTCCTCTTTACCAAGAAAATTGAGAATTACGGCATTACCAAATTTACGATTGCCACATATCTGGCTTCCGGTTCATCCAATATTGACAGTCTTTTACGGGTTGTTTACCAGTCCAGTAATTCGGGCGCAACCGGAACCTGGCAGTCGCTGGCGATTCAGGACACGCTTTGGGCTACCAAAGTGGATTCAACCACTTACGGTTATCTGGGTATAGCGGGAGCCTGGTACCCCTATGATTCGGTCGGCGCCTATATCAGGGCGCTGGCTATTCTGGAGGGGGACCATAAGGATGGAGACACCGGACAGGTCGAAATCAAATACTCCATAATCGGACTTGATGAACGTTGCGCTCCCCGCAATAGAAACTGGGATTATAGTTATGAGAATTATCTCAGCCATTCCTATTCGCTTGCCGGAAGCGCGAGAGACTCTTTTGACCTCTTTACCGTGGATATTGCAAAGGAAGGATTGATGTCCTTCTGCCCTGAAATATATATGGATCAACTTGGAGCGGTTGACAGCTTTGTAATGGTGCGATATTACCGCAGTGCGGACAGCCTGAACTGGACTGCCCTGGCTGAGCTGGACACCATATTCGAAACGGGAGCCGACACTTCGAGATTATCCACGCTTGCGGGCAAATGGCTGAGTATGGACAGCACCGGAAGATATTTCAAGGCCGAAGCGGTTACCCAGGCTGATAAGACAGGTGGAGACAGTTCTTCCTTCGGCCTGAAAATCAGCAATAAGGGCATATCCGAAAAATGTAAGGAGTTTTAGTGGTCTTTTCGGAAATCATAAGCACCATTTCCGGTCGCAAAAAAGCAGTCGAAAATGGGAAACTTGATAAAGAATATTATGAGCGTATGCTGGTTCAAATTTGTCAGGATCATGATTTCGGGTTCATCGCCAAACAATTAAGCGATGAAATGGCCAGACTTGATCCTCCGGCCAAGGCGGCTGAATCCAGAGCATGGGCGATATTGAAACCTATGCTGGAAAAGCGACTGCATATACTCATCGCACAGATCATTGCGGGTCATCCCGAGGCTTCGGCCCATTTTGCCATGATATCGGAAATGGAAAGAGCAATTTCCGGTCGTGACAGGCTGGAAGTCGTCCGGGCTGAACTGCACAGAGCATATAATGAAATTTTTAATTCACAAAAGGTCGAGGTGTAACCATGCCAGATGCACTTGATTCCCTGGCTTCAAATCAGACTGTCCCTGAGGGTGGCGTAACTCCTGAGACAGCCGTCAATGAAGGTCAAAATACAGTCGAAGGACAATTACCCGAGACTTCACCGGAAACAACAACAAAACCCAACAGTGAAATCGAAGAACCGCTATACACAAGCGGCAAAGATAAGATTTATTCCAAAGATGTAGCTGGTCTTTACGAGGCTAAAAAACGCCTCCAAAGCGAAAGAGATCAGGCGTTGAACCTTTTGCACAAATATTATGATTCCAGTCTGACGGTCAATAATATCAATCAGAAAACCCCTGATTCCAAACAGACAAATCCCCCGGCCAGCGATGAAAAAATCGAGTGGCAGGAGGATTTCCTGGATGGCAAATTCGACAAATTCAAAAAGGCAGCTGGAATAAATAACCTGAGCCTTGAGGATATTCGCAAGATTATCCGCGAGGAAAACCAGCGCATCAGGGAAGATTCCGAACGTCAAAACCGCCAGGAAAAAAGCAGAACCCAAAGCGAGGATCTGAATTCATGGCGGGATAATTATTTGGCGGAAATGAATCGCGCCGGAAATCCCGTGCCGGAGGAAGTCATTTCAATGGCTGTCCGCCGAGCCAATGCCCTGCTTTCCGATCCCGCGGCAACCACTGATGATCTGAAAGAAACATTCGAGGCAGTCGTTGAAAATCAAATGCGCAAACGTAATGCCACAAATGCGGCGGCATTGAAAAACAACAAGGGTACCGTGGATAGAGCCAAAATGGCTCTCGAACAGGCCCAGGTCAATGCCGGACAGGCTGGATTTAATGCTGACAAGGAAAAGGCGGAGAGGGAGATTTTAAGATTACTATCGTCCGCATCGGCATCAATACCGGATAATTTATAGCGTTTTTCGATAGCACCAAAAAGGGAGAAAATATATGTCTGAAATAACTATCGTAGGAGGGGGTACCAGTGCGGCCAATCGGCCTAAATCCATGTATACGGGTTCGGCTAATCGTGATGATTTGGCAAAGCTCGTGGCAAAAAATATCCATTGGCTCGACCCCTGGAAATATCCGCTCGACAGCATCGCCTCCATGTTCCGTTCCAAAACCAGAACCGAACAGGGATTCGAGTTTTCATATTGGGAAGACAAATCGCTTCCCCATACCGTATGCATTAATTATGCGGCGGGCTATTCCGCTTCCGCAACCTCAATCGTTGTTGATTCGGCGGACAGTGTCAGGGAATATGACATCCTGTCCGTCCCGGGTCAGGAACAGATGCTGGTAACGGCAGTCAACAATGCCAACGAGACCCTTACGGTTTCGAGGGGATTCGGCGGAACGGCTGCCGCCCTGGTGAACAATCAGGTTCTATTAAACCACGGAACTGTAGCCGCCGATATGAGCATAGCTCCTTATTCCAGAGTTACCGTACCGACAGAAATCACTCAGTATCTGGCCGGTAATAGGACCTCATGGTCGTTGTCCTCTTTCTATGACGCCTGGAAAAAGTACCATGGCGAAAATGTCTGGCAGTACACGAAAGACAAAAACATATTCGAGCATCGCAAGAAAGAGGAGATTCGTCTTTTCTTCTCCATGCTGAAGAAAGATACCTCGGTAATCGGCGGGGCCGCATCCCTGACCAATGCGACAGCGTACACCTATCGCGGAATCGTGGAATGGGTCGATACCTACGGTGAATCCAACAAAATGTATGATGCCGGCGGCGACATCAGCGAGGACAATTTCCTGAGAAATGTGATTGAACCCTGGCAGGGAATGCGTCCCGAAAAGCCGATAATGTTTTGTTGCAAACAGTTGCTTAATGGCCTTTCCTACTGGTGGAAAGACAAGGTGCGCATTACACCCTCGGATAAATTGATCGGCCTCAAGATCGGCAGAATCCAGGCGCCCATCATAGACGACATCATGTTCATCTATCATCCTCTCCTGGATGCTCAAAGCGAACCTTCCGGCGGCAACGTCGAATCCATCGCAAAGGGCTGGGCAATCGGCCTTGATCTTGCCAACATCGAGAAAATTAAGGGCACTTTGACCTTCAATCATGGTAACGAGGATATAACCTTCACCGATACATGGATCGGTTCCGTCCCTCAGAGCGGAAATCCCTGGTATCGGCAGGAAGAAATCGCCACCCTCTCATCCATCGAGATGAAGGGCAGCGATAATCATATCGTAGTCAAAAACATAGGTGGATATATCTAAAATAATTGGGGGAGAGTTTTCTCCCCCATAATTTAGGAGGAAATTTATGCCACAATCCGAAAAGGCAGAATCCGCAGTAGAAACTCCCAAATTCGGGAAATGGGAATTCCGTAAAGGCGTCTACCAGGTCTATACCGGCAGATTGGTTATAGGGGCGGGCGGGCGCACAATCGTTGATCCCCAGGACCCATCATTCGCATTGACTATCTCCGGGCTGGGAGAGGTTGATCTTGATGATCCGGAATTTATTGAAAAATTCCCCGATCCTGAGATCAGATACAAGCGGCTGGCCAAAGCCCGTGAATTTCTGATGAGATCAGGAGCGACGGAATTGACCGAGGAAATCCAGGCTAAACGGGCTGAAATAATCAAAACCCATGCGACCAAACTGAAGGAACTCAAACGTCTGGAGGGCGAGGAGACTATCCTGCGGAATAAGCAACGTACCTCTATGGCGCGGAAAGTGCAAAGCATCAGAGCCTTAACATGATAGACAGCAAAAAAATAGTCAATTCGATTCTGACCATGGCCGGATTGAAGGAGCAATATCGGGAAATTGTCGAATCGCAACTTAATGCTTTTGCCAGATATTTGCTTAGTGAGATGAAGTGGAAGTTTATGCTGGCCTCGACCACGGACACAACGGTGGTCGGGACGCGGACATATACTTTGACGGGCGCGAATAATGATCTTGCCGCGATCCATTCCATTCGGTATGGGACATGGAGAGTGCCCCTGCAACAATATGATGTGGAATTATTCGACCAGGAAAGGGCGGGCTCATCCTCCGATGTGGGGGAACCATACGGATATGCCATAACCGCCACCGATATTATCGCCGCCCATATCTTCCCGATCATTGAATTTCTGGGCAGTCCGACCTCGGTGGAGACGATATATATCCGTTACTGGAAAGAAGTGCCCTCAGATCCCTTCAAGGCATTGCCCGATCCGTTTGAGTATTTTTTGAATTTACACCTCGCCTTTTTATGGGATAACGATCCTATGCGCAAACAGGGCTGGGCAGAAGAGGAAGAGAGGGTGCTCTTTAATCTCCACACCAGATATGCGTATATGTCCTCTCAGCGGCCGGAATTAATCAAGGAAACCTTGCAGGATATGGTGAGAATATGCCACGTAAATCAATCATATTATTAATCCTTGTGTTGATGCCCGCATTAAGCAATGCCCTGACTTTGACGGATTTGATCACGCGGGAACGGCTGAGAATCCGCGAGACGGATTCCACCATGAGTTATTATACGAATACAAATTTGAGGGCATTAACCAATGATGCCCTGAACTTCATATCGGGTTTCGGAATCGGCACAGTGCAGACTGAAAAGATTGTCGGTATCGCCGGCCAGTATGATTATGATCTGCCCACCGATTATATCAACTGGCTCTCCGTTATCATTCCCAATTATGAGGACACATTGGCTACACTGATATATGTCGAGCCGGAATATTTCGGCAGATCGTGGACGGGGCCAAAGGACGCAGCCGCGATTCCAAAGGAATTTACCATTTATGGCGATACCATTATCTCGGTCTCGCCTCCATATAATTACGGCGGAGATACAATATATCTGAAATACGTAGCCGCTCCGGCGGCTCTCGATAAGGCCACCGATACCTGCGAGTTGAATTATGTTTATCAACTCCTGATCGTGGATTATATCTGGGCGGAATATCAGGCCAAAGATGGCAATGTCGATCTTTACAATGCAGTCATGGATGGAATCCTCAGGCGCATAGAACAATACAAAAAGCTTGTTAATTTACGGCAATCTCAACCGGCGAAGATTGAGGAAATTCAGCAATGAAATGGAAATATTCGATCCTGATAGTTTTAATTCTCTGGGGATTAGCGAGGGGGCAGGAAGGTTCCGTCCGAATCGATGATTTTTCGGGCGGCGTCAACCTTACAGCACCAAAAGGGGGGCTTCCCCAGGGACAGTTCCTGAAAATGACCAATTTCATTATCAAGGGCAACTGGCTGGAAGTCCGCAATGGCATTACGGCCTGGCTCGCCAGTATTAAAATATCGGCCAACCCGATTAAATACATGAGTTTGTTCCAGACCCAGGATTTGTGGAAAATTATCGCTTCAGACGGATTTAATCTGTGGGTTATTGACGACACATCAGATTATAATACCACCTATCACCCTTACGATTATTCGGAATATGCCTGCAGTACAACACAGGGGGATTCGATTGTTTATGGCACCAGCGACAGCCTGAAATGGCTGTCCCTGTTCGGCTATGGCGATCAGGGTTTGAATTTCATCGTGGACACCGGCGGCGCTCCCGATACCATGACCATTTCACATATCCTGAATGATACCATGCTGATCCTGACGGACACATTCCCCAAGACGGCGGCTGATTGCACTTTTGTCATACCGATTGATTTTGGCAATATTTATTCCGGGATAACATACGTCAATAAATACTATGTCTCCAGCGACAGGGGACTCATGTATTATGACGGCAACGATTTCAATGTGAGCGATTCTTCTCTGGAACCCTATCGCTATTACGTGGACAGCATCAAATATTCCGGCGGCGAAATGAGACTTTATTTCGACGATCAAAACCCCGGTTGCGGATCATGTTCGAATTGGGTGCCGGGTCAGTTTAACGGCTGGTACTGGCAATTCAGCACCGGGAATTTGCTTTCAAGTGATGCAAGAAACGAGAAATATGCGGATCACTATTTTAAAACACTCAATCCCATTACCTATACGGGCTCCTGTGTGCTGTATGTCCGAAATATGGGGCTTATTCCCGCAGATGGCGTCTGGGGTTTTATATCC
>Ga0172362_10004488_pt1 | contig 12101 bp, 10 predicted proteins | sample LakKivs1_kivu2a2_FD_114534 | JGI IMG/M metagenome (GOLD analysis project Ga0172362, IMG submission 114534) | Sediment microbial communities from Lake Kivu, Rwanda - Sediment s1_kivu2a2 | ecosystem: Environmental > Aquatic > Freshwater > Lake > Sediment | place: Rwanda: Western Province, Lake...
GACCTTGTCCCTGTAGTTGCCAGAGAAGACCCAAACAAAGTAATTGGCGTTGTAACAAGCGAAAGCATAGCGTACGCTGTTGAAAAAGCAAAAACCCTCAGGTAAACAACACAGTTGCCCTTTTCAAAATAATCATATAAAAGTGACTGACATGCGAAAGCACACATTGCATAGCTATCGAGAAAACACATCATGCAATAATTTTCAGGCCCTAGGATTATGATCTATGGAATCTGATGCCAGTGTGGTTCAGTAGCCTATATAAGCGCACTTTGGCAAAGTCTGTTATGACAAAAAGCGTCAGCGCATATCCCCATACAAGAAGAGCTAGCCCCCAGCCCATTGGTGTAAGCAGAATTCCATACACAGTAATTAGTGTGGCGACTAGTTGAGTGCATATAACTGCAAGAAGGAGAGGTTTTGCAGGTTTCACTGACCAAAATGATCCTTTGGTTCTTGCAACAAACACGGTCAAGTGGCCTGCCACAGAGAGCTTTAAGTATATGAAAGATTGGAGCACATACTGGTCTAGGCCTAATACCACTTTTCCCATGTAGAGAATTCCAAAGGACGAGAAAACTCCTATTATTCCAAGAAATGTCGCTACTCCCAGTAACGTTCGCATGTTCCATCTCTCAGGTTTGTCCGAATATCTCACGTTGTCGTAGGCTATTGTCATTATCGGCAAATCATTCAAAAGTGCTAATAGAACTATCATAAGAGCGGTTACTGGGTAAGACTGAAATATGACAATTGATGCAGTGATGAAAAATAGCACCCGTATTGTTTCGGCAATGCGGTAGATTGAGTAATTCGTCATCCGCTGGAAAATCTTGCGACTCTCCTTTATCGCATCTATTATAACAGAGAGACCTGGCCGAGTAAGCACAATATCTGCTGCAGACTTTGCCGCATCAGTAGCGCCAGCAACAGCGATACCTGAATCAGCTTTCTTCAAAGCTGGAGCATCATTAACGCCATCCCCAGTCATTCCCACAATATGTCCTTTGTCTTGAAGCAACTCCACAATTTTGTACTTATGCTCTGGAAAGACTTCAGCAAAACCATCAGCCTCTTCAACCACACGCTGAGATTGCCTGTCAGATCTGTCCAAGAAAGATGATGGCAATACTATGTTGGTTCCCAAGTTTACTTGTTGTGCAATCTCTTTTGCAATGGCTATATGATCACCTGTGACCATTTTTACATCAACACCCATAGATTGAGCCGTCTTTATTGTGCTACCTGAATCTTCCCTTGGCGGATCATAGAGAGCAATAAGCCCAACAAATTGCCACTTACTCTCGTTGTCAGCCCGAGCCACCCCTAGTGCCCGATATCCTTTCTTGGCAAAAGAATCAACATCCTCAGGAACCCTGTCACTAATCGATTTCTTGTTTTCGATAAGAGACAAAATCACCTGTGGGGCTCCCTTAGAAACCTTGAACGGACTAGCATTTTCTCCTTTTATTGTAGCTTCCGTCCGCTTCGAGACAGGGTCAAAAGGTCTAAAAGCAATCACTTTAAAGCGATCGACCATTTCATTAATCGTTTGTATGTTTTTGGTTTTGGCTAGAATAGCTTTGTCAATTGGATCCTGGTCTTCTTCTCTTGAGGCGAGTGCGCTGAACAAAAGCACATCATTTTCTGTGAATTTTGCATAAGGTTTTGCCGCACCTATAGTGAGTTCGTTCTTTGTAATGGTGCCAGTTTTATCTGAGCACAACACATCCATTCCAGCCATTTCCTCGATGGAAACCAATTTGCTGACGATAGCTTCCTTTTTGGCAAGGGCTACGGCACCTATTGCCATAGTAACAGAAAGAACAGCTGGAAGCGCTGCTGGTATCGCTGCAACAGTCAAAACTAATGAGAACTGAATAATTTCCTGTATTTCGTGGCCTTGAAAAATTAATGCCAGAAAAACGATTGCGACTAGCCCTATGGCCATGAAAATCAGATAATCGCCTATTTTGATGATAGCCTTTTGGAAGTGACTCTGTGTCTTGGCTTCCTCCACAAGCTTAGTCGTCTTGCCAAAATAGGTTCTTACGCCTGTATTTACCACTAACGCGTTCATTTCTCCCTGTCGAACGATGGAGCTTGCATACCCGACATCAGATACGTGCTTTTCAACTGGCAGAGATTCACCAGTTAATGCTGATTCATCAGTTAGAAGATAATCGCCTTCAATCAGTTTAACATCGGCAGGGATGATATCGCCTAAACGCAGGCGGGCAACATCTCCTAGTACGAGTTCTCTAGCGGGTGTTTCCTGCCACTTTCCGTCACGGAGGATTCGTGCTTTTAGGGCTAGCCTTTGTTTAAGCAGCTCTATGGCGTTGCCTGCCTTATGCTCCTGCCAGAATCTGACAATCGCATTTACCATCAGAAGCGTTAAAATAATTGCAAAATCGGACCAGTGTTGGATAATTGCTGACATAATTACTGCAGCTTCGATCATCCAAGGAATTGGCCCCCAAAAATAACTCAAAAACTTGATAAATGGGTCTTCTTTTTTTTCAGGAATCTCATTGGGACCATATTGTTGAAGTCGTTTTGCTGCTTCCGAGGAAGAAAGACCGCTCTTGCTCGCCGAAAGCTTGTTTAATAGCTCATCAACATTGACTTTCTTTGCATCTTCTGTAGTTAAGGGACCTTGACTCATGAATACCCCTTAGAGCTATTACTTCTTTAAATTTTTGGATAAACACTGTGACCTGCTTTCTATGGTTCTCATAATCTTTGCCAAATTCTCTGATAGGCTCTTCCCTCAAGATAGGGCAAATCAACATAACCACCAGTGGCGTGAAGAGCGTGGAATATCAAGATAAGAGGAAGGAAATTCACGTATTAGTTAGATTAGATGCGTCTTCCTTATTTCGAAACCATTTGCTCTTGTCCAAAGCTTGATCCAATCCAGAACGAGCCACAGGTCTTCTATTGACTTTTCATATCGCCATTTTCCTGTTACCTCTGCTGTCTTTTCCAATTTTTCAACATCATTGATAGTAGCTTCTTTCAAATGCACATCATATTTTGGGGAGAAAACATCGTAGAGTATCTCTCGAGTATCGTACCGTACAATTAGTTTAACAGAAATGAAACCATCCGAGGTTTCAAGCCAAAACTGTGAATCATCAATTTTGGAAACTCTGAGATTCGACCCTTGCGGTACATGCTTTTCTAGAAATGTCGACATCGAGTTTGTAGCTGCCATTGCTATAGTTGACTGAGAGTGTTTCATAAGGTGTCCCTTCTAGGAACAAGGTCATGCCTTTTGGCCAAGGGAGAAAGGAGGAGAACTTGACATTCGCCCACTTCTATTATATGTGTGCAAAGTACCAAAGTGCTTGATCTCGTTTTTTCGTTTTATTCAAATTTTCATGAAGTTTAGGCTTTATCAGAACAGAGTCGCCCTGTTGCAGGTGGCGCATTATGTCCTGAAAATTCACTTTTCTCACTTCTACCTTGTGGACAGGTTGCCTTTCATTTTCACTCAAGAACTGCAATGTATATCCATGCAGGGAGAGAGGAGCGTGCATAATTTCAGGTTTAATTTCTTCTTCTTTCTCGAACACTAACATCTTCTTCATCCACATCACCGAGATATAACATCCAAAATGCTTATCTTTAAGTATATGTCTGTCAGATGACAATCTTACAATCGATGCTCGCTTTTGAACAGAAATTTTGACTTCAAATAATTCATTGCTGAAGTTGGCACAAGAAAAGGGGAGAAAGGAGAGAAGGGCAACAGATTTAGGTGCCAACCCCAGTAATAATTAGCTTCTCCATTCTCTGGTTTAAGTATATGACAGTCACTCGACAATATGACAACAACATAAACTCAATAGGCTCAAGAACGAAACTTCATTTCTTTCAGGAATACTCAGCCATGTCTTGAGATAGAACATTCCATATTTCTTCGGCGAGAGCCCAGAACACGTTGACAGCATTCTGGTTAATCGACCAAATAACTTCATGTGGAATCTGAAGCACAGGAGTAGACGAGAACACGCACTCTGAATCCGACAACAGAAAACTTAACGGTCTCTCCTTGACATAGCGCAACCTGATTTTGGCGTTCAACATCTTCGCGATTCCAATATTCTGTTCGTTGACGACACTCACCCAGCGAATTGAAACTTTTCTCTTTTGGAGAGCCTCAAGTTGAGGCATAACCAAAGAAATGCTTGCATCATCTAAATCCGAAACTATGAACAATTTTGATCGTGTGGCAGCTAAAACGTCAAATAGTTTCTTCCTTACGTTCTCTTGTCCCTGAACAACAGCAATAGTCTCAACCAGCGCCCCACTTTTCAACGAGTCTATCTCTAATTTGGCAGGAATTGAAATGTTCCACACCTTTTCAAAGAAATCTTTCATTACATCAACTTGACCAGAATCGTTGGTCCATAGCTCATGCATCAATTCGCCTCTGGTTAAGTCTCTGTTTGGATAAACTGCTGAACCTATAATGATCTCTTTATCATCAACTATCGTTGCCAGTGATGTCACCCCAGTAGAGTGCCTTATCTCACAAAACTTGCTCAGTTTCTCGATTTCTTTCATGTTCTTCTTATCAATCTCGGTCACTGTTCTTACCTTAACTTTCCTTTGAGCACACTTTCGGAGCATCCTGTCCCTATCATATATAACAGCGCGTAGGACTTCCACGCTTGGAGCCATCCAAAGAACTTCGCTTTCTGCATTCTGTAACATTTCTTGGATCTTTTCATTGATCAGACGCTGGCCTGATATAAGAGCAAATCGTGTAGGTTCAGGACTTGTCAGTCCAGCGGACTTGCCTTCAACCTTCTTTAACTCGTCCTCAATCGTTGCTTTCTTTTCACGAAGCTTAGACAATTGCCTTGAAAGCGTTTCCTGCTGATGTTCAACAAGCTCCGAAAGAACTTCTCCAGGATCAATTGCCAAGAACTTGTTGGGCTTGTCAATGATCACCTCAATCATGCCCAGTTTCTCCAATTTCGGCAAAACCCGATAGACTTCCTGACGTGGAACATTTGACAACTTCGCTGCTGCGCGGGCACTTGCTTTTTTAAGCTGGAGAAGGGCAAGATATACCTTCGCTTCATTTCTAGTGAGACCAAATGAAATCAGATCGTTAATCAGCTTTTCTGGAAGTTGAATTAGTGTCATTTTGTCACTCTACTATGAGTCATTACAGAATGACGTCTCTCTTAAGAGTTATCAACGCGCGAACAGTAGTAATGCATAAAAGAAACATAGAGCAATGTAAGTTCTGGGAGTTAATTTTGGAAACTACTGACGAGGAACGTGTGAAAAGACCAAAGCTTCCCAAAAAGAGAATTCTGAAAAGGTTTCAGAAACGAAAAAGAAACTAGCGCAAAATTGGGTAATTCGCCCTACGTGAACCAGAATTGAGTTAAATTTCATAAGGTAAAGTAAAGAATCGTTTTAGTTCTTTCTCTTAACTTTTTGAAAAGACCTACTGACTTCGCTCACTGAAAGTGCGATGCAAAAAGTTTAAGAAAAGCAATATCGCAAGTTAGTTTATGCTAGAATTCTCTTTTGAAGGTACTGCCAGTTGGAAAAGCGGAACCGAATGCGATCTGTCAATTAAAGGCAAGCGCTTCATTACTGTTAGTCCTCCTCCTGAGTTTGGTGGAAAACAAGGATACTGCGTTCCTGAGGAGGTGTTTGCAGCTTCACTTGCATCCTGCATGAACACGATATTCCTTTTAATAGCGAACAATTCTAAACTTGGACTCAAGAAATTAGAGACCCAAGCCACTGTGAAGATGAACGCTGAAGGACTGGAAAAACTAGTCTTCACTCATATACACTTCACTATCACCGTAGAACTAGTAAATGATAATGAGCGAGAAAGGAGAAAAACTCAGGCCATATTTGAAAAAGCTGAGAAGATATGCCCACTGAGACAATCATGGGGAGAAAAAGTCCCAATCAGCTTTGAACTAAACTTTCAGTAGCATACTCCAGAAACTGAATATCCACTACTACCCACGCGTGAACGCCAACATCGGCAAGAGACAAACGTGCATGTTCAATTCTCAGTTGCGATGAGTGATTTGTAAATATCTATTGTTTGTTCGGCAACCTTTCTCCAAGTAAAATACTCCAACACCCGTTTGCGACCGTTTTCACCCCAGACTTTTGCTCTCTGTCGATCCTTAAGCACTTCTTTTATCCCCCAAGCTATATCGGCTGGATTTTCACCATTAACGTGAATGCCATTTTGACCTGGACCTGAAGGAATAACTTGCTCGCGAAACCCAACTACTCCATGAGCGCCTACAACGATTGGCTTTGCCATTGACATAGCCTCTAGGCTTACTATGCCGAACGGTTCATAGACTGACGGAAAAATGCAGGCGTCAGCAGCGGCATAGTGTAGAATTCTTTCGTCTTCAGGCACAAACTCGAAACGACAAGTAATGTTCTCTGTAATTCCAAGCCTAGCTGCCATTTCGATTATATCTTTCTGCTCTTCGCCCTTGCCTAAGACAACGAGCTTCGTTTTGGGATAGTCTTTTAGAACCATCGGAATAGCTTGCACGAGGTTCCTAACACTCTTGACCCAAGTGAGTCTGCCAACAAACAAAAGCAGATTCCAGTCCATGGGAACATTGTATTTTTCTTTTATTCCATCAACTGCTTCCTGCTTGCAGTTTTGTGGATTATATAGTTCGGGGTCCACGCCATTCCAGACGACGCTGACTTTTGATTCAGTCCATCCGTGTTGAACAAGATCATCTCTCATTGCGTAGCTCACAGTGATTATATGGTCTGCCAACCGTGCTGTAGCCTGCTCAAGATGAGAAACCACTTCAGAACCCTGCCCACCGCTTCTGCCCCACTCAGTGCTGTGAACATGAAAAACCACAGGAATCCCTGTTTCATTCTTAGTTATGATCCCTGCGACACTACTTAACCAGTCATGAACACAGACAATGTCAAACTTGTATCCTTCTTTTTTGATTAACTCATTGATGAACTTCGTAGCGCTTAATACATTATAAATGAAAATATCATTGAAGAACCGGATGTTTGTCCCCCATTTTAACAAATCATTAGTAACGAACATTGGAAAAACGTTGCTTGCATCAGCGATCAGTGGACGATGAACTTCTACTCCTTCTAAAGTCTCTGTTGTTTTAAGATTTCCCGGGTTAAGAGTGAATACTGAGACGTCGTCGCCTAATTTGACAAACTCGCGAGTTATGTATTCCGCATAAGTGCCCAAACCACCAACAAGCTGAGGTGGATACTCGTATACAAAAAAGCCAATTCTCAACAAACTTCACCTTTCAAACAGGTTATATCTAACGGGAAGACAGATTTTACTTTTGCTTCTCCAGCAGCGTGTCCGAGCGTAGCCTTGATAGTTGCAACATCGCATGGAAACGAAATGTTGAGGGCTAACAGAAGATGATAGCGCGTGCATGAGAGTGTGCTTAGTTATATGGATTCGCGTCTTCTCTCGTTAATGTTCAGAGGTAGGCGTCTGTTGCGTATCTTCGCATCATCCTATGAGTGTTAAAATAGTATGCGACTTTTCCTATCGAGTTTTTCATCATGCTTATCCAACTGTCTCGTTCCTCGTAGAATCTTGGAATAATGAGATATTCCAGCTTGTTGTAGAGATCCGCCAATTCTCTGCTTCTTCTTTCTTCTTCACTGATCTCTTGGTTAGGTGATGGCCCTATTGCCCAACCTGTGAGACCTTCAACGCAACCTTCTATCCACCACCCATCTAAGACGCTGAAGTTCACCACACCATTATGAGCTGCTTTCATACCACTTGTGCCAGAAGCCTCATAGGGAGGCAAAGGCGTGTTCAGCCAAACGTCAACGCCAGAAGTCAGTTTCCCCGCCATTTCCATATTATAGTTTTCAAGATAAACAATTTTAATATTATTCTTCAATCGGTCAATGTATTCATAGATGTCTCTGATTAGTTTCTTACCCATCTCGTCTCTAGGGTGTGCCTTTCCAGCGAAAACTAGCTGAATTCTTCCCTGCCTTTCCACTTCCTTTAGTTTATCCAAGTCTGAAAAGACCATGGTTGCCCTCTTGTACTCAGTAGCCCGCCTTGCAAAGCCTACTGTCAACGTTTCAATATCCATTCTTGTACCAACTTCTTTGTCAACAAAGCCGAGAAGATCTTGCTTTGCTTTGACGTGGGCTTCCCACAACTCTTCATTGGGAATCGCATCAACTCTTACGAGAAGTTCTGGTTCGTTTGCCCATCCTCGAATATACTTGTCGAAAAGCTGTTTGAAACACGGACAGGTCCACGTATAGGAGTGAACGCCATTTGTTATTTCCTGTATGTGATATCCTGGAAAAAGCTTCCTTGAATACTCCATGTGCGCCTCTGTCACACCATTGGTGTATTTGCTCAAGTTCAAAGCCAAAAGCGTCATGTTCAATCGGTCCCACCCACCATATTTCTTCAAGACATCTAAGGGCACTTCGGTTCCAAGCATTTGCGAGACAAGGTCATAAGAGAATTTGTCGAAAGCAGCTTCAACGGGTGTGTGAGTGGTGAAAACGCACAGATTCTTTACCTTATCCGCGTTCATTTCATTTCTTTTCAAAAGTTCGAGGGTGAGAAGACTGGAATGACCTTCATTCATGTGATGTTTTTTGATGTTGATGTTTAAGGCTTCAAGGATTTTCATGCCGCCTATGCCTAAGACTATCTCTTGTTTCAGTCGATATGTTTCATCACCACCATAAAGAAAGTTGGTTACTTCTCTATCCTCTTGAGAGTTTCCTTCAATGTTCGTGGTGAGAAACAGAACTTGAACAATTCCGCCTGTTAGACTTTCTTGATCATAGACCCAAGCTCCAACTTTGACATCCCTTCCTCCGATTTTAACGGTTACAGTTTCTGGCAACAATCTCATGAACTTTGAAGGCTCCCATTCCTCTGGATATTCCAATTGCCTTCCGTCTGGTGCTATCTTCTGCTTCAGATAGCCCTTCTCGCTGACCAAGGTGACTGCAACTAATGGAATTCTCAAGTCCGCGCTTGACCTGATCACGTCGCCTGCCAAAATCCCTAATCCACCACTGTAGGTTGGCATGTCACTTTTTATGCCGATTTCCATAGAGAAATAGGCGATTTTAGGACCTTCTATGAAGCTACGCATGCAATACTCACTGTCAAAATAATATTGTTTAGTCAAAAACTCCATTTTGAACTCAGTTTTTTTAGGATCTAAGGGCATTCCACATACTGGGTCTTTCACGCTCAAAGATTCACACTCCTCAAGACAATGATAATTGCGTTTTTGTCAATAATTAGCGTCTCTTGCTTAATTACTCTTATCGGAGTTACACATGAGCAAACAACGCGAGTGAAAGATTTGGCTCCAAAATCATTAGCATTGCCAATAAGTGTCATAAGGTGGGTTTGTCAGCCAGCACGTATTTCCACACTCCAAAGATTGCTGTAACCGGAGCACATAATTCGAGACAAAAACGCGATGCTCACAATTTCAAGTCTGCTCCACGGCTATTACGGGTGGATAGTATTTGTCTCAGCGTTCCAACGATCTTAAACAGAAAAGGCGCAAGAGAAGTTTTGAAACTGCTCCTGACAGATGAGGAGATTGCAAAGCTTCAAAGTTCAGCGTTGACGCTGAAGAATATAGTAAAGCCGCTGATCCAGAGCTTAAATCTGTGGAATAGCGCTGGTAACTCCTTCAATTATGAATTGAACGGCAATTGCTAAAACGATTATTGCCATTAGTGCTGTTATGACATGAAGACCTTCGTCACGTAAAAGCTTGAACAATCGGGACGAGTATTTCATACCTGTGTAGGTTATCAAAATTCCTGCAAGTATGCCTGTAAAAACAAGCAAAGATTCTGGAATATTTTCTGCTCTAGACATCAACAGAATCACTGCAGTAATAGTGCCTGGACCCGCGGTGAGTGGAAAAGCCAAAGGAACAATTGCGATATCTTCACTGCTATTTTTTGGAGGCGTGGTTTTTCCAATATTGAGCATCTGCAAAGCAACCGCCACGAGTAGGATTCCGCCAGCGATTTGAAATGAAGCAATTGTGATGTTAAAGATTTGGAATAGTAAGTGTCCTGTTAAAGCAAAAAAAGCAAGGACAAGAAAAGAAATTTTCATCGACCTTTTAATTGTCTTGTTTCTTTCTCCAAGTTCCATATTCTTTGTTAGTGTAGCGTAAACGGCTATGGTGCTGAAAGGCTCCATTACAGCAACGATGGAGCTAATTGCTATGATGGCGAATTCGGCAATCCCCAAACTTGTCACCAAGCGATATCCAGCAAAGCATGTTGGCTAAGGATGCTGAATTACTTACTAAGGTTCAGTTTTTATCTCATTTTTCTTGTTCTTCGGCTGCTTCTTTCTCTTTTTCTCGCATGCCAGGAGGCGGAGGTATGGGAAATTGTGTGCCACCAGCTCCAGTGAATAGCTTTTCTTTATCTAAGTCACGTTCAGCTCTTTCGACTCTTTGGAGCTTCTGTTCTTTCATAATGCGCACTATTTCTCTTTCTTTCTCTTTAGGGATCAACTGGTTAAGCTTATCCACAAGCTTCTCCGCGTTTTTAGGATCAAGTGGAATGATGACATCTCTGTGACGAGGAAGTTTCATCATCACGTCTCCATTCTTGTCCATACACACCGAATCTATATCGTATAAGCGCACATGCAAAGGAATAAACATTCCAAGAATTCTGCCTATGGTCTCTTTCAAAACAGGCTTGTTTTCAAGTGCATCTTCAATGTCATCCTTGACGCTTCCCTTCAAATCTATCCTAAGCATGCTCTCGGAAACTTTAACCGTGAAATGAGGCTTCTCAATCTTCAAGATTTCAACCGACTCAGACATATTTATTCACACTCTCCTTTTGTGTAAAACTTTATTGAACTAATAAGCTTTTTCTACGTGAAGACAACATTCCTTATCATAATCAAGTTGCGTTGGACTAGCGTCTGGATATCTATCAGGATTAGTCATAATGGTTCGTTTAGGATGAAAAGACTCAAAGTATTTATCCTCTGGAAAGAATACTTTCTTCTCCAATGTGTTAACCTGTATAGGAGCGTATGGAAATCAGCATTGCCAATCCGTGCGTTGAAAAGAAGACGTTGCACTGCATCAACTGCCATAGTCATTTCAAGATGATTAGGCCTTCAATAAAAGAAGTCATTGTCTCCAGACATTTTGCCAGAGACTTCAAAAATGAAAAAGAAATGGATTACATGATAAAAGGCATTCTTGATTGTTCTGATTTGGAATTCACTGAATTACACAAATTTGAAGAGAACATAAATGGAAATCTCGTTTTTAGAGCAAAGAGAGAAGGCATTCACATAGTCTATTGTGTGGACAAGAAAATGAGAATAATCTTCTTGCGAGCATTCAAAAATTACAGTGAATACAAAAAATTTTTGGAAGACAAGAAAGAAATTGAGAAAATGATTGCACGTACAAGATAATGGGTTAAAGCGAGGAGCGTAAATTGGTGGAATCTGGAGAATCAGTTGAGACAAAGACGTCAGAAGAAACAGAAGACGCAACGTTGAAAGAAGAAGAAAAGAAAAAGAAGGCACGACTAAGACGACGCGGGCCATACAGAAAAGCACATGCTAATTGGTAGGGGACTCCGAGGAAACTATGTGTGCGCTCACTATTCAGATCTGAATGTTTCAACCTGTCAACTTGAGTAGTCTATTATGTTTCAGTTAGGCTGTGTAAGTTCTTTGATGTTGTGTATCTCAATTAGATTGCTTGAATGTGGCTTGGAAGTTCTGAAGGCTGCGGTGAAGAGTATTGTGTCTTGACCACGGATTAGACCCATTAAGCGAAGTTTGTTTGCAGTTGTCAGAATATGGTCTTTCTCTTTAAGGTAATCAATGTGCACAGGGTAGACGCCAAAAGACAGTTCAAGTTGTTTCTTGACGAGTTTGTTAGGTGTAACGGCGATTATTGGTTGAGGGATCTTAAATCTTGAAATCATTCTAGCTGTGTAGCCTGACCTGGTCAGCGTGACGACTTTGTCTACAGGCATTTCTTTGCATATCCTTTGAACTGCCTTGCTTA
>Ga0172362_10004493_pt1 | contig 12099 bp, 12 predicted proteins | sample LakKivs1_kivu2a2_FD_114534 | JGI IMG/M metagenome (GOLD analysis project Ga0172362, IMG submission 114534) | Sediment microbial communities from Lake Kivu, Rwanda - Sediment s1_kivu2a2 | ecosystem: Environmental > Aquatic > Freshwater > Lake > Sediment | place: Rwanda: Western Province, Lake...
AGCCCGATGAGGCGCACGTTCTTGGCGCACAGGTGCCGGTGGACGTTGATAGAGATGTCGCCCGTGTCCACGAAGTTCCCCGTCTCGATATACATCCCGCCTTTGCGGAGCATCTCCAGCCCCTCCCTGACCGCCTGAGGATATCCGACGCACTCCACAACCAGGTCGGCCCCGCGTCCGCCGGTCTCGTCGCAGACGAGCCGGATGCGCTCATCCTCGCTGGTGTCTGAGACGTTGATGGCGATGTCGGCACCGAACTCCTGTGCCAGCGCCAGGCGGTGCGGCCACCGGTCGGTGACCATGATAGTGCCGGCGCCCATGATGCGGGCCTTGAGGACGTGCAGCACCCCCATGGGGCCCGCTCCCTGGACTACCACCGTGTCGCCCGATGCAAAGCCCTCGTTGGCGAAGGAGGAAAACTCCTTCGCCTTGTCCAGGTTGCAGGTGACGGCCATCAGCTCGGCCATCACAGCTATGCCAGGTGGCAGGCCGTCGGGGACTTTGTACAGATGCACGTCGGGGCGCAGGTAGAGGTACTCGGCCCAGCCCCCCATCAGGTGTGGCGGCTCGTCGCAGGTGAAGCTGTTCCCGTAGCCCTGCATCTGCTCACACCAGATGAAGCCGGCGCCGTGTCGGCAGTAGTAGCACTGGCCGCAGAAGATGTCAGGGCACATGACGACCCGGTCGCCCACCCGCAGCGGATTTCCATCGAAGTCGCGCAGACCGTGATCGTGGGGGTAGACCTCGGCGATGGTTCCCACGTTCTCGTGGCCGGGGATGATGGGAAAGGGGGTGGAGCTCTCAGCGCTCGTGCCAGCGTACTGGGTCGTCTCGCCCCTGTAGGTGTGCTTGTCGGTGCCGCAGATGCCCGCCATCTCCATCTTCATCACGGCGCTTCCAGGCTCGGCGAGCTCCGGATACGGGTAGGAGCGCGTCTCCAGCCTGCCGGGAGCGACCATTACGGCGGCTTTGACACGGTCGGGCATCTTTGCACCTCCACAGGGACCGAAAGGGCTATGACAGCGGTGGCAGAGAGCCCTTCAGGCCGTATTCCTGCGCCAGCTTCCTTATCTCCTCCCAGGTGGTGTCGTCCAGGGGGATGCCGTTCGCCAGCCTCTCGCGCCTGGTGCGCGCCTCCGGCTCGCCGGGGTAGAGCACCCCGTCGAACCCCTGGGCGGGGGGCGAGCTCTTCATCCACTGCGTCAGGTCGCCTATCTCCTTCTTGAGCGTCTCCAGGGGCACGAACGACTCGGTGTTGATGACGACGATGATCGAGCCGTTGCTGAAGCCGGGCGCGTAGTCGGCACCGCCGGTGTCCCTGGCGTGGCCGTCGCGGGTAACGATGCCGGAGAGTATCTCCACGAAGAAGGAGAGGCCGTAACCCTTGTAGCCTGCCAGCCCGCCGAAGGTCCGGTGTGCCCCTCCGGCGTAGAAGTCCTCGGGGTTGGTGGTGGGGCGGCCTTCCCGGTCTATGAGCCAGTCCGGGGGCAAGGGCACGCCCTGTCGCTGGTAGACCCTTATCTTGCCGGTGGCGTGTACGCTGGTCGCCATGTCCAGCAGGATGGGCCCGTCCAGGTCGCTGGGGAAGGCCATGGCGATGGGGTTGGTCCCCGTCCGCCCCTTGGTACCGCCGTAGGGCGCAACGCTGTGTACCACCCCGCCCGAGCCCGTGCATATCATCCCGAACATCCCCTCCCGGGCGGCCATCTCGGGATAGGCCCCCATGCGGCCCATGTGGCCCACGTTCCTGACGGCGACGCAGCTTATGGTGGTGTCGCGCGCCTTCTCGATGGCCATCTTCGTTGCCCGGTATGCCACCACGTGGCCCAGGTTACGGTGCCCGTCCACGATGGCGTAGGCAGGCCCCTCCTTCACCACCTCTGTGGGCGCTCCGGCGACGATGTAGCCCTTGCCCATGTTCCTGACGTATCCGGGCACCGCAACCACGCCGTGCGAGTCGTGCCCCGTCACGTTGGACTCCACGATGAAGCGGGCCGTTATGCGGGCGTCCTCCTCGGGCATCCCCGCCGCGTGGAATATCCGGCGGGTGACCTCTTCCAGCGCTTCGGCCTTGACGTTAGGCATATCTGTTCCTTCCCCATGCTGAAGACGTGATTCGCTGTCGGCTAGTATAAGCTCCGCCGTCCAGGCGTGCCACCCTCTCAGCGCGGCATACTCTCTGGTCAAGGAGCGCTTTTGGCGTTACACTTATCCAGTTGCGTCGAAGTCAACCTGAGAAGGGAGGCCATGGTGAAGGTTACCGATGTCAAGAGCTTTCTCGTGTTTCCGAGTACCCGCCGTGTGGGCGTGATAGGCGGCAAGAACTGGCTTCTGGTGAAGGTGGAGACGGATGAGGGGATCGAGGGGTGGGGCGAGTCCTACAACCTTCCTGACAGGGAGAGGGGCATCGAGCAGCACGTGCACGAGCTGAAGCGGTATCTCGTCGGCCGCGACCCCTTTAACATAAAGCATTTCACCTCCATGGTCTACGATGATTTCGCCAGCCGTCGCGGCTCAATGGACCTCTACTGCGCCCTGAGCGGTATAGAGCAGGCGCTGTGGGACGTGGTGGGGAAGAGGCTGGGCACCCCGGTGTACAACCTGCTGGGCGGCCCGTGCCGCGACAGGATACGGGTCTATGCCAACGGCTGGTACGGCGGCGCCAGGGACCCGGATGGCCACGCCGAGATGGCGGTGGCCACGGTGAAGTGCGGCTTCAATGCCCTGAAGTTCGACCCGTTCCCCGGCCCCTGGCGGCTCTACATCGACAGGAAGGCCGAGGAGACAGCGGTGGCCAACGTCCGCGCCGTGCGGGAGGCGGTCGGCCCCGACGTGGAGATACTCATCGAGGTGCACCGGAGGCTGGCACCGATGCACGCCATACGCGTGTCGCGCATGATGGAGGAGTTCAAGCCCTTCTGGTTCGAGGAGCCTGTCCCTTCGGAGAACATACCCGCGCTGGCCGAGGTGAGGCGGCAGACCAGCATACCGGTGGTCACCGGGGAGGCCCTCTACACCAAGGCGGCGTTCCGCGAGGTCTTCGAGAGGCGGGCCGCCGACATCATCAACCCCGACGTGTGTAACTGCGGGGGGATACTGGAGCTGAAGGAGATAGCAGCCATGGCCGAGCCCAACTTCGTGGTCGTCTCCCCCCACAACTACAACAGCACCACCATGGGGCTGGCGGCGACGATACAGGTGGCGGCGTGCATCCCCAACTTCCTCATCGCCGAGTACTTCGTGAACTTCGAGGAGACGGGGAGGGAGGTTGCGGCCAACCCGTTCCAGGTAGAGGACGGCTATATCCGGCTTCCCACAACTCCAGGCCTGGGGCTGGAGCTGAAGGAGGAGGTGTTGTTGAAGCTACCCCGCCGGGAGTACCCGCTCCGCTCGCTGCGCCACTACTACGACGAAGGCCCGTGACCCAACAGGGCATCCTGGGAATCGCCCGCATGCGGACAGGAGCCCGTAAATAGGCGGGACCTCTGCCTGGGTTACTCCTTCTTCTGGACGACGGCCCCCACCAGGGGGGCTACCACCAGCCATATGGCTATGGTCACCACCATGCTCTCCACATAGCTTATGGTCCTCAGGCCAAGGTTCGAGGCGAAGATGCCCCAGAACACCATGGCCAGCCAGGAACTGAAGAAGAAGCCGCCCCCGGCAGTGGGGATGGCGAAGAAGGCCCTCATAATCGCACCTCCCTATCCGGTTCTTTGGAATGCCGCCCGGTATGTACTGCAACCTCCGCTGACTGAGATGCTGGTTGCCCTCCCGCTATCCAGGCGGGCCTACGGCCAGAGGTCCCTGGCCAGGTCGTCCAGGCCCAGCTCCAGGAGCTTCTCCTTCGTGGGCTTGCACGTCTCCGGGTCCCAGCCCAGTTCCTTCATGTGGTGTTCCACCTGTGCGTCCATGTCGATGGTCACTCCCTTGAGTGGGCCCTCGGCCTGGGGAGGGATGCCGACGATGCGCGGGTGTACCGGCCAGTCGCGGCGCTGGTTTATCCCCTCCCGGCTGTTGAACGCCTGGCGCACCGCCATGATGCGCTCGGCGCACACGCACAGCTCCTCCCAGGAGCGCTCCCAGCCGGTGACGGCGCTGATGAAGCCGGCGATGCTCTTCTCTGGCTCGCCCACGAAGTAGCCGAAGCCGCAGAGGCCGGATGAGTTGACGATGTGTCCCTTGAGGCCACGGCGCCCGAAGCCCTGCGTGTGGCGTCCCGGCGTGGCGTCCACCAGGTAGCGTGCCCCGGCTGCCTGTTCCAGCTCGGGCTGGAACTTGGGGTCGTGCATGCCCAGCTCCTGGCCCCCGATATGCACCGCGAACTTCTCGGCCCCCCTGCCGATGCGCTCCGCCGCCCTCTTCACCCCGTCGGCCAGCACCTCCCCCAGGCCTTCGCGCCTGGCGATCTTCTCGGTCAGGGCGACGATGGCCGGGCCGCTGCCCCACCTCAGCTCGATGCCGTCGGTGTCCTCCAGGTTCAGGATGCCGTTCTCGAAACACTCGATGGCAAAGGCGACGGCGGTGCCAGCGGAGATGGTGTCCAGGCCGGCACGGTTGCAGATGTCATTGGCCTTGGCCACCATCTCGCCGTCGTTGTTGAGCAGATAGCCTCCGAAGGCTGCTTGCGTCTCGTACTCCGGCCTCCGTGAGCCGGCCTGATACTTGTACTTGCCGGTGCCCGGCCCCAGGATGCCCTCGCACGCCAGCGGGCACTGCCAGCAGGTCTCGTCCCGCACCTGGTTGGCGATGGCCCCGTCGCCGCTCACGGTGCCGGGGTCGGGATAGTCGATTATGCCTATGCCGCCGAAGTTCTTGATGGGCGTGTCGCCGTTGAGCGCTATCTTGGCGGTGCCAGAGGACGTGCCGTACTTGTGCATGCTCTCCCAGAAAGGCTCGCCTTCCATCGTGGCCTGTTGAAGCTGAGCGATGTGCTCCTGGCGCAGCCTGAGGGCCCTGTTCCGGTCGGCGATGGGGAACCCCAGGTTGCCGCGCACCGCCACCGCCTTGAGCCTCTTGGAGCCCATCACGGCGCCCAGGCCCGATCGGCCTGCCGAGGCCCCCTTCTCGTTGACGATGCAGGCGATGAGCGCCTGCTTCTCCCCGGCGGGGCCGATGCAGGCGATCCGCGTGTTGGCCCCGTGCCGCGATTTCAACGTGGCTTCCGTCTCGTAGATGTCAGCGCCCCAGAGGTCGCTGGCGTCCCGCAGCTCGGCCTTGCCGCTATCTATGAACAGGTATACCGGCTTCTCGGCAGCGCCGCTGAAGAACACGGCGTCGTAGCCCGCGAACTTCAGGTGCGGCCCGAAGTGTCCCCCGGCGTTGGCGTCGCCCCACCCGCCGGTGAGGGGGGACTTCCCCACCGCCTGGAACCTGACGCCCATGGTGGCCGGCGTGCCCGTGAGGACGCCCGTCACCAGGCCCAGCATGTTCTCAGGGCCCAACGGGTTCACACCAGGCCGCATGTGGGTGTAGAGGACCCGGGCCCCAAGCCCATAGCCTCCTATAAAATCCCGGTACAGGCCCTCGTCGGGGGCCTCCACCCTGGTCTCCCCCGTGGACAGGTTGACGAAAAGGAGCTTACCCGCGTAGCCGTTCGGCATGTCTCACCTCCTGTGAGCCTCGCGCATGGTGGTCTCTACCAGGATATCGAGCACCTGATAGCGATGTTACAGGAGGGCCTGGGAGGTGTCAATTCGGGCCGACGACGTGGCTATTACCATCCAAGCCAGTAGAGCACCAGGCCCACGCCGAGGCCGATGGCCAGGTTGAACAGCTTGATGATCACCGAGTCCCTCACCGTGTAGGAGAGCAGCGGTAGCATACCGTGGCCATCCTGGACGATTGAGCTGGTCAGGAGCACGGAGAACGGGACCAGCCCGTCGGCAAACATGACCACAAATACCAGGTGTGGCCCGGACTCGGGGACGACGGCGACCAGGGCGGCGATGAGGAGCACCCAGAGCATGTGCGCCTGCACGAAGGACTCCAGGTTCCAGTAGTTGAAGCCGAACTCCACTACCAGCAGGGCGCCCAGCGTCCACAGGAAGACGCGCCACAGGTGCTTCTTCACGATGTGCCCCCATATGTGCTCCATGAGGTAGTGGTCTGGCGCCGTCGCCCCGATGAAGAACGCCACTGGCAGGAGGGCTACGAGGATGGCCTTCTCCCAGTCCCACGAGGATGGGCCTAGGACGCCGGTCAGGATGGCGGCAGCCAGCGCGCCCAGCACGAGGAGGAACAGGAGGCGGTACGACGAAATAGACCTGAGCTGCGGCAGCAGCTCCTCTGCGCTGAAATGGCTATGCCCCCTGACATTCGGGTCGTGGACCTGCTGTAAGCGGCACTGCTCGCACGGCTCGATCTTCAGGGCCGCCGTTATCACGTCCACCAGCCACCCGGAAACCACGGCCACGAGGAACAGCACCCCGAAGATGACCAGCGCTTTTGCCGGGAACATGGCCAGCATGACGAAGGCCTCATCGCCGCTGGTGGCGATCATCCCTGCTGTAATAGCGCCCAGCGAGAGCAGCCCGTGGACGTAAAGGGACACGTTCAGAAAAGCCCCCAGGCACCCCGGCGTTGCGCCGAGGAAGGATGTCACGAGGTACTGCCGCCATCGCCCGCCCCTGACGGCAGCGGAAAACGTCCCCCTGGTCATGACGTTCACGTAGTCTATGAGCACCATCATGGCGAAAACGAAAAAAGCGACTACCAGGGAGTGTTTCAGCGCCCCGATAGCTATAGCCATCTTCCCATGCCCTTGTTCTCGAGGGGTCCTCCGCTTGTAGAGTAAAGGGGCACAGACCGCATCTGGGTCAGCTACTTCTGGCAGGATACCTATGACCGGCAGCGCTACGGCTGGTGTGGCCCCTCAGCGTCGCTCCGCTTTTCCCCTGCTTATTTTGGTAATCGTTGTCAATTAGGCCCCGGCGAACTCGGTGCTACCCCGCGCCTTCCTTGACAGTCCGGACATTGGCCCATGAACTGTAGAACGTGGCCCTCAATGGCGAACCCCGACTCCATCTCCAGGCGCTGCTGCAGCTCTTCCAGGCCGTGCGTGGTGAACTCCACCACGGTGCCGCAGTTGGAGCAGATGAGGTGGTGGTGGTGTTCGGGCGACCCCAGGGTGTAGGTGCGGATGTTGCCGGGGGCGGTGATCTCGCAGAGCGCGCCCAGGCTCGCCAGCACCTCCAGGGTGCGGTACACGGTGCTCAGGCCGATGGAGGGGTGCTTTCGGCGTACCTGCCTGTAGACCTCGCCAGGCGTGAGATGCCCGCCGGCATCAGCGATCGCCTCCAGGACCGCTTTCCGCTGCCGGGTGGCCTTGTAGCCCCTCGACTTGAGGGTGCTGATTACATCCGCTGACGACACAACCGGAGCCTAAATGAAAGACATTATCAGTTACGCCATATGGTAACTCGGAAGAGGAGGGTTGTCAACCCGCAGGGGCTGTGGAGCGCCGTCCCTGCCAATCTGCTATACTTGTCGGACGTTTGGGGGTGTGATGAGGCCCGCGATGCGCTGCGTCATCGCGATCCCCTGGCTGAGAGTGGCCTGATAAGGAGGAGAGATGCCTAAGAAGGTGGTGAAAGCGGCGGCGAACACCTACTATTTCCAGTACCCTGCTCTGGCTACGATAGTCACCGTTCGCAGCGCCGAGAAGGACAACGCCATATCCATAGCCTGGCACATGACCGTCTCCCGGGAGCCACCCTACTACGCCATCTCCGTCGCTCCCAGTCGCTACAGCCACCGCATGCTGCTGGAGAGCGGCGAGTTCGTGGTCAATTTCGTCCCCTTCGAGAAGCACGAGCTTGTAGCTGGCATCGGGGGGTGCAGCGGCTCCAACACGGACAAGGTCGCCCTCTTCGGGCTGCGGGGGGAGCAGGGTTCTGAGGTTGGTGCACTGGTCCTCGACGATGCATACGCCGCTTACGAGTGCAGGGTGGTGGGACGCCACACCTATGGTGACCACGATGTCTTCATAGCTGAGATAGTGGCCTTCCATTACGATCCTGACCTGTTCACGTCGGCTGGTATAGTGGATGTCGGGAAGCTGAAGCCTAACGTCTTCCTCGGGGAGGACCGGTACACGAGACCGGCCAGTGAGGAGCCCGTCCTGGTGAGCAGGGGCGCGGCGGCCAGAGCCGCCCGTGAGAGGAAGGCCTAGTCAGCCCTTTGTAGTATGAGCTTAACGTGCTAAGGAGAAGCTAGGTGGCGAACCTGAAAGAAGTGGCCCAGGCGGTGATCGACGGGAGCCGCGAACGTGCCGCCGGGCTGACGCAGCAGGCGCTTGATGAAGGCGCGGACCCCACCCAGATACTTGAACGGGGCCTGCAAGCGGGGATGGCCGAGATAGGTCGCAGGTTCCGCGAAGGGGTGTGCTACGTCCCCGAGGTCCTGCTGGCAGCGCGGGCGATGCACACCGGCCTGGACGTCCTCCGCCCCAGGCTTACACAGAGCGGCGTGCCGACCATCGGCCGCGTGGTCATCGGGACGGTGGCCGGCGACCTGCACGATATCGGGAAGAACCTGGTGGGCATGATGCTGGAGGGGGCTGGCTTCCAGGTGGTGGACCTGGGCGTCGATGTCTCCGTGGAGGGATTCGTGGAGGCTGTGAGGGAACATGCGCCGGACATCGTCGGGATGTCGGCCCTGATAACCACCACCATGCCTGCCATGGGACAGGCGGTCGAGGCGCTGAAGGAGGTGGGGCTGCGTGGCGCGGTGAAGGTGGTGGTGGGTGGCGCGCCCGTGACCAGGGAGTACGCCTCTCGGATCGGCGCCGATGGCTACGGGGTGGATGCGGCCGAGGCGGTGGACGTTTGCAAGTCGCTGGTGGGCCGCATCTAGCGGCACCGGCCTCTGAGGGAGGATGTCTTGAGATGGCTATGACTCACAGGGAGCGGGTCCTCGCCGCGCTGCGCGGGGAGCCCGCCGACCAGCTCCCTTACGCCATCCGCATGGACCAGTGGTACAACTGGCACCTTGCCCACGATACCCTTCCCGAGGAGTACAGGGGCTGGACGGCCTACGAGATCATCCGGGATATAGGTGGCGGCATCCAGTCCCACGGGTACTACACGCCAGGGGCTCCCATCGAGAGACGTCCCCGCAGCCAGTCGCGGGGCCTCTATAAACAGGAGCTCAAGGGCGACATCCAGGTGAACGTGACCCGGGAGGACGATACGTTCACCACCGAGTACGTCACGCCGCTGGGCAGCGTCCGCACCGTCGAGATATTCACCCCCGAGTCGGAGGGCGGCAGCAGCATCGAGTCGGAGCACCTGTTCAAGAGCGAGAGGGACTACCCCGTCCTGGAGTACATGTTCCAGAATACCGAGGTCACGCCCGACTACGAGCCGTACTACGCGCAGGAACGCGCACTGGGGGACGACGGCCTCGCCCTGGCCAGCACAGGCGGCTATTGCCCCGTGCACGAGATGATGCGCGTGGTGATGGGCTACGACCGCTTCTTCTATGAGCTCGCCGATAACCCGGGCAAGGTGGAGCGCCTCCTGCGGACGATGGAGGAGCTGGAGATGAAGAAGGTGCGCATCATGGCCGACTCGCCAGCGGTGACGGTGCAGGTGGCTGGCAACTGGACCGACTCCATCCACGTCCCCATCTTCCGCAAGTACATGGTCCCCTGGTTTCAGAGGATCGGCGAGGTGCTGCACGCCAAAGGCAAGCTGATGCAGGTGCACATTGACGGCGAGATGAAGCGCCTCATCCCCATGTTCCTGGAGACGGGCATAGACGTGACCGAGGCCTTCACCCCTAAGCCCATGACCTCGGTGACCCCGCGGGAGATAAGGGAGGCCTGGGGCGACAGGGTGACCATCTGGGGTGGGCTCCCCTCGGTGATCTTCGAGCCCACCTACAGCGACGAGGAGTTCGACGAGTTCGTCCTCAACCTGTTCCGGGATATCAAGCCCGGCTACAGGTTCATCGTAGGCATGGGGGACAACGTGCCCGCCACCGCCGTGTTCCACCGGGTGAAGCGGGTCGTGGAGCTGATAGAGGAGCACGGCAGGCTGCCCATCGCCATTTGAGCCCTGGCGGGGCTGTGAGCCTCCAGCCGGCTAGGTTCGCCGAGGCCGCATTATGCGATACGCCATAGAGACTGAAGGGCTCACCAAGTACTACGGCAAGGTCCGGGGGATCGAGGACTTGGCGCTGAGGGTGCGCCCCGGAGAGGTGTTCGGTTTCCTGGGCCCCAACGGCGCGGGGAAGACGACCACCATACGGCTTCTTCTGAACCTGCTCCACCCCACGCGGGGCAGTGCCCGCGTCCTCGGCATGGATGTCCAGAGACAATCGCTGGAGGTGCGGAGACGCTGCGGCGTGGTGTCAGGGGAGCCTGCCTTCTACGATAGCCTGTCCGGCATGGCGCACGTGGAGCTGGTCCAGAGCTTCCACGGCGATGCACGGGCGCGCCGCATCGGGGAGCTGGCCTGGTGCCTCCTGCTGGAGCCGGGCAAGTCCGTGGCGGTGCCGGGCCTGGCCACCGCCCTGATATTCTTCCTCAACATGCTGGCCCCGTCCATCGAGTCGGCGGCATGGCTGCAGAAGGGCTCGCTATTCTACTACTTCGACCCGTTCGCCATGATGTTCAGGGGGGAGGTGAGCTGGGCGGGTATCGGGGTCTACCTTGGCGTGATGCTGGGTTCGCTTATCCTGGCCATAGCGGTCTTTCAACGAAAGGACGTAGTCCGGTAGGAGGTCTTAAGATGGCGCAGCAAGGAAGGTCAATGGGCCCCTTCTGTCAATCGTGTGGCATGCCGATGACGAAGCCCGAGGAGTTCGGCACCAGCGCTGGCGGGTGGAGGCAGAACGACTACTGCATCCACTGTTACAAGGACGGTGAATTCACTTGGCCGGATGCAACGCTGGAGCAGATGACCGATATCTGCGTGAAATATATGGTCGAGGGCGCGGGCATAGGCGAGGCGGAAGCCAGGGCCTTGATGGGGCAAACGCTCCCCCATATGAAGCGCTGGAGCGGCGTCAGCTAGCCTTCGTTGGCCCCCTCGATCCAGGGGTGGGCCTGATGAGCGCCCAGGCGCCGGTGGAGAGGTTTCACGACTATGGCGTGGGCGACTGTCTCTTCGCCTGCAACAATGAGGGCGACTACCAGGTGCCCATGATAGCGGAGAGCTACGAGCTGGCGCCTGACCTCTCGTACGTTGACATCACCATCAGGAAGGGGATTCAGTTCCACAGGGGATGGGGCGAGGAGACGGCCGAGGACTGGGTGTTCACCTTGAACGACTCCAACGCCGCCACCAACCCCACCAGCATCCACGGCCAGGCGGGGGACTTCGCCGCCTACTTCGGCGAGGCTGAGGTCATCGACAAGTACACCTTCCGCCTCCCCTTCACCCAGTACAGCGTTGCCTGGATCAGCTTCCTGATGAGCGACTGACACCAGTCAACCACGGCGGAGTCCAAGAAGGCGTACGACGAGAAGGGCCCCGACTGGATGCGGGATAACATCATCGGCGATGGCCCCTTCCAGGTGGTGGAGTGGCTGAGGAACGACCGTGCCTACATGGAGAACGCGCCTGGCACACACTGGCGGCACGAGCCCCTGTACAACAGGCTGGAAGTACTCGAGGTTCCGGAGGAGGGCACCAGAGTTGCTATGTTGAAGACGGGGGAGATAGATGGGGCAGACCCCTCACTAGCCGACGCCATAACGCTTGCTCAGATGGGCTTCACGGTCGCTAACCCCAGCAGTAAAGTGACGGTGCTTACCGTCGTGTTCCACGGCAACTACTGGGACAAGTACTACCGTATAGGCGCCAATGCCGGACAGCCACTACCCCGCGAGGGCTATGGCGTGCACGATATAGCCTGGGTGGGCAACGTCCTCGGGTGCCCGGGAGAGGGGACTCCAGAGGTGAACGGCGACTCCTCCCAGTGCAAGGACCCCGGTGACATGGAAGAGGCGAGGCTGGTGCGCTGGGCGATGGGCCTCGCTATCGACAGGGAACTCCTCAACGAGAGCATGCTGGGCGGCCTGGGGGCCCCCGCTGGCGCGTGGGAGTCCCTGAACGTCACCCTCGGGTACTATGACGCCGACAGGTGGGG
>Ga0172362_10004497_pt1 | contig 12094 bp, 6 predicted proteins | sample LakKivs1_kivu2a2_FD_114534 | JGI IMG/M metagenome (GOLD analysis project Ga0172362, IMG submission 114534) | Sediment microbial communities from Lake Kivu, Rwanda - Sediment s1_kivu2a2 | ecosystem: Environmental > Aquatic > Freshwater > Lake > Sediment | place: Rwanda: Western Province, Lake...
TAAAAGAAAACAACGGAAATCAGCCCCGCAATTAACAGCGCCCGGATTAATGCGGTTGAAAATTCAACATTGTTTTTGGCAATATCCAGGTCGTAAAGATTGTTGATGAAAAAAACAATTATCCAGATAAAATAGATTATGGAAAAGGGGAGCAGGTGCTTTTGCAAAGTCTCTAAATCAAAGCCTCTGTAGCGTATAGTCAGGGTTAAAACAAGGGAGGCATACAAAACAATAATGTCTCCGATAAGTAATATGGTTTTTTTAGCTCTCAACATTCGGTTTTAATGATAGCTTAATGATATTACAATTGTTTATAATTGACAAGGTTTTTACAAATAATATAGAATTAAGATATTAACTATGGAAAGCAACCGAATTTATGCCAAAATCCTCAAATGGGGAATTTATATTTCCCTGTTTTTGCCTTTGGTGATTTTTTCGCAATATATCTCGCCGTTCCACGTAGGAAAAGTGCTGATTTTCCGTATTTTAGTGGAAATTATGGCGGTTTTTTATATTGTTTTAATGATTGCGGACAAATCTTTCAGGCCGAAATGGACGCTGATTCTGATTACGTTTTCAATTTTTACCGGACTTTATTTTTTCACCGGGCTGACAGGCGTTAATTTTTACAATAGTTTCTGGGGTTCTTTGGAGAGAATGGGGGGCATTTTCAGTTTTCTGCATTACTGGGTTTATTTTCTGATTTTAACCGGCATGATGAAAACCAAAAAAGACTGGGATATTATTTTGAAAATCTCGGTTTTTGTCGGCTTTCTTTCAGTTCTTTTCGGTTATGGCCAGAGGCTGGAATTGGGAAACTTTTTTGTTGGCTGGCAGCACGGGGAAAGGATTATCGGAACTATCGGCAATCCTGCGCTTTATGCGGGTTATCTTTTATTTATTGTCTATCTGGCCTTGATGTTTTTGCTGCGTAAAGACACATCAATTAAGGAAAAAGGATTATACGCTGCCACAATTCTTTTGGGTGTTCCGGCAATATTTATGACTGCAGTGCGCGGTGCAATGCTTTCGTTTTTTGCCACGGCAGTAATTCTGGCGATATTTTTTATTTTTAAATCCGGAAACAAAAAAGTAAAAATCAGTTTGGTTTCGCTGGTAGTACTTTTTATAGTGCTGGCAATCGGCGTGTGGTTGAGCAAAGATAAGCCATGGGTTAAAAATACCAGCTGGCTGAACCGTCTGGCTGAAATTTCCATAAATGACGATACTGCTAAAACCAGGTTCTGGGCATGGTCAGCAGCAATAAAGGGCTGGAAAGACAGGCCGTTGTTCGGCTGGGGTCCGGAAAATTTCATGTTTTTGCATATGAAATATTTCAATTCCGGGCTTTTTACGCAAATGGGCTCGGAAACCATCTGGGACAGGGCGCATAATATGGTTTTTGAAGAGCTTTCCACAATGGGTGCAGTCGGGCTTTTGAGTTATTTATCAATATTTTTTGTAATTTTTTATTCGCTGTTTAAAAGTTATAAAAAAGGGAAAATAGATAAAATTACTTTCGGAATTCTTTCAGCGATGATTTTAGCTTATTTCGGCCAGAACCTTTTTATTTTTGATACATTCGCCAATTATTTCCTTTTCTTTATTTCTTTGGGATATATAAATTATTTGAGCTATGGCAGCGAAGAAGAAAAAGAAAAGCAGGAACTTTCGCAGCATACAGCTTCGCCGTTTTTAATCGCCATCCTTTTAATTATCGCGGTAATAATCGCTTACCAAACCGGAATTAAGCCTGCGCGCGCAAATTACGCCTCTACCAGGGCAATTATTGCAGGACAGTCAAGCAATGCGCAATTGGCATTTAATAAATACAAAGAAGCTCTGGCTTATGGGTCGCCGCAGGGAGCATATGAAATCAGAAACAAGCTTGCGGCTTTTGTAATTCAGGTTGTTGACTCAATGCGCCAGAAGGGCCAGGATGTTGATCCGGCAATACTCAATTATACAATCGGAGAAGTGGACAAAAATGTTGAAAAATATCCTTTAGATACAACGCCTTATCTTTATGTCGGAAGATTGAATATTCTGTTAATCGGAAAAGATGACAATGCGCCGGCAAAAGCAGAAGCATCAATACAGAAAGCCATAGACCTTAATCCTAAAAATCCGCGCATTTGGTATGAAATGGGCCAGGCCAGGCTTTCCGCCAAAGATTTTCAGGGTTCTTACGATGCTTTTAAAAACGCGCTTGACCTTAATCCCAGCGTAAATATTTCCTGGTGGTTTTTAAGCAATGTTGCTTACCAGATGGGCAATTACCAGGAAGCGGTAACAGATGCGGAAAAAGCCATTGCTTTAGGCTATGATTCTTACAAAAACAGCATTACTGATATAATGCGTTTGGTTAATATTTATGAAAAAGCAGGGGATTACGGAAAAGTTTTAGAATATTATTTATTGGCAGTTCAGGAGCAGCCTTCCAATCCCCAGCTTTATGCTTCTTTGGCAGCTGCATATGCAAAAAACGGATACAGGGAGCAGGCAATTGCCGCAGCGCAAAAAGCAGCCCAGCTTGACCCTGATTTTCAGGAAGAAGCCGACCAATTCATCCAGTCGCTGGGGGAATAAAAATCATTGACAAAAGGGTTTAGAAATATTATAAATAGGAAATGGGAAAAAACCCTCAAAAAATATTGGTAACCGGAGGCGCGGGATTTATCGGTTCCAATCTTTGCGAATATCTGCTTAATCAAGGTAATGAAGTCATCTGCCTTGATAATTTTTTTACTTCAAAAAAGGAAAACATCGGCCATCTTCTGCCCAACAGGAATTTCAGGCTTATTGAGCACAATATCAATGAACCTTTGCCTGTTATAAGAATAGGCAGAATTGACAGGATTTATAATCTGGCTTGTCCGGCATCTCCTTTGCATTACCAATTTGACCCGGTTGAAACCATAAAAACCAATGTTTTGGGAGTAATTAATGTATTGGAGTTGGCGCGAAAAACAGGCGCAAAGATACTTCAGGCATCAACTTCCGAAGTTTACGGCGACCCTAAAGAACACCCGCAAAAAGAAACTTATAACGGTTCAGTGAGCCCAATCAGCATTCGCGCCTGTTATGACGAAGGCAAGAGATGCGCGGAAACTTTATTTGCGGATTATCACCGCCAATACGGAATTGAAATCAAAATTGTGAGGATTTTTAATACTTACGGCCCGAAAATGGCAGCAGGAGATGGCAGGGTTGTTTCAAATTTTGTGCTGCAGGCATTAAATAATGAAGATATTACAATGTACGGTGACGGCAGTCAGACGCGCAGTTTTCAGTATGTCAGCGATACTGTTGAGGCTTTGGTTAAAATGATGGAGACTACCAAGGATATTGTCGGGCCGATAAATATCGGTAATCCGCATGAAGTCACGCTTAGAGAATTTTGCGAAAGGATTTTGGAATTGACCAATTCAAAAAGTAAAATCGTTTTTTTGCCTCTGCCTGCAAATGACCCTGTGCACCGCCAGCCGGATATTACTTTGGCGAAAAAGATTTTAAATTGGCAGCCTCAAATTTCTTTGGACGAAGGCCTGGCAAAAACAATTGATTATTTTAAAAACCAGTTGAATTATCGTGAAAGGAGAGTTTTGGCAATCAATTTAAGTTATTTGCCTTTAATCGGGGGAGTTGAACTTACTCTTTCTGAAATTATAAAAAGCTTGCCCGCAGTTGAGTTTGACATTATTACTGCGCGTCTTGATAAAAATCTGCCTAAATTTGAAAAATCCGGAAATGCGAACATTTACCGCATCGGCGGCGGTTCCGGATTGGATAAAATTTTATTCCCGCTTAGGGCATTTTTAAAAGGGCAGAAATTATTCAAAGAAAGGAAATATAATACAATTTGGGCAAAAAGTTCTACTTATGCAGGATTTGCAGCAATGCTTTTAAAGTTTAGATTCCCTAAAACCAATTATTTGTTGACGCTAAGAGAATCCACGCCCGAAAAAAGAATAAAACAACTGGCGCGCTTTATGCCTTTTTACAAGCTGGTTTACAAAAAGGCTGATTTTATCCAGGCAATCGGTTCTTCATTTGAAAAAAGAGCGCGGGAATTGGGATACAACGGCGTAGTTTCTATTATTCCTGGCGCTATTGATGTTAAACAATTTAAAGAGGAAATTTCAAATGAAGAGCAAGACCGGTTAAAAAAAGAATTGGGCGTTGAACCCGATGACAAAATTGTTGTCAGTATATCGCATTTTGCCGAGCAGGACGGAATGGAAAATTTAATCAATGCTGCTTCACTTGTAAAAAATCAAAATTTAAAATTTATAATCATCGGCGAAGGAAGGCAAAAAAGCTTGATTGAGGCTTTAATCAAAGATTACGGTCTTGAAAACCGATTTATTATTCTGGGATACGTTGATAATCCGCAAACAATAAAAATTCTGCGGCTGGCGGATATTTTTGTAAGGCCTGCAATTTCCGGAGGTTCGGGAATTACGGTTTTGGAAGCAATGGCCGCCAGGACGCTGGTTGTCAGCACTTTGGCAGGAGGGGTTAATGATTTTCTTATTGATAATAAAAACGGATTTGTAATCAATGCCGGAGATTCAAAAGCTATAGCCGACAGGATAAATACAGCACTGCAGGATGAAAAATTGCGCAATGAATTTCTTGATGCGGCGGAAGAATTGATTATCAGTAAATATTATTGGGAAAAAATAAATTCCAAAATCCGCAATATTTTGGAAAGAATGCTTTTTACGGGATAAATTTATGAAAGTAATTGTAACAGGCGGAGCCGGGTTCATCGGTTCGCATTTAGTTGATGCCCTTATTGAAAAGGGCCTTGAGGTTATTATTATTGATAATCTTTCCACCGGCAAAAAAGAAAATTTAAATCCTAAAGCAAAATTTTTTCAGGAAGATATCAGGGATTTAGAAAAAATAAAACCGATATTTGAAGGCGTTGATTATGTTTTTCATCTTGCTGCCAGGGCAAGAGTGCCGTATTCTGTTGAATTTCCACAGGAAGCGCACCTAAATAACGCATTGGGAACTTTGAATGTTTTAATCGCTGCCAGAGATGCTAAAGTCAAAAAAGTGATTTTTTCTTCATCTTCATCGGTTTACGGAGACCAGGAAAAATTGCCTTTAAAAGAAGACATGACGGGATTGCCCAAAAGCCCTTATGCATTCCAGAAATTTATCGGAGAGCAGTATTGCCGTTTATTTAATGAACTTTACGGACTTAAAAGCGTATGTTTGCGTTATTTCAATGTTTACGGCCCAAGAATTTCTTTTGACGGTTCTTATGTGCTTGTTTTGGGAAAATTTTTACAGCAAAGGATGGATAATAAACCCTTAACCATTGAAGGGGACGGGGAACAGACCAGAGATTTTACTTTCGTAAAAGACGTGGTTGAGGCAAATATTTTGGCAATGCAAAGCAATAAAGCGGGTAATGCGGAAGTTATAAATATCGGCGCAGGGAATAACCACAGCATTAATGAACTGGCAAAATTAATCGGCGGAGAAATTGTAACTCTGCCTGCGCGCCAAGGAGATATGAGGCATACTCTGGCGGATATTTCCAAAGCAAAAGAACTTTTGGGCTGGGAACCGACAATGCATATTCAAGAGGGGATAGATGAAATTAAAAAATGGCTTGGAATCTGATTGCAACCGGGCAATTATACCCTTGACGGGAAAACGATAATATCCTATATTTGATTTATGGAAAATAACAGTGGAGAGAAGAAAGAAAAGAGGGGGTCAAAGAAAATCGTTTCTTTGGTCCTTTTTATAATTATTTTTTGCGCCATTGTTTATATCGGCTGGTCTTCTTGCAGCGACTGGTATAAAGAGCGCCAGCAATGGGTCAAAATGGGTTTTGCAGAAGACAAGTTTCCGTATAAAATGCTGGGCGAACGTGAATTAGTGGAAAAGGGATTATGGAGCGGTGAATCTCCGGCCTTAAACGCGGTACCTACCAGAACAACTCCGGAAGAAACTTATGCCAAATTCAGGCAAGCCTTAATTGACGGCGATATAGATAAAGCAGTTGAATGCTTTACAAAAGAAAAACAAGATGAATACCGCGATGCATTAACAAAGGCAAAAGACGAAGGTAGGTTTACGGGAATTATAGATAAATTAAAAGATATTACACCTGAAGGTAAAGAAATAACAAATAAAAGCACCGGAAGTTCTTCAACGAGTTACGAATTTTTCTATAAAGAGAATCAAAACGACACTTACACTACGAGTCATACAATTGTCTTTTATAAAAACTGGGACGGAGATTGGTTAATGGATAATCTTTAAAAAAGGAGGGCATAATTTATTATGCCTTTTAGGAAGATACTCAAAATCACAATTTTTATAGTAGTTTTTATCGGAGGCTTTGTTTGTTATCCAAACAAAGCTCTTTTATATTGCGGAATGCCTACGCATTATAATTTAACCGAGCAAGCAGTGCGATTATATAATCTTGCTTATGATCCTGATATAACAACAATCCAATTAGAAAGTATTTTAAAAGGAAGCGTTGACGAAGATACTCCACCAAGATGGTTGTTCCATTTATATGATCCGATTTATAATCGTGCTCCAGGCAGTTGGTTTGGTGTTCATACTGCCCGTGATTGGGCTATAAATTCAGGAATACAACAATCTTCACGAACTGCTTTGGCGTCAGTAATTTATAAATATTTAAATGGAGATTTTAATTATCACGGTGATTACTCTTGGCCCGCATCGGTAAATTATGCAGTAAACAATAATGATAACCAGGCATTTTATGGGCTTGGCCATATTCTGCATTTAATCGGAGACATGAGCGTTCCGGCTCATACGCGCGATGATGCGCATCCTCCGGGTAACGTTGACCCGTATGAAACCTGGACAGCAAGCAGTGTTGATTATTCTGCTGATTTTAATGTGAATATGGCAGAAAATTTATACAAAAATAAGACTTTACCTAAACAGATTTATGATATTGGCCAGGCCTTTGATGAGCTTGCTTTATACAGTAATTCACATTTTTTTAGTCTGGATTCGCTTCCAAATACTGATTTGTCAAAAGATTATTACAATCCAGTAATTCTTGTAGAAAAAACAGAAAAATATGGCACATCGTCAAGCAGAATATACGCTTGGGGCAGGGATGAAAATAGAAATTATTTTAAACTAGCTAAAGTTCAATATGACTTGGCCAAAAACGAGAAAATTTATCAACTAGAAGAAAACGACACTAACCTACAAACAGATTATTGGACTCATCTTGCGCCGAAGGCAGTGCAATACGGAGCAGGAGTAATTAAGTTATTTTTAGAACAAATCGGCAAAGATACAGAATTAACCGATGCGTATAAATTTTCCGGGCAATTGCCCATGATTGCCGATGTTATTCCTCCAATGATAAATCAAGGCGAGACAGGAGAAGTAAAAGGTATTTCAACGGAAAATCAAGAATCATCAGAAGAAAGCCAAACGCAGACAGAACAAATTAATCAAATAAATCAGATAAATCAGCCCGATGATAGCAATAAACCTGAAGAACCTGAAAATCCTGATGGTTCCATAGTTGTCAGCGGCCAAAGTACTGCAAATAATTCCTGGGAAGCGCCAAAAATTCCGGAACAATCATCAGATTCAGAAGACGAAGAAGAACCTACTCCTCCTGAACCCGGGCCGGAACCGAATCCAGAACCCGAGCCTGAGCCGGATTTAAGCCTTAACCCATTGGAAATTAAAGATTTGAAAGTTGTATACTCAAACAATATTTTTATAACTTTGCAGTGGACTGCTCCGGCAAGAAACGAAGAAGCAAGTTTAAGTTATGATTTGCGTTATTTTGAAGACGAGATTACAGAAGAAAATTGGGGTTCTGCAAAACCAATTTCCGACTTTGCATTTTCCCAGCAAATACCTGACGTTGAAGCATCCGGATCTTTGCAGACAATTGATATTACTCCTTTAAAATTCAATAAAACCTATTATTTTGCAATTAAAACTTCTGACGGAACAAATTCACAAATTTCAAACGTAGCCGAATATTTAACCGATGCTCCTCCGGGATTAATGAAATCTGCTTGGCCGGTATTTCAACGCGATGTGCAAAGCACGGGTTTTGTTCCCTATAACGGACCGGGCCAGGAAGCTACGCCGTCTGTGGAATTGGTTGCCGATACAGAAATAGCTTTTTCTGCCGCGCCCGTTATTAATTCCAATGGAATCATATATATCGGCGATTATCTGGGCACATTTTATGCGATTGATTCAAAAACAGGCGAATTAAAATGGACACCTGATTCAGTTCAGTATGAAGCAATGGATGGCGGGATTCATAATTCAGCAGCCTTGGCGCAGGACGGCACAATTTATATTTCAGCATATGGAGGAACTTACCTTTTTGCTTTTACCTCTACAGGAAAACTTAAATGGAGATACAGAATTGCCGGCCCAAATGACGGCGGTTCTTCTCCGGTTATCGGATCAGACGGAGTGATTTATATCGCCGCCCGCGAAGAAGGCCGAGTTTTTGCAATTAACCCTGACGGAACAAAAAAATGGGAATATCTGATTTCCGGATCGCATGTTAATTCTTCGCCGGTTTTGGGTTCAGACGGAGCAGTGTATGTAGCCTGGAGAATGATGGGTTTTGACGGTTACGTTACATCACTTGATTCTGAAGGAAATTTACGCTGGCAAAGCGATGATATTAATCCTGATCCTTTTGCGGGGTTAAGCATTGATGCGAATGACAATATTTATATCGGTTCAAGTTATTTCGCCGGAACAGGATATTTGCGGTCTTTAAATCCTGCAGACGGAAAATTAAACTGGTCATTTCCGCTTGGGGGAAGAGTCAATGTACCGGCAAATATTGATGATAACGGAATTATTTATATTACCAATGAGGGTGGAATTATTTTCATATTAAATTCCGACGGCAATATGGTTGGAACGTTAAGTACCGGAATTAACATTTCAGAACCTTTGATAATTGAAGAAAACGGCATAATTTATTCGGTTTCCGGCCAGATAATAAGCGCATTCAGTTCTGGCGGCACTGAAAAATGGTCTTTAGATCTCGGCGCACAAATTGATTCTTCGCCGATTATTTCCGACAACGGCGTTTTGTATATTGCCACCGGCGACGGCAAAATCTGGAAGATAGGGGATTGAAAATGCTTTTCCCTCTTGACAAATAATTTCCTGCCTGCTAAGCTTTAGTTATTGAATGGGTATTGCCGAAAGGCAAGACCTCTCGATACTTGGGGAGAAACCTCTGGCTTTTAGTCGAGGTTTCTTCTTTTTTATTTTTGATTTCCGGCTTTGCTGCAATTGACATAATTTATTCGTTTAAATTATACTTAAAGTATAAACAATTGTGTCGCTTGAGGAGTTCCGGAACCAGTACCCATTCAATACCAAGTATTGGGGTTTACACTTTCCGGGCTCCTTTAGCGACGCAATTTGCATTATGTTGGATTCAGTTAAAACAATTTTTAATAAAAGAAAAATCCTTGCAGGGATGATTTTTTCCGGCGCGCTTGTTTTTGTTTTTTCGCATGCGGCAATTGCCGCGCAGATCGGCGACGATGAGGGATTTATTGTTGACCCCACGTTTGACTCCAGCGGAAGGACGAGCATTTCCGCAACGCTGATGCGTATTTCCGAGCATGCTTATTATTATGTGGAAGATGACTGGTGGAATTCGCTTTCCCAAATGCAGAAAGATGCAAATTTGGATTATTTAAACCTGGTTTTGAATAATTTTGACAGCGACACTTATTTTTCGGTGCGCCAGGTTTTCGGCTCGGAATGGAATCCCGGCATAGACAACGATGAAAGAATGACCATTCTTTTTACCCAGCTTAAAACCACTGCAGGCGGATATTTTAATTCCAAAGATGAAATACCCAATTCAGTAGAGCCGACTTCCAACGAAAGGGAGATGCTTTATATTAATGCTTTACAGTTAAGCAATCCGTTAATTGACAGTTTTATTGCCCACGAATTCCAGCATTTAATCAGCTGGAACAATAAAGAAAGGCTGAACAATATCAATGATGATGTCTGGCTTAATGAATTGCGCAGTGAATTTGCTCCTACCGCAGCGGGCTTTGACGCAATATACACCAATACCAATTTGGAGCGCCGCATAGATGATTTTCTGGCAAATCCTTTTGATTCCTTAACTGACTGGCAGAACGACAAGTTTGATTATCCGCCGGTTAATATTTTCGGCCATTATCTTGCTGAACAATTCGGAGTGCAGATAATGAATAAAATGACAACTAATAACAAATCAGGAATTTACAGCGTTGAACAGGCTTTGCGGGACCTGGGATTTAATTTTACCTTTTCGCAGGTTTTCAATAACTGGACGGTTGCCAATTATTTAAATGATGACAGTTTAAGCGACGGCAGGTACGGTTATAAAAATCCTTATTTAAAAGGCGCGATAAATGTTTCTCCGATAACTTACGGAATTGTTTCTACCAGCGCCATTAATATTACGCAGAGCGTCAAAGACTGGGCGCCGTATTATTACCGTTTTATCAATAAGCAGGACAGCGGGACCATAACCAAGGATTTGGAAATAAAATTCAAAGGCCCGATAAGCGGAGGAAATTTTAATGTGATTTATATTGTAGAATATACCTCCAGGCCAATGCTTATCGGCATGATGACTCTGCAAAGCCAGGAAGGCACGTTGAAAATTCCTGATTTTAAAACCGAAGTTAATGCCGTAACCGTGATTGTTTCCAACCAATTCAGAAGAAGTGATTTTAACGGCAACAATCCTTCAGCCGCGTACAATCTTACAGTGGATACAACTGTTTTCGGAGAGCCCGTAGAAGATCCCGGAAACGGAGAAGAACAGCCGCACATGGCGCATCCGGAAGATTTCGGACTGAAAGAAGGTGATTTAATCAGGGCGCAGGGAGACTTTGATGTGTTTATCATAAACCAATACGGCTATAAAAGATTATTCCTCAATCCCGCGATTTTTAATATGTACGGACATCTCAACGGCGGATGGCAGGCAGTTAAAACTGTAAGCCCGGCTGTGCGCGATGCATTTGTAACTTCCGGCCTTTACCGTTATGCCGGCTCTCCCAAGGTTTATTTCATGGAAGTAACCGGCGGCGATACGGGAATTCTGCATTGGGTAAACATGACTGCAGATAATTTTCTGGCGCAGGGCGGAAAATCGGAAGCCATATTTACGATAAACTTATCCGAGCTCAATTGGTATCCCAAGGGAGGGGATAAAATTTCGTTATAAATATATATGTTGGAAAAATTATTCGGGGACCCGAATAAAAGATATTTGAATAAAATTCTTCCGATTGTGGAAGAAATAAACAAGCTCGAACCTGAGTTCGAGCGTTTTTCTAATGAAGAACTGAAGAAAAAAACCGAAAATCTTAAAAATGATTTAAAAAACAGCAAAACATTGGACGATATTCTGCCTGAAGCATTTGCGCTTGTGCGCGAAGCAGGAAAAAGAACTTTGAAACAGAGGCATTTTGATGCCCAGCTTATCGGAGGAATCGTTTTGCATCAGGGAAAAATTGCGGAAATGAAAACCGGAGAAGGAAAAACCTTATCCGCGACCCTGCCTTTATATTTGAACGCATTAACCGGCCAGGGTGCGCATTTGGTAACAGTCAATGATTATTTAGCGCGCCGCGATGCAGTGTGGATGGGACAGATTTATAATTTTTTGGGGCTTTCTGTTGCCTGTATCAATCATGAAGCATCATATCTTTATGACCCGCAGTACAATAATGCGGAGAAAGATAAAGTCAGAGACGAATTGGGAGGATTTAAAGTTATGGAAGATTATCTGCGCCCGGTTTCGCGCAGGGAAGCTTATGCAGCGGATATTTTATACGGCACGAACAATGAATTCGGCTTTGATTATCTGCGCGACAATATGATTTATGATAAAAGCGAATTAAGCCAAAGAGAATTTAATTTCGCCATTGTTGATGAGGTTGACAGTATTTTAATTGACGAGGCGCGCACGCCTTTAATTATTTCCGCGCCCGATATTGAATCAGCCAAACTTTATGAGCAGTTCGCAAAAGTTGTTCCGCATCTGGAA
>Ga0172362_10004501_pt1 | contig 12088 bp, 11 predicted proteins | sample LakKivs1_kivu2a2_FD_114534 | JGI IMG/M metagenome (GOLD analysis project Ga0172362, IMG submission 114534) | Sediment microbial communities from Lake Kivu, Rwanda - Sediment s1_kivu2a2 | ecosystem: Environmental > Aquatic > Freshwater > Lake > Sediment | place: Rwanda: Western Province, Lake...
GGAATTTTTCGGCTGATATAGCTAGATTCATCACTAAGTTTTGATGGGACAACATAACCCCTCTAGGACGAAAGGTAGGTCCTGAGGTATAGGCAATACTGGCTATATCTTCAGGCTCTGGTTCTACTCTAACCTCCCGTGTCAAACCTGTTGCCATAATCTCCTGATAGCTATGGAATCGCCCCTCATACTGGGAACCCGAACCTATGATATGCTTTATATATTTAAATCGGGGCAAAATAGAAACCAATGGCTCAAGAAGCGGGTTTTCAGCCACCAGAACCTTCGGCTGAGAGTTGCCAAATAAGGAAGCTAGTTCATCAACTTTATATTTGGTATCCAAGGGAACAGCTATAGCACCGATCTTGATTATCCCGAAGTAGATAACAGCAAATTCCAGGCTATTAGGTAATAACATAGCCACCCGGTCGCCTTTACCTACCCCCATTTTGATTAAGGCATTGGCTATCTTGTTTGAAGCTTCATCCAGCCCGGCATAGGATAATCTGCGGTCACCTAAAGTAATAGCAGTCTTTTCTCCGTAGTGCTTCGCTGTCTTCTCCAGCATTGCCTTCAGGTTCATTGCCTGCTCCTAAATTTCTCCCTCTAATTGGAATTTAGGCTAAGCTAGTGTAGCAGATTCTACTATCTCTGAAAAGGGACGAGGCTTTAGGCGCCCAAAACTGTTGATAAATAATCAATATTATGTTTACTATGTCGTGGCGGTAGCTCCAGAGGTTGAAAGGTTAGGTTATACCTAGCCTTCCTTTTCCCTATCTTGCCTCCAATTTTGTCCGCTGCTATAATATAGCCATGAAAAGGGTAAACATAAAATATCTAATAATCTCAGCCATCCTAATCTTAGCCCTTTCGCTAAGCAGTGGTTGTGTGCAGTCAACTACAGAGACTTCACCTCCAACCAGTTCGCCACCCACCAATAATACCAGCCAAATTGACGCTAACTGGGTATCGCCTCCTGTAGAAAGTGATGTCCCGATACTGCCCAGTATTGCCGATGTCGTGGCTAAAGTTAAGCCTTCGGTAGTAGCCATTAACGTTGAAATTACCACCTATGATTTTCTCAATAGACCATTTACTCAGAAGGGTGCTGGCTCAGGGTGGATTATAGATGACAACGGCATCATCGTAACCAACAATCACGTTGTCGAAGGGGCAGAGACTATAACTGTAACCCTAGCTGATGACAGGATATACTCGGTGGACACGAAAACTGTAGCCACCGACCCGCTCACCGACCTGGCAATGCTCAAGATTAATGCCGAAAACCTGACCGCAGTCAGTGTGGGCGACTCAACTAAATTGAGGGTCGGTGACTGGGTAATCGCCATCGGCAACTCACTGGGAGAGGGGATAAGTGCCACTAGCGGTATTGTCAGCGCACTGGATGTTTCCCTAGCGGTAGACACAGGACAAACACTATATGACCTGATTCAAACCGATGCTGCCATCAACCCGGGCAATAGCGGCGGCCCGCTGGTCAATATGGCCGGAGAGGTGATTGGCATCACCAGCGCTAAGATTGCCGAGGTCGGTGTCGAGGGTATGGGCTATGCCATAAGCATTGATACGGCACTGCCGATTATTGAAGACCTAGTCACCACCGGCTATGTGATCCGCCCCTGGCTGGGAGTGGGGCTTTACACCGTCAATGAAGGATTAGCCGCTTTTTACAGACTTGCCGTCAACCAAGGGGCGCTGATTACCGAAATAAGCACGGGTAGCCCGGCTGATAAAGCGGGACTTAAAGTGAATGACATCATTACCGGCTTCGATGATAAAGAAATAGCCAGCGTTGACGACCTAATACAGGCGATACGCGCCAGCCAAATTGGGCAGCGGGTAGAAATAACCTACTGGCGAGGTAAGACCAAATATACTACTTATGCCACACTTATCGAGAGCCCACCACCATCCTAAGTTTTAGCCCAATCTTTTCACTCCCAGCAATATGTCATGGCCCTCTAACCTATAGCTTTCGGTAAAGGCGCCTTCTCCGGGCTCTCCTTCAATAAGCTGGCGGGATAGAGTTTCTTGCTTAATATAATCAGCAAAATCTTTCATTACCTTCTTCATATAAGCATCACCCTGATAATAGGTAACAATATAGTCAGCAATGTCAAACCCGGCGGAGCGGCGCATTGTTTGTAACCGGTGCACAATCTCCCGCGCCAGTCCCTCAGCTGCTAGTTCAGGGGAAATCTCAGGACTAATGGCTGTCCCATAGAGCCCATCTGTGCTAGTCACATAACCTGGCATATCCAGCCCACCCACACTACCAACGAAGTCAAGACCTTTCACATTAAGCTCTTCCAAAATTTGAGGTTTTAGCCGCTCTAAACTACTCTGTTCATCACTACTCGCTACACAAACCACAACATGAGCTAAGGGCTGCCGCACCTTAATACCAGCCTGGCTCCGGGCTGCCCGTCCCAGACTTGATACCTTCATTGCTAGTTGAATATCAGCGGTCAACTGCTTATCAATTCTGTTCACATCAGCTACTGGAAAATCAGCCAGGTGCACACTATCGGGAGCATCAGGAAATACCGAGACGACCAGATTTTGATACAACTCTTCCGCCAGGAACGGAGTGAACGGGGCCAGTAGCTTGGATAGCGTAACCAAACACTCATAAAGAGTAGTATATGCTGAGAGTTTATCGGCATCATTCTCACTCTTCCAGAAACGCCGACGGCTCCTACGCACATACCAGTTAGACAGGTCATCGACAAAGCTCTCTATCTTTCTCCCCGCTTCCGTGGGGTTATAACCATCCAGTGCGGTATCAACATCCATTACGAGCTGATTAAGCTCAGAGATGATCCATCTATCAAGCTCCGATGGCTCTGGTGAAACTGCTTCGGAGCTAGGGGTAAAGCGGTCTATATTGGCGTAGGTAACAAAGAAGGAGTAGACATTCCACAGTGTGAGTAAGAAGCGGCGGGTTAAGTCGGTTATAGCCGACTCCTCGAAACGCATGGAGTTACCCGCCGACACAGCTGTATAAAAATACCAGCGCAGGGCATCAGCGCCGTGTTTTCTGATTGTCTCCCGCAGGTCGACCACATTACCTCTGGACTTGCTCATCTTCTCGCCTCTGGCATCGAGAATATGCCCGTGACAGATAACATTCCGGTAGCAGGGACGGCCGAAAAGAAGGGTAGATATGGCGTGCAGGCTGTAGAACCAGCCCCTGGTCTGGTCAACTGCCTCACAAATGTAGTCAGCTCGATTTAACTCCTTATCAAACAACTCTTTATTCTCGAAGGGGTAGTGAAGCTGAGCTATCGGCATCGCCCCGGAATCAAACCAGCAGTCAACCACCTCCGGCACCCGCTTCATCCTCGCCCCGCACTCGGAGCAGGTAAAGGTAAGCCCATCAACAAAGGGGCGGTGCAAATCTAAGGGCTCTTTTAGCCCGGCAAACCCGGCTTTCTCCCTCAAATCCTTTACACTACCAATACATTCGGGATGACCACAAGACTCGCAACGCCATACGGGTAACGGCGTCCCCCAGTAGCGCTCGCGGGAGAAAGCCCAGTCCACATTATTCTCCAGCCAGTCGCCAAACCGTCCGTACTTGATATGCTCTGGATACCAGTTTATCTCATTATTCCCCTTAATGAGGCTTTCTTTAACCGCCGTTGTCCTGATATACCAGGTCTGCTTGGCATAGTAGAGTAGAGGAGTCTCGCAGCGCCAGCAGAAGGGATAGGTATGGCGAATCTTCTCACTGCGATAGAGTAGCCCTCTTGACTTCAGGTCAGTAATAATATCTTCATCGGCATTTTTGACAAACTTGCCCGCAAAAGGATAAGTCCCGATAACTTTACCCTGCAAATCCACCGTATGGACTAGGGGCAGACCTTCCTTCTCGCCTACCTCGAAGTCTATCTCACCATAGGCCGGTGCGATATGGACAATCCCGGTGCCCTCCTCCATAGAAACAAAATCACCCACAATAATGCGATAAGGAGGCTTATCTTCCTTGCTAGAGAAAATATCAACCCTGTATAGGGGCTCATAGTGTAACCCCGCCAGATCACCACCACTTACCTTGCCCACCACCCGATAATCACCAAGCTTCACCTGCTGACGCTTTGCGTCAGCCAGAATGAGATACTCACCGTCTACCTCCACCACAGCATACTTGGCATCAGAGGCCACTGCCAGAGCCGTGTTCCCCGGCAAAGTCCACGGTGTAGTTGTCCACGCCAAGAAATAGGTGAGCTTATCTAAAGGGAAATTACCCAGTGATTTCCCGACAACTTTAAACTTTATGTAAACTGAGGGGTCCTCAACATCATCCTGATAGCCTTGAGCAACCTCATGGGAGCTTAAAGAGGTGCCACAGCGAGGGCAATGGGGGGTAACCTTGTAGCCCTGATAAACCAATCCCTTATCCCACATCTGCTTAATTGCCCACCACACCGTCTCAATATACTCGTTCTTCATGGTAACATAGGCGTGCTCCATATCAATCCAGAAAGCAATTCGTTCCGTCATGTCCTCGAATTCCTTGATATAACCAAGGACACTCTGACGGCAAAGAGCGTTGAACCTCTCAATGCCGTATTCCTCAATCTGCGATTTGCCGGTAAAGCCGAGCTCCTTTTCCACCTCAAGCTCCACAGGCAGCCCGTGCGTGTCCCAGCCAGCGATACGCGGAGCATAATAACCTTTCATCGTCTTGTAGCGGGGAATAATATCCTTCAGAACCCGTGGCATGGCAAAATGCAGGCCGGGACTACCATTGGCTGTCGGTGGCCCATCATATAATACGAATCGAGGACCACCACGACGAGATTCAACACTCCGCTCAAAGACATTATTCTTTCTCCAGAAGTTGAGCAGGTTCTCCTCAACCTGGGGGAAACTTACCTTACTTTTTACCGGACGAAACATGTTAAATCCTTCCTGAATATAATAAAAAATCCCGTCCATAGGGACGGGACTCTCTACTCCCGCGGTACCACCCTACTTCCCCGACTTAGCGGGGCACTCTTTTAGGGCGCCTCTATGCCCTCGTCAATGATAACGGCTAACGAACCCGGCCAAATCTACTGGGTGGACTGCTTAATCTACCGTTCGGTTGGCGGCTCGGGAGGGATTTTCAGGAAGCCGAGCACATCTGCTTCCACCATACCAGACTCGCTTGGTGCCCATTATCTCCCTTACTCTTCTCCGTCACTGCCTTTTCCTAAGTTTAACACACTCCAAGAAGTAAATCAATCAGGCTGGCTTCTGCCGGGGCAGGATAACTACCTTGCGAGCTTCACCCTCACCAATACTCTGAGTGGTAACATCAGGGTGCTCAGCCAAAGTTAGGTGAATAATACGCCTCTCATAAGCTGACATCGGCTCTAATGTAAATGGTTTTCCCTCTGCCTTCACCTGCTCCGCTATACGCTGGGCTAAAGCTTGTAACGCCTCATAACGGCTTTGCTTATATCCCGCCACATCAACAATTATAGGCACCCAGGCCTTGGTCTGATGCCCAACAATAAGCCTAACAATATATTGCAGGCAAGAAAGAGTCTGCCCACGCCGCCCAATCAAAATACCTAAGTCATCGCCTTTTATATCAAAGGCAATAGGAGCACTGGCTTCTCCGCCGACAAAAGACCCGGCCGAAGACATAACGGAAGCAGTCACCCCCATCATGGAAAGCAATGCCTCTATAATACCCTTAGCAACATCAGCTATATTGCTCGCCTCAGACGCATGCACCAATGGCTCTACTCGAACCATCGCTTCCTCAGCACCCAGACCCAAGACACCGCGTCTACCCTCTTTTAGCACGGTGACCTTTACTTCTTCTCGACTGACGCCTAATTCGTCTAAGGCTCGCTGGATAGCCTCCTCCACGGTCTTGCCGCTTATCTCCAGATTTTTCATAGCCTAAGCCTCCCTGCGTAGAACTCGGTTCAACAATATCAGCACCAACATCAGCATCCTCTGAAGGTCCTACCTCTACCTGGGCAATACGCTTCTTATATGCCTTATCACGACCACCTGGCTCCCCAGCCGTTGACTTGACCAAACCTCCCCACCCAGTGACAAAATATTGTATAACAATGCTAATAACATTAGAAGTCACCCAGTAGAGAGCTAGCCCGCTAGGAAATTGTAAAGAAAGGAAGGTAAATAGTATTGGCATCATCCATAGCATCATACCGGTCGTTGATTTCTGCTTGGGGTCAGGATTAGCCGGCATTACCATCTTTTGCTGCACCCACATTGTTACTCCAACCAGGATTGGTAATAAGAGAAACCTATCAGGTGCTGCCAGATTCAACCAAAGGAACTTACTGCCCAAAGGTAGCATAGAATACACTACCCGCCAGGGATAAAGATACCGGGACAAGTTTAATAAACCTTCAGGAGCTACCGCCAGAGCCATCATAATTGATTGATAGAGGGCTATCCAGATGGGCATTTGAATGAGCATAGGCACTAAGCAGCCCATAGGACTTACCCCGGACTCCTTATACAGGTGCATCTGCTCTTTAGCTAGTTTTTGCTTATCCCTGGCGTACTTTTTCTTAAGCTCAGCCAGCTTAGGTTGGAGTGATTCCATTGCCTTGGTAGAACGAAGCTGCCTTATAGTAAGAGGATACATCAACCCACGAATAATAATGGTCAGCACAATGATAGTCAGCCCAAAGTTGCTAAACAGAACGCGGCACAACACCACCAGAACATTGAGAACTGGCTTAAAAATGATTAAATCCCAGATTGCTCCCATATTTAATGAAGTGCCTCACTCACTACTTAATGAGACATGCCACAGCTCCGCTCCTGTCTGCGCATTCAGTGCGTAAAGGGTGTCAGGCTGTTGTGTGTGAACATAAACCACCTCATTACTGGCACAAAGAGGAGCACTTATCTTTGTCGCTAGGTCTTTTAGCTCTCGCTTCTGATTATCCTTGATAGCGTAAATCTTACCCCCTTCTGAGGCGACAATAATTGAGCCGTCAACCAAAACCGGTGCCGAGCTAACTGGACTGCCCAAATCAATAGCCTCTATGAGTTCACGGCCACTCTCAGCATCTAAAACATAAATTTTGCCGTCCAGATTCGGGGCGTAAACAGTATGGTTATAGATAATCGGCGTCGCCCAGAACCATTTACCCGCTTCAACCTCGGACCTCCATTTCAGGCTGCCATCGCCAGCATCTACTGCATATAAATACCTATCAAAGGAACCAAAATAGACCGTGCTATTATAAACAGCAGGAGCAGAAGCAATCGCCCCTCCTGCCTCAGCGGTCTCCCACTTTTTCTCACCAGTGGCAGCATTCAGGGCATAGAGTTTCTTATCAAAGGAACTAATATATACTGTCTCACCATCAATCACCGGGGTTGACCAAATCTTGCCCCCCCCTAGAGAGGACTCCCATATCTTAACACCAGTATCAGCCTTCAAAGCATAGACCTTACCAACTTTATCATCAGAGTCATAGCAGCCAAAATATACTTTACCTAAAGCTACCACCGGTCCACCAACAATAGGTTGCAGATTGCCTTCAGGAGGATACACCCACCTCTTTTGCAATGAACTGGCATCCAAGGCGTAAACTTTACCACTATTATAGCCACCAATATAGACCAAATCCCCCCATACCGCCGGCGTCCCATATATCACCACCGCCATCGATGCCGCCGTACAGCCAAAGGCGCCGGTTGAACTTGAGACCGTCAGTGGCTCTGACCATTGCCGGGTACCGTCGGCCACGCTAACCGCTACCAACCTACCCTCCAGAGAACCAACAAATATAGTGCCATCAGCTATTACCCCCCCCGACCAACCAACCGACCGCAAACCGCCAACACATCCCCAAGTGGTTAGCCCACTCATAACTACAAGAAGCATAACCAGCAGAAGCAATATCTTGCTTAACAATACTTTATTATGCTTAGTCCACACTTACTTACTCCCAAAAGCAAAGGCTTCAAGGCACCGGGTCATAACCACACCCATGGAAAGGATGGCAACGACCTAGCCGCTTTATTCCCAGCCATATTCCTTTAAAAAGACCGAACTTGGCAATAGCTTCGTAGGTATATTGAGAACAGGTTGGGATAAAGCGACAGGATGGTAGCATAACCTGAGACAGGGTTAACTGATAAAATCTAATTAGCGCTAAGGCGAATCCCTTCATAATTCCCCACTAATAATTGAGCTCGGGATAACAAGCCCTCAACCGATTTCTTGAGTTCGGCATACCCGGTGGTAGCAGCGACCGGGCGAACAATAAATATAATATCCCATCCCGGCTCAAGTGGTGTTATCCGTAAGATCTCACGAAGCAACCGCTTCACCCTATTTCTGACCACCGCCTTACCTACACGCTTGCTAACCGAGAACCCGTACCTAGATGAGCTAATCCCATTAGGTAATGCCTTCATTACCAGCAAACTGCTTACCCACGACCTGCCTTTGTCATAAACTAATGCATACTGTTCCGGCTTAGTAAGGTATTCTTCTCCCTTCATTATTCCCGCTCTTAACTAGTTTACTAACAAAATGGGGCGCTTATCAAGGGAATAAAGGAACAGAGCTAAAAGCAATCTCACTAAAGAGACTATCTTGCGTTATACCACCGTCAATTTCTTGCGACCTTTGAGTCGCCTTGCTTTTAATACGGCTCGCCCACTCCGAGTGCTCATTCTTTCCAGAAAGCCATGCTCACGCTTCCTGGGAATCCTCTTTGGTTGATAAGTCCTTTTCGGCATTCCAACTCCTTAACAGCCAATCCGCGAGGTTATTTACCATAAGAAGGTTGAAGGGGCTTTGCCCCTTCAAGAATTACTCTCCCTTGGCAAAAGAGAGGTCACTAACTCCATTTAGAGAAGGAGCTAGGAGAACGAGTTGATAAGTAACTCAACTCATTCCGCTAATCACCTGTGCCAAAATCCCCCGTCTTGCGGATATGAGCTGGTGTATATGGCAGCAAGGCTAAGTGTCGCGCCCTCTTTATTGCTACCGCCACAGCACGCTGATGTTTAGCACAAGTACCAGTCCTGCGGCGAGGAGCAATCTTCCCTCCACCCGATATGCAGCGGCGTAATTGAGAAGGGTCTTTATAGTCTATTACTTCAACCTTATCAGCGCAGAAGGAACAAAACTTAGGCTTAGGTACATATTTTGCCCCACCCCAACTTCTAGTCTTCGGTTTGCTAAGTTTTTCTCCAGTCATTCGTTATAAGTCTCCTGCTTCCTATCAAGCTATTAAAATGGAATATCCTCTGGCTCCGGCTCTCCAACCTCAGCCTCCCCGACTCCCTCCTCGGGAAGAGAGGCTAATGCTTGCCTATCGAGGAATGTTACCCTATTGGCTATTATTTCGGTCCGATAATGCTTCTGCCCATCCTGGCCCTCCCAGGTCCGGGTGCGCAGTCTACCCTCAGCATAGACAAGCCGACCTTTAGTCAGAAACTGATTGCATTGTTCAGCTAGCTTATTCCAAGCAACCACAGTAAACCACTCCGTCTCTTGCTTACGCTCTCCCTCAGAAGTAGTATATACCCGATTAGTGGCAACACGAAACGAGGTTACTGCATTGCCATTCGGGGTAAAACGCATTTCAGGTTCACTCCCAAGATTACCAATAATCATTACTTTATTTAAACTTGCCATTATCCTAAGCCTCCTTTTACCCTCCCTAACCCCTGTGGAGGAATAGGCATCCCTCTCGCCATCAACTACTCAATTTTAACTAACAGATGCCGTAGGACTTCCTCAGAAATCCGCAGGTTCGCTTCGAGTTCCTTACCCAATGCGGGCTTCAAGCTAAAACGAGTCAGCACATAACTACCCTCCATAAAATGTTTAATAGGATAGGCCAGTCTCCTTTTACCCCATCGTTCTACATTGGCAACAATACCGCCCCTTCCTGTAATAAACTGGCTTACGTTATCTATTGTAGCATCAAATTTCTCTTCCACCACCTCCGGACTAATAATCAGTACCAATTCGTAATCACCCAACTGATCATCCTTTACCTTCAATTCTTTCTTAGATACTCTTCGAGGTGCCAATTTCTCCCCTCCTAAAAGCGATAGCACATTATACCACACAACAAGAAATGCAAACAATATATGTTCGGTTAATACACGCGGTGGGCACTAAACCCACGAGATAACATTGCTCCTCTCCCTTGAAGAGAGGAGAGCCTAATGAAGTAGGGTTAATAAATAATCCCAATACTAGCTGGCTCTTTTCTTACCCCGGCGCTGCTTACACCACTTTTCGAAATCGGCTCTTACTCCATCCTCCCATGCGGAGCCAACGTCCCCAACGTAAACCTGATTTGCTCGGTACTTGTGCTCCCATAGCCTTTGCTTTACGAATGTTTCATAGGTTTGAATCTTATCCCAAGTCGTGATTACCTCTTCGACCAAATGTGGCGGTATGAAGAGGACACCTTCGCGATTTCCCATTATTATATCACCCGGGAGAACGGTAACCTGCCCTATCCGCGTTGGCCCATTCAGGCTGATTAATGTCGCATCCCTGCCCGTAGTAGGGTCAAAGCCGCGGCAGTACACGTTGAAGTTGGGTATATCATATATCCCCTGCGGGTCACGTATGCCCCCATCTATGACTAATCCCGCTCCTCCCTGGCTCGCTACAGCAGTAGCCATGCAATCTCCGAGAAAACACCCCCACTGTACCTTACCAAATATGTCAAATGCCAGCACATCGTCTTTTCCCACAGCATTAAGTGCCCACCGGTTCGGGTGTTGCTCCAGCCCTTCACGTTTCCCCTGAGCCATTACCACATCATCCAGGTCAGGTCGTGCCGGCACCATAGTAGCCGTTATAGCTCGCCCTATCATAATACGGTCAGGATGCAGATTAACCCAGTTTCCCTCAAACTGATAATAATAGCCATGCTTCTGCAGAACTTTCCATGCCGCTTCCATTTCGACCAGCTTCATACGCTCCAGCAGGTCATCGGGAACCCTGGGACGGCCATCTTCAAAGCGGTCAAAGGGATTGAGTGGGGTGATTGAAATAACATCCTGACGAGCGCTAAATCTCATAAGAAAACTTGCCTCCTTTGTTATTTATCTATTTAGCCACCATATATCATTTTGTCTTATTAGTCAAGCAGTTGTATCCGTTCATAAGAGTAGTAAGTGCATCGCTGACTCCAATCCTCCTCTAGATACTAGGAGGTAACTCCTTGGCTTAACAGTGCGTTAGCCTCGCAGAGGTTTGTTGATACCTGGATGTGTTTGCCTGGGCTAGTTGTTCTGATTATACTAGTCACTGCCATAGGGCCAAGTATGTGGTCGATAATCATTGTTTTAGGCCTCAACTGGGGCATAAATAGGGGTAGGATAGTAAGAAGTAATGTTATCGCCATCAAAGAGAATGTGTATATAGAGGCAGCGAAGGCCGTTGGATGTTCCTAGCCTTTCGCCATCTGAACAGCCCCGAGGTGACGGCTCGTCTCAAGTTGAGAGGTCTTTTACCGTCGGTTCGCTACGAACTCAACTTCGAGGATACTGGCAAAAAGCAGACTTTTACCGGAGAAGCACTTGCCGCGGGAATCGATGTAACGATAGAGTAGACACCAGGTTCATTGCTTGTCACCTATCATGAGTATACTTAGTTTTGAGCAATTTAACATGATGTAATCTTCATACTTAATGCTATTTTGGAAGATATGATACTTACTTAACACAACCTGCGCTATTCCTTTTCTTACTTTGATACATCATGTAACTTGATTACGATAGGATAATCCTTAATCAGCATTCCTTTCAGAGTAGATTTACCTTTGCTCTTGGAAGGCTGTAATATCTGCTCAGTCCCATTGAGTACATCTATGCCGGTAGCCTGTTGAAACTGGGTATGGGGAAAGATAATGTCTGTTTTAATGTCCGGGGAATCATCGTTTGCTCTCCCCGGAATCCAGACGGCTAGTATAAGGTCGCCGTTCTCTGCTTTGAGCCCTACTGTTTCAAAGCTTTTCTCTTTGTTGCTAAATTCTACGTCAATTTGCGCAGGCGTGACGCTATTCAGAATAGTGGACAGTGTTCGCATTACATA
>Ga0172362_10004504_pt1 | contig 12086 bp, 9 predicted proteins | sample LakKivs1_kivu2a2_FD_114534 | JGI IMG/M metagenome (GOLD analysis project Ga0172362, IMG submission 114534) | Sediment microbial communities from Lake Kivu, Rwanda - Sediment s1_kivu2a2 | ecosystem: Environmental > Aquatic > Freshwater > Lake > Sediment | place: Rwanda: Western Province, Lake...
ATGAATATGAACGCGATAGGGTTCAATGGTTTTATCCTACGAAAAGTTCGCGATAAAAGGATTGGCTAATTAACATTATTTGAACCAAACCTATTGATTCCGATAACCCCTATTAGCAGAACTTGTCAAAGGCAAGGAGGCTAGGTTATGGATTCTAAACTCAAGCCCACAAATTCCGTGTTGCTTAGCAAAAAAGGAGGTTAAGCGCCCTCCTCGCTCGTAAACATGAGAGCATAAAGGTCACTCAGCATTCTCTCTGCCTTACGCCTTTTTCCTGGGTCTTTGATACGCATAAGTCTCTCCCTCCACAGATAAAATTCACCCTTCTGTTCTCCCACATCTAGGACTTCCCATAGTTTCATAAGAACGTCTTCCCACTCTTCTTCGGATGGATTATTAGCAATTATCTCCACCAAAGATTTCACCTCATTAGGTGAGAGGTAAAAACAAGGTTCAGACGGCACCAACACGTTACAAAAAGCTATAGTGTCAGGATACTTAACCACGCTAAACAGGACTTCACCTTCTGCAGGCGTCTCCTCCATATGTATCTTTCTCGATATTCCCACCTTGTCAAGTAACTCGTCAATCTCATCGACATATGCCTTCCACATGATTCCATTTTCATCACCCGTCGCCCTTTCAATCTTTTTCTGAAGCTTATATCTTTCCTCTTGTAGAAATGACACTGTGTTCGCAAGCCCCGCTCTGGATCTAAAAAAGGCGTCGATAATACTCCTTGCTTCCAAAATCTTTGTTCTTACATCTTTTTCGCTCATAGATCGCTCATCTCATTTCTCAGATTATTCAAATAAGTATCTTAAGTTGTTCCAACAGCCAATACTTAAAATTTGACCACATTTTTATTTCCTTCATTACTTTCTAATTGGGAAACATACCGAACAGAAATCTCTGTGTCGGCGGTAGATATTTTAACATGGACCTCCAATGGGCCATCTAAGATCTTGCTTAATTCCAGTTCGGTGTTAAAGACCTCAAACTCCACTCGGCTGTACTTTGCTTTATCAAGTATTTTAAGGAAGTTTTCAAAATCTTCTTTGGAGAAACCAAGTAGCATTCTGATCTGATCTATCAGCTCATTTTTATTGTTAGGCAAGCCCTTCACGATATTTTTAAGAGATCTTACATAGGCTGTATCCATCATTCTTTTCGCCTCGTACTCAAAACTGACCTATCTTTGGCTTGCCTTATCCACTCAATAGATTCGGTCATCCTCTTTTGCAACTCACCTGTTGTGTTTTTGTGCAGGAAGATGAGAGCGTCAATGTATCTTTTCTCCCCTCGAAGAGCGCCGTCGACAATGACTTTTGCGATGTCATAAGGGCTATCCATCGCTACAGAAGAAGAAAGGTTGAGGTTAACACGACGTTGGGAATACCTTTTCAAACTTGGATGGGCTTCGATTATCTCACAAATGTTGGCGACTGTTGAATGGTAGTCTCTTAGTATAGGCGCGAGTTCGTTGTATGGCTTCCTCCTAGATAACTCTGAGTAAAGCTCCTCGCTTGGCGCAATGGACTCAGCAACCGTTTGACTGATCTTTTCTAGGAAGCTTAGAAAGCTCTGTATGTTTTCGAATTGTGGCGCCCTTTCCGCATTTTCCTCTAGGCATTTAGACAACGCCAGCGCAATCTCCTTGCGGAGGCTCTCTGACACGATATGATAGAAGGATGCCGCTGATATATAATGCCAAAGCTTCCTCTTCACTTCTCGGCTAAATTTTTGCGTTTTCCAAACCAATCCTTTCTCTTCTAAAAATTTGAGATTTTGAGACACTGCTGGCTGAGTAATATTTCTACCGTTTTCCCTTAGACATTTATAGATGGCCATCACTGAAAGCCCCTCAGGGTTTTTTTCCAGAATTTCCAATATACTGAAACGGACACCTGAACCCCTTCTTAAAGCCCTTACAAAGGGCAATTGAAGCTTCATAAGTATTTCAGCCCTTTTCACTTATACAGTTCGCAAGTATCTTCATAAGTAATATTTAAGTTTTTGCTTATGAATGTCCCACGCATCGTTAAGTTCTGTTAACCTCAAATAACAGAAGCGCGCTCGCAACAGATTCGTCACCATTCCATTAACATATCTTAAAAGCATGGATCGATTGAAATAGCAATGAACATATCTAAATTTCCAGATCCAATTCGCATCAAAGAAGTCACATTGATATTCCTATACTGTACTAAGAAAGAAACATTTCGCTTTTTCTCTGTGTATCTTTTTTCCTGTCTGAATCCCTAGTTCTGGGCTTCAAAACGTGTGGTTATTTGGAACCCATTCCAAGATCTATTCTTTCTGCGTCTTCCCAAGGACATATGATGCTCCAAGCCTAGAGAGTGAACCTGCCTTGCCCCTTTTTCCATGATCATCAACGTACCCCTTGTTGATGAGATGTCGGAAAACTGATGGGAATTTTCCTTTAACCTGGTATTGTTTCACTATGTCATCCCACCTAATCATCGCTGCAATTCTCTGGATGGGCTTGTAGTTGTGCCCAATAATCCGTTCATCATACATTCGGAACAGGATCTTTTCTTCGTAGTCTTGAAGGGGCATCTGGGTTAATTCCATATGTATAATTATACAACAACATTTATATAATTATGCCCAATTATGGTGTAATTGAGGCATTGCGGAATATAAGCATTTCGCATAGAGAGGAGAATCTAAGTGCAAACTGCAAAGACGGAAAGGACAAGCTTTCCAGAGGCTGTGAAAACCATCCTCAACAAGCTGGAGAAGCGGGGAGAGGGGATTTCGATAACTGGCTTGGCAAGGGAAACCGATCTTAACAGGAGAACAGTAGAGAAAGCACTCAGTCTCTTAGAAGAAGTCCAAGAAGCTTTTCTGGAAAAGAAGCTAGACATAATGAAGGTAGATAGAACGAAAGTAATTCGATTCAGGAATGCTGGGTTGCTTGGTCTTCCAGAAAACATCCAGAAACTGATAATAAGAACTGCCTACTTCCCAGCCCCGTCTAGAGAAGAAGAGATCTTAGTCTTCATGCACTTAAAAGGTTCTGCTTCTCCAGAAAACGCGATAAAGGTCGAACGTTCGAAACTATTGGCGAAACTGTTGAAACAAGGGCAGATTCTGGAATCTACAGATGGAAGGGTCTATTTGTCAGACGAAGGGCAGACGGTAGCAAAAGGAGCTCTAAGGCTATACCCAGAGCTCCAGGATGCAGTTGAGCTCTACGAAATCTAGCAAAGTTCTCAATTCTCGTCTTTTAATGCTATGGTCTTTGCCTTTCGTAGGTATCCCTGTTCGCGTAGTTCCTTCATGGATGGAGCTGTTTCATCGTTGGGGTGTTCCTGAAGATAGAGCTGTTCGGCTGTTTCTTTCATTTTCTGTCTGATTGCTGGCCAAAATTCACCTTTTATATGCTGTGGTTTTGGTTTCTGGTTTGTTGTTTCTGTGCCTCCGCTTAAGACTGCTAGAGCGTCTAGTGCTCTTGAGTTTATTTCTTCGTCAAGCCATTTGCTGGTCCAGAACCATATCTCTTCCGGCGTCGCGTTCAGCACGTATCTTGTGGTCTTCTCTATCTGTTGGTTTGTCTGTACTCTGTTTATTAGTGCTGCTGCGAGTCCAATTCTATAAGCTGTTTCTACATCACGGTCTAAAAGCACTCGGGTTGTTTTGCTTTTTGTTTGGGTTGGGTGGTTTTTGGCGGCTTGTTCCAGTGTGTGTCTTATGGCTAGTAGTCCTCCTCCTTCTGCCTTTCCTATGGTGAAAGCTGGGTAACGCTTTTCCCTTTCGTTTTTCGGGTATCTGTGATAGGCTACAACTCTTACTTTTTCGGGGTTTGTTTTCTGCCATTTTATGACGTATTTAAAGGGCATTACTTCACCTTAATAGGTTTTAGTTCCAGTCCGAGCTTGATGTCTGGGTCATCTATTTTTAGCGTGTTTTTAAGCAGTTCTTTTAGTTCATTGACTGGAAATTTCTCTGCTTTAAGTGTTATCTCGGCTTCGAAATTGGGTAGCGACCATTTTGCCATGTCGTCTAATATCTTTGATGCTGCTGTGTCTAGGCTTTTATCGTCCGCTTTGAAGGTGCAATCCAAGGTTAGGTTAGGTTCATACACTTTTACGGTAGTTTTAACCGTGGCCGTTGCTCTTTTGCCAGCTCTTGCGAGTCTTACTAGATTGCGGAATTGTGGCGCCGCGTCGGTTGTTCCCGATATTCTGATTGAGGCTTCTGAAAGCGTGTCTATTCCTTCTCGTCGGATCCATTTGTCTAAGTCTTCAAGCTGTATCTTTGGTTGCATCATGTCGAAGACTGTTGTTTCAGGCGTCCTAGGTCCAGTTGGTCCCCAGTCAGTTATTGACGGTATAACTGGTTTCTTGCCACATTTACATGGCCATGATAGGCATTTTTCGCATAGGTGTCCTCTTGGGTCTGTGAGGTTTTGTTTTCCTGCTTCATCTGGTAGCAGGAGCTGTGAGTCTGAGCTTATGATCACTCTGGCTGGGACTTTTTCTGGGGCGTATGTCTGGCCCTGTTGAAGGAGAACCCATGTTCCTCGTTTTGTGCCTTCGAGTATGGTTTGTTCGAATAGGGATTGGTTTTCGGGTAGGACGATGCCTGTTTTTCTGTGTATGTTCTCGTATAGTGTTCTTGTTGTTGTTTCGACTGCTTGATGAGGCCATGCTTCGAGTTTGACGTAGTCTGGGTCTAGGGGTTCATTGACTACTCTGTGTAATACATCTGATAGCACATGCCATAGGAGTTCTTGACCTGACATGGCTGTGCCGTAACCACTTGGTCTAATCGTCTTTGCTTCTATTTTTCCGTCTTTTGTTGCGTAGACTAAGTATGTGAAGACGGCTCTAACATCGTTGTTTATAGTTGATTCGTACTGGGCTACTTTCTGTTCTAAGCTCTTTTTCTTTTCGTGGGGTATGCCGTATTTTTCGGGGTCTTTGGCCAGGTCTCTGGAGACTTCTAGCCTTGCAGCGGTGTCTCTTAGGGTTTCCCATGCTCCTTCCTTGGCTGCTAAAAGGAAGACGTTGTTTCTGTATGTTCGGAGGTTTCCTCTTGCGTCTCTGTTGAGTATGAACTGGCTGATGTTGCTTGGTACCTCCTGTTCTGATGGTATTGTGTGTCCTATCAGCGGGTTTAGGACTGCGACTTTCAGTGTTGTGTCGTCTGTTAGTTTGCTGGGGTCGTCTGGGAATATTTCGATGTAGAAGTGGGTTTTGCCTTTGTTTGTGAATAGTTCTCTCAGCACGTCGTAGACTATTTTGATGGCTCTTGGTGCTGGCACGTTTTGGGCTTCTTGGTCGATTATTCTGTTTTCTCCGGGTTCTCTTCTGAAGACGAATCTGTTGCCTATTGGTTCGATGTACCAGAAGGTTTCCCCAATTGTTGGGAGGACTTGGTCTTTGTACCATTGCACGTGTTCTTCTTTTGTTGGGGTTGCGAGGACGGCGACGAGGGTGTCGAGGTCTATGCCTTTTGCTTCTTCTCTTCCGCCTATGAGGCTGTATAGGTATATTGCGTTGCAGGCTCTTCTGAAGAGGGGGGCTTTGAAGTGGCTTTTGTAGTCTTCGTCTTTTTGTTGGGCTTTTGCTTTTCTTCCTTCGTGTCTGTACACGTCTGAGGCTATGGCGTTTGCGTATTTGTCTTCTTTAAGGCGTGTTGTGAGTTCTTGGACGATTTCCGAGACAGAAAGATCAATATGGTATGGGTGGATTAGGAAGCCATCTTTTTCTTTGTCTTGCCAGATTTTTCTTGTTGCTTGGGCTAGGAGTCTGAGGGCTCCTCTTGTTCTTTGGAAGTCCGGTAGGGTTGAAAGTCGTTCGTATAAAACGTCGATTAAGTCTGGGTGGAATGGGTATGTTTCTTCTATGCGTTCTCGGTATTCTGCTCTTCTGTAGCGGTCTGGGGCTTTGATTGTTTCATAGAGCTGCGTATAGGCTTCAGCTGTTGTTCGAGCTGCTGTTGGGTCTATGAGGTCGAATAATCTTTTCTTAAGTATGTACGGTACATCTTCGCTCTTTACTGGTTCAATGGACTGCATTTTTCTGTTGAGAATATTCATGGCTTCTGTAAGTTCTCTGCGGACGGCGTCGGCAGCGTCTATGTATGCGTCGCTGGCTACGCTGAGGATGAGGATGCTGTTTTCTGTTTCGCAGACTGAAAGTGTAAGAGTGTGGATGAAGTGCTTAACTCTGTTGAGGAGGTCTAGTTGGTTTTTTACTAGATCGAGGTATTTTGGCAGTTCATCGATAAGAATGAGTGTAGGCTGTTTCTGTAGTAGTTTCGTGATTGTTTGTCGGTCTGGTAGCCCTTCTGGGTTGTCAGTTTCTTTTGCTAGTTCGGTTTCTCCGAGCTGATACAGTAGGTCAGCCCACAAGGTCCTAAAGTTGTATTCACCTCTCTGTACTCCTTTTCCTCCGTATTCGTCTCCAGCTATAACTATTGTGGCGGTCTTTTCAGGTGCGGCAGTCTTTCCTAGAATTTCCTTTATTTCTACCTCTCCGCTGTTTTTTACTGCATAGTAGATGGCGGCCATGGCATGGGTTTTTCCGCCTCCGAATCCTGCGTCGAAGACGAGTACCGGGTTTATGGTTTTAGCGCCTGATAGGTGGCTTAGGGTGTCTTTTAGGAGTTGTTTCAGTGTTTTTGTTGGGTGTGTGGCGTGGAAGAAAGATGCTGGGTTGTTATAAGGTGGCTTTGCGGTGCCGTTTGCGATTGTATGCAAATCTAATGCAAGTTCAGCTTGGAGGAATTTTCCTTCAACTATATCTTTTTTGGGTATGCAGGCTTGAGGGTTCCATATTTGGGTTGGTGTGTTTTGGGTCATTACCCCATCTCCAGATAATGAATGTGATGATTATTATTTTTATAATTGGCTGGTTAATGTATTTATCAGGTTTGTTTAAGTATCTTTAGGAGATGCAGTTTCATGGCTCATAACCGTTCAGATGAACGAAATTTGCTTATTAGCAAATGGTTCCCAATAACAGAAGTCAGCGTCGAAAGCGTGAGAGAGAGAAGCGCCAGTAGCGCATTGCCGCCGCTTTATTTCTTGCATGTGTGGTTTGCGAGACGTCCGCTTACCACGAGTAGAGCTGCAGTGTTGGGCAGTCTTCTGCCTGCTGATGGCAATCGGGATGATTTCCTAGAGTTGATGGGAATTCCAGCAGACGTCGATGTTCAAGTGGCGCAAGACAAGTTGATGCGAGCTAAGGCATCAGGTGTACGATTGAAGGAAAACCCATTTTTCTGGACTCGGTCTTACGAACACACGCCTACGCCTAAGGAAATAGGGAAGTTTCATAAGATAATTCGTGAGTTTTGTGGTGTTGAGCGGCTGCTCGTTGTTGATCCCATGGCTGGTGGTGGCAGTATTCCTTTTGAGGCTATGAGGCTGGGTTTGCCTGTTGTCGCTGGCGATCTGAACCCCGTGGCCTTCATCTGCCTCAAGGGAACATTGGAGTATCCTGCCAAGTTTGGCAAGAAACTGCTTCCAGCTGCCGAAGCCTTCTGCCGTGAGGTTCATGAAGCCGCTAAGGGTGAGTTGGAAGAGTTCTACGCGAAACAGGCAGGCGAGAAGGTTTATGCGTATTTGTGGGCGCGGACCATACGGTGTTCTTCATGCGGCTTAGTTATTCCTTTGTCGCCGAACTGGTGGATAGTACGCACAGGCAAAGATGAGGACAATGTTGCAGTAAGGTTTATAGTGCCACAGGAGGGTGAGAAATGTGGTTTTGAGATTGTCAAGCATCCTGTAGCCAACGGGCTGGATCCTGACATGGGAACCGTGAAGGGCGGTCGAGCTGAATGTCCGAGATGCCGCACTGTGATGATTGGGGAAGAGGTGAAACGTGAGGCGCAGAACGGGCGAATGGGGCACCAATTATACTGCGTTTGTATAAAACGAAAGGGGTTAGGCAAAAAACGCGCAGAGTGGGACTTTAGAGCGCCAACAAAGGAAGAATATGAAGCGGTTGAAAGAGCCGAAGAACGATTAAAGGAAAAGTTACCAGATTGGGAGAACTTGGGTTCTGTTCCGAAAGAGACGGTTCCAGAAGGTCTGAAAACAAGGGAGCCCTTGAATTTTGGGATGCCTAGATGGTGTGATCTGTTTAGTTCTCGTCAGCTGCTTACTCATCTGACTTACCTGGAAAAGTTCCTCGAAGCCAAGCGAAGATTGTTCGCGGATAAAGAGCAAGGAAGCAAAGAATGGGATTTTGCCGAGGCAACAGCGACATACGGAGCTGTTGTCTTTGATACGTGTGTCAATTATAATTGTTTGCTATCTCGTTGGCACTTCCGTAGAATGCGAATCTCTCCGCTTATGGAACTTCAGGCTTTTCCTTTTAAGTGGAGCTACGCAGAATGGAACCAATTGGTCCGTAACGGAGGATATGAGTGGGCTCTATCGAAACTACTTCGTGCGTTGAGGGGAATAGCCCAGCTTCTTCCAGCAGAAATGCCCCACCCCAAAACATATTGTGGATCTGCTACACGGATTCAGCTTCCAGATAAAAGTGTTCTATGCATTGTTGTTGATCCGCCTTACGCCGAGAATGTCATGTACGCGGAAGTCAGCGACTTTTTCTATGTCTGGCTGAAACGGCTCGTAGGCGACCTCTTCCCAGAAGCCTTCCAGACAACCCTCACAGAAAAAGAAGAAGAAGCCGTGGCGAACCCGGCGAGATTCAAAAGCATGGGCCGAAGCGCAAAGAAACTCGCCCAAGAGGATTATAGAACAAAGATGGAAGCCTGCTTCAGAGAAATGAACCGTGTTCTTCAAGACGACGGCGTCATGACAGTTATGTTCACGCATCGCACAGCAGAAGCATGGAGCAGCCTAGCAACAGCCCTAATGAATGCAGACTTCACCTTCGTCAGCAGCTGGCCAGTCAGCACAGAACCACCAGATAAATACGCAAAAAGAGGAAAAGGAGTTCTAAAAGTCACAGTCTTACTTACATGTAGAAAAAGAATCGCAAACCATCCAGGCATATGGGAACATATAATCGAAGAACTCAGAGAAGTAGCCAAACAGAAGATAGAAGAATTCAGCAAATTAGGTATAAACGGACCTGACCTTAAAGTCAGCGTCTATGGGCCCGTCCTCGGGAGATTTGCAGACTACTATCCAGTAAAGACAGCTACGGGAAGACAGATCGACCCACAAGAAGCACTGGACCTTGTAACAGATGTTCTCAACGAACGGTTCCTACAAGAAGCAGGAATACAAACCGCGGACAAAGAAACAGCTGCCTACATAAACCTTCTAGCTACATTCCCACATGCAGAAACAGAATACGAAGAGGCCCGACTTGCTACAGTCTTCGGAGGACTCGTCACACTAGACACACTCGACATAAAAGGACCAATCGGACTAATTCAAAAGAAAGGCAAAAACATAGAGATCCTGTCAGCACGCGACCGACTAGCAAGAGGAATAATAGACCCATATGAAATAAAAACACTCAAAACAATGATAGACCACATACACGCAGCCATCCTCCTATATGAAAGAGGAGGACTCATAATCGTAAAACAGCTACTCAGAGACAAGAACCTAGACACAGCAAGCTCACCCTTTCCAGCAGTCTTACAAGCCTACGCAAGATACGCAGACGCCGCCCACACAGAAAACTTCAGAAAAGAAGCCGCAATGGCACAAGCCCTACTAAACGCACTAGGCAGAACAATAGAACTAGGACCAAGAAAAGGAGAACGACTAGAAGACTACTTCCGAGAATCATGAAAATCCATAACCGGCTCAACCCTCGGAACATCAGCACCACGAACTAGACTCTTCCAAACGGGAAGCCTCCGCTCAAGATCTTCCAACCTATCGAGCGAACTCTCAGCCGCATCCAAACTACGAACGATATAACCACCAAAAGTCTCACTCAAACGCTCACGGTTCCGAATCCGACGAGGCAAAACATTTTCCGGATCAACATAAGCCGACTGCTCAACCAAAACCTGCCAATGCCTGCTTAAGAAAGCCTGCAACCTTGGCCTCGTAGCCACAACGCGTCTAGCAGCCTCAACAGTAGACTCAACCTTAACCTTTCTAGAACCATTCAAATCCAAACTTGCCCTATAGACACCTGCCTTAAGCAGATTCCTAGCAACAAGCTGAACAGCACCAAGCCGCATAGCATCAGCAAAAGCATCCAATCGTAAAGGCAGATCCCTTTCCAGATGCGCCGTAGCCTTGCCACGTCTGGACTCAACAATGCTCCTAAACCGCTCAACACAATCACAAACCATAAGCTAGGCGCCCTCCGCCAAACTGACCACTTTATTAAAAACATCAATGATCTCCCTAGGATCGGAAAGGTTCTGAGGCCAACCATCAGGCTTCAAAACATAGACATCCAATAAGCCATCCTCCGAACCGACACCATAGACACTAAAAGGCACATCCTCAGGCATATCAGCGTAAAGCTCAACCTGAGAAGCCAACCACTGAACAAAAGGATGCCCAGAAACCAAAGCATTAGGCCTGCCCGGCGACAAACACAGCCCACCCTCAACGAAACGCCTTACACCCTCAGGCAGCTTACCCAAAGACTCTACAAACAAGAACTCGTTCTCGCCAATAAACCTTCGACCTAAGCTCAACCCTAAGGCCTTACAAGCTAGAACAACAAATCGTTCCAAAACCCCAGTAACCTCAACCTCCACAAAAGTAGGCTTCAAAGGCAAATCCTCAGGAAAGATCCTGCTCAACCGAACAGCATCATCCTTATGTTTTTCAATCTGATCAATTGTCTCCTCGATATACTTCTGAAGTCTTAATCCACTAGCCTTATCAGTGAAAGCCTGAGTCAACCTTTGAGCGATAATCCCAGAAGCAGGCCCAACAATAACCCACCAAATCAACCTACGCTCAAACAAAACACGATACATCCGAGCCTCATAAGTCTCAGGGTACCACACATTGACAATCTTAACAACATGAGCGACCTGACCAATACGATCAGCACGACCAATCCGCTGCTCAACCTTAGCAGGATTCCAAGGCATATCAACATTTACAACAGCACTTGCAGCCTGCAAGTTTAACCCTTCACTGGCAGCATCGCTACAAACCAAAACATTAATCCTACTTTCCAAAGCCCGCCTAACCTCTTCCTTCTCGCAAGTCCGCCACTTGCCTGCTTCAGAATCCCACAGCTCACCACCTCTGCCAGTATATGTCCCAACCCTATCAGCTCCCAGCCAAGGAGAAATAAAATCACGTATAATATCCACAGTATCAGTAAACTTAGAAAAAACCAAGACCTTTAGCCCTTCACTAAGCAGACCTTCTATGACGCGGCGAACCTCATGCAACTTAGGATCCTCAGAACCAATCATGGCATTACTGTAACCAACAAGCTTACTCTCCAACTCACGTAGCTTCTCAAGCTCCTTTTCAACAAGACCATGTGCCCTCTCAACCGCCTCCTTCATAGTGTCAACAAGGTCTTCCTCAGAAACATCCTCATCAATACCTTCTAGCATGTCTTCCGCCAAAGCAAGAAGTTGCTCCTCATCACCCTTCAACAACGCCTCCAACGATTCTTTACGCCTTCTGACCGTATGGTAAGCGGCAGCAAAACTACTAACAAACCTCTGGTAATAGACAGAACGGATCAAGCCGAAACCCCTACGACCCGCATCCTTCAAGAAACTCAAATACTGATCATAATAGTCCATGAGATACTCGTTAAGGTCAACCAGAAGCTGATGCGCAGGATGCCTTTCACCCAAAAGGACATCTTGATTAGTAATAACCCGCTCAGGAAAACGATAACCCGCCTTCTCAAGACGCTCCCTAGTATTCCGAATCATAAACCACGAAACAGGCGACAAACCTCTAAAGGTCCTATCCAAAACATAGCGGTTATTCGAACTCAGCCTCTCAAGAAAATTAAGAAACCGATTTCTATCCAGCAAAGAGATGATATTCAAGAGTTCCTTCGCCAAATCACGTTTTTCGGCGAAGAATGCTTGAACTACAACAGCCACTTGCTCATTCTTCAGATAAGTACTAGCAAACCAAGAGATCATTGCAAATAGTTGAACCCAATCTTCGC
>Ga0172362_10004505_pt1 | contig 12083 bp, 8 predicted proteins | sample LakKivs1_kivu2a2_FD_114534 | JGI IMG/M metagenome (GOLD analysis project Ga0172362, IMG submission 114534) | Sediment microbial communities from Lake Kivu, Rwanda - Sediment s1_kivu2a2 | ecosystem: Environmental > Aquatic > Freshwater > Lake > Sediment | place: Rwanda: Western Province, Lake...
CTGGAGACATTTTTTCTAAATCTTCTTCAGATTTTGCGGATGCTTGAAGCATTTGATTAATAAGTTGTTTTTGCTTTTGAGGATCCATTTTCTATATTTTATATTTATAAAAATTTCTTTAAATAGTTAAAAAAATTGATAAATTATTTATCTGTTTAATGAATTAAAAAAAATGCATAGAAACAGGCGTGTTTTTGTTCATATGTTAGTATCGTTTTATTTATGTCAAATGATGTTTTTAGATGATAACATATTTATGCAGATAAATAATACTTTTGAATATAGAATTTGTAAATCATCTTATGGAAGATGGATTACCAAAGATTGTTTTATTTATGATTTAGATGCAGAGATTGGAATATATAGGGATTGTTGGGTTAGACAAAATCTTATAGGTTGTGAGATTGTATTTGAGGAGCAGAGGGAGCCAATATTGGCGATTAAGACAATATTTTATTTAAATTTAGTGGGATTAATGATAAATTATCCTTATTTAAATTTGGAATTTAGAAATTAAAATCTATTTATAATTTGTGTAATATTATGCACCAATAATACCGGTATTATAATAAAAAATGAGTTGTTTTTAGTAAAACGTATCTTTTTTTTAGGAAGAAATGATAATCACTTCCTTTTTTTCTAATAAATAATTTTTATTAGAAAAGCATTAGATAAGTTAATACCTCATCACCACCCCATAAAAGTAATTTAGCCTTTATCATTAAGTTATACTCCAATTTATCCAATTTCTTTATTCCACTTAACAAATATATAAAAGATTCTCTATAATCCTCATCTACAGATAAATCACCCAATCTACCAAAAACATTGCAATCACATAACATATCTATAACCTCATAATACTTTGAACAAATACTCTCAAGTATCATACAAACCCAATTCATTCTATCTCTTGTTTCAATATTTTTCATCAATAATTGGATAAATTCTTTATCCGGTTGAATAACAATACTTGAAGATATATCATAAATTATTTGAAGATGAAGAGTATTTGAGCAGAGTAGTTTAAGAATTGGTAAAGAATTTGTTTGATTCTTGCAGATATTGTTAAATAAATGTTTAAAAACATAATTATTTTTACTTGTGCTGTAAGAAATAATATTGCTCAGATATTCCAGTTTGGAATGTAATATATTTGAGTAGATGGTTTGATTGGATAGGATTGAGAGAAGTAGGAGAATATCTTTGGATATTTTTTGGTGAAGAATCCAGTTAATTTCTAATTTAAAGTTTGGATTTTTGAGAATGATAAAATTGGATACATTTGTAAAATATTTTTCAGAAAAATAGTTTAGTAGTTTGAAGTCAAATTCATCATAATCATAATTTTCCAGTCTTTTAAATAATTTATTCAATATATAAATTTCGGATTCTTCATTAAATTTTCCAATTTTTCCAAATTTATATAGAATATAGATGATAATTGATTCACCATTTTCTATATTTTTCTCACAATATTCAATCAAATCAGTTATATTTTTATCTGAACTTTTTAATTCATAATGAAATAAAAAGTAGTTTCTAAGGAAATATCCAGTTTTTTCATAATTATTCATATTTATGTAGCTATTAAAGCAAGTTTGTATATCGAATAAATTATCCAAATCTCCTTCTATTGTTTTAAATAGTAATGATTTAATCAAGAGAGATGTAGTTATATTCTTGCAATTGGAGCGAAAAACGATAATTGGAAGATATGGTTTAAATAGGTCTTTCATTTCAGGTTTATATATTTGTCTGAGAAGTGTAAGAATATCTATTAAAACACTTTCATCGTCATGATTTAATAGAATTTCCATTAATCTTGGAAGAGTTCCAAAGCTTAATAAGTTCCACGTTTCATCAGGTTTAAATACATAATGATAATTTAAGGCTCTAACTATTACTTTTTCAATTAGAGGATGATTTAAATCCAGTATATCAATTAAATCAAATATATTTAAATATTTATCCAATTTTTCTGACACAACATAGCAATATTTTTCATAATCATTAAATAAAAGATTAAAAATACTGACTATTTTACTTGCAAGACTATAATCATTTCTACACAAAGGACATGTATTTCCATTTGTAGAATACCATTTCCAGATACATTCGATGTGAATGCAGTGGTCGTGTTCGCCTGATGGGCAGATAAGTTTGCAGTATTTTTCGTTATTTTCTTCTGTGCATATTAGGCATTCATTTTTTTCGATTGTTTGTCTAATATTGAATAGTTTAAGAAGTTCAATTTTGATTGATTGGGTCATTTTAATTGGGTATATATATAGGATAATTAGCTTTCAATTTTTACATTATATTGCAGCATTTGCATTTTTTCTTATTCATTTTGGAGATAATTTCTGAGGAAGATTTTTCGATAGATTGGGAGATTTGAATGGAAGCTTTTTCTATAGATTGGGAGATTTGTATGGAAGAATTATTTAATATTATTTCTGGATGATTAATTTGTGTTTGTGTAATTGGAATAATTGAATTTTCTGTGATTGGATTTTCAGTTATTGGAGTTTGTAAGATTGTTGTTGTAATAGAATTAGGTGATTTAATATTTCTTATAAATGTATTTGGAGGGAAAGGATTGGATGGTTTATTTATAGCAATTTGAGTTTTTGATGGGCAAATAATATCAGCAGATATTGTAAGATTATTAGTAATGATTTTAGATGGATTTTGAAGATGATGTAATTTTTGTTCAAGATTCTGTCTTTGTTCTTCGAAGTCTTTTTTGAATGTTAGGTTAATTGCGCGTAATTCATTAATAATAAAGTCAGTATTTTCTTCTATTATTTTTTCAGGGGTTAGGATATCTAATTCTTTATTTTTGATGGTTAGTGAGGATAGTTGTCCGGAATTAATGTATTTTCTTTTGAGGAAGTTAAGTATTTCTTTGGAGAGGTTAAATATATTAGTTGAGATGAATTTATGTTGGAAGATGTTATTATAAATTTTTGTATTTAATGATGTGTTCTTGCCGTATTTCATTGTATTGAGGACGATATCATTCCAATCTTTCATTTTAATTGGATTATCGAGGATGATATTATCGAGAGAGAAGTCGGCTAAGTAGATGAGGTATGTAAATATTTCGTTTATTTTTTCGTCGTTTGTTTGGTGTTCAAAGAATCTGATTTCAACGCCGTGGTTATAATGTTTATTAAAGTTTATGTCATATCCAATTTTATCTAATTTATTGTAGGCGCAGTATTCGTAGTATCTTTTATACCATCCGTAATCTTGTGAAGCTATATCAAATTCGTTTATATTGGAGGTTAATATTTTTCCGGATTTCATGAGGTCGGTGTTGTAGGTTCCAATTCCAATGTATCGGGAGACTGCGCAGCGTTGTGATGCGGCGGAAAAGCGGGGGTCGTATTCAGATAGTGGGTCGGGTTGTCCGTAGGTTGCGATTAGTATTGGTTCCATAAATTGGATGAGTTTTATGTAATTTTGGTGTTGATTTTTGAATTTATTCCAATCTTTTATTTTGGCGTTTTCATTTAGTTCGGTTGGGAGTGTGATATTAAAGTGTAGGGTTCCGTTGTTAAACATTGAGACGTTATTTATGTTGGTAAGCATAACTGCGTATGGATGATTTTGGGACATAAGTTTAATTTTACCAAATTCTTGGAGTATATTATTTTTTTTGAGTGTATGTTGGATATTTTCGATAAAAATGTTTCTGGTTAGAATGAATTCGTTGAATGTTTGTTCTAATTGGGTGTTAAAAAAGTTTAGGGTAAGTATTTCGAAGGTATCGCCGTCGAATATGAGTTGGTTGTTGTATAGTGTTTTAAGGATTGGGTTATTATTGGAGGTAAATTCCCAGAGAGTTTCTCCGGAGAAGTTGGGATTGGGTGGTAAATTTTTTTCGTTTATTGTTTTAGGTTGATTATTTTTGTCTGTTTTGGAGAAGGAATGGCTATTGATAAGAATTGGAAGTTCGCCGTTATAATTAATTTTGGGAAATATTTGATTTAGAATATGATTTTGGTAGTTTGAGAAGTAGTTTACGCTGTATCGTTCTTCTTTATGATTTTTTAGAAATTGTTCGTTTGTAAATAGGATTGGGTTTTCAAATTGTAGGTAAAATTCATTTTCTATTCCTAAACCCCAGTAGGTTGTGTTTGGTTTATAGTATTTGTGATATTTTATGTGTTTATCAAGAATTTGTTTTCCCATAAGTTTTAATATATTTTTTTTATTCGTTTTTTTAATGAAGCTATTCATCAGAAAAGAAACAAAACTAAATGAATACAGAACACCTTTAATTCCTTCGGATTGCAAGAAATTAATTGATAAAGGATTTAAGATTATTTTAGAGTCAAGTGATTGTCGTTGTTTCTCTGATGAAGAATATAAGTCAAGTGGTTGTATTATATCTAATTATGAGGAGGGATATTTGGTGGTAGGATTGAAGGAGTTTGGGGATGATATTTATTATGGTTGTCGGAATATGTATTTTTCGCATAGTTTTAAGGGTCAGATGAATTCGGGGGAGATATTAGGGAGGTTTAGGGAGAGTGGTGGTGTTATATATGATTATGAGTATATAGTGGGGGAGGATGGGAGGCGGAGTATTGCGTTTGGATTTTGGGCTGGATTTGTTGGATGTTTTTTGGGTTTATATCAGTTTAAGTATGGTAATTTATCTAATTTGTGTTATTGGGGTAATTATATAGATTTATTGGATGAATTGGGTGATATTCAATTGGGTATTAAGATTGGAATAATTGGAATAAATGGGAGATGTGGGGGAGGTTGTAGGTATTTATTAGATTTATTAAAGATTGGGTATAGGGGATATTGTAGAGATGATAAATTGGATTCAAGTCATGATATATTAATAAATTGTATATATTTGTCTCCGGATTCGGGGGTAGTATTTATAGATGATAATAATGTGGATAGTGTTAAGGTGTTGGTGGATGTAAGTTGTGATATTTATGCTGAGAATAATCCGATTAGGATTGAATATCCTTTAACAAATTATGATAAGCCGGTTTATAGGTATAGGAATACGGATATAATTGCTATAGATAATTTGCCTTCTTTATTGCCGAGAGATTCAAGTGAAGAATTTTCAAATAAATTGGTTGATCTATTGAATGAGGAGACATTGAATAAATTGGAGTGTATATATAGAGATAAGTTATTGGATTATTGTTGATAATTTAGGGCGTATCCGATAGGTTAATTGAGTCATTTATATTTACGATTGTAATTTTATTGGTATTGTTAATATTGGTTATAGTTGTTATTACTGGTAATCTTTCAACATTATAGCCGGATGAGAATCCTTGTAGCCATATATTTAAGTTGGTTAGACCTGGTTGAATATTTATGATAAAATTTTTCCAGATATTCCAAGCGTAGCAATTAAATGTGTTATAGCTAACTTTTATAATTGATGCATGTGATGATGTATCAAATACAGATGCAGCATATTTAGCATCATTGGGTTCATAGCTTAGAACGCTTGTGGAGATGAGGTCATAAACGTTTATAAAATTTTGCATTGGATTGGCGATAAATTTAAGTGCTACAAAATTAAATTCAGTATCTGTTTCTTCTTGTGGTGAGAGGTCAAGTTCTAATCCTGAGTCGGTAGATGTTAAAGTTTGAACGACTCCATTCTTGCAAGTTAAATCTAACCAGTTATTTATGTAGTTAGTATTAGTTGTTATTTTATAATACCATCTGTAAGCTTGTAAATCTAATGTCATTAGAGTTCTTGAGTAGGTTGTTGGTTCTGGATTATCGCTTAATTGAGGTGAGACGTATGACATTATAGTAGTGAGGGTATTATTCATGAAGCATAGTCCTTGATTGGTAACTTGAGTAGCATCGGTTGTTCCTGGCATAATTTTTGAGCCGTTGCCTGTGTCATGAGGGTGGCTAAGTCCGAGGGTGTGGCCGATTTCGTGAAGAGATGTTAAAAAGTAGATTCCTCCAATTTCGGTGTTGTAAGAGGCTAAAGCTGATTCATTGAATGCGATAAAAAATTTTTGAAGAGATTCGGGATTAGTATCTAATGATTCCGGGTCAAGTGTAAATGCCAGAGTTTTTGGATTATCTAATTCCTGGCAATTTACATTTACGTAATCAGCATCATCAATTGTTTCGGCAATATTTATTGAAACGCCAAGATAATCACCAGTTAATTGAAATGACTTTGTTATTATATCAACTTGTCCTTCGTTAAAAGGTATTACTGTGGGGACAGGAGAACCAACAGATGTAAAATAAGCATCGATTTGTTCAGTATTTTCAGTAGCAAAAAATATGTTAAATGTGAAGTTATATGTTTGTAAATTTAGGCATGTTTTTCCGATAATTGATGCGAGGAATGGGTTAAGTCTATCGAGGGAGGTTTGTGCGATATATTTAACTTTTCCTGATTTAGTTGCAAGGAAGTTTTGAGAGTAGTATTTCATTTTATATCTATTTTCCAATTCTGGAGTACATCCACATTTCATTATAAATTATAATACATTAAAAAAATATTATAATTATTCATTTAAGCAACTGACTCAACTGTTACCTCAGTAACTCCATTCATCTTCTCTGAATATAGTGTTAATGTTCTTGCAGATGGGTCAATTGTTTCGCCAGACCATTTTGGCATCCAGTAATCCGAAATCCAATTATCACAATCTGAATAAAACGCATTAAATATTTTTCTATAATAAAGTTCTTCCTTTGTTCTTGGTGGAGAATGATGAATCAATTTTACTTCAGATTCAAATGTCTCATCACTAATTCTCATATTAGCCAAAGTTTTAATCTTATCCAACCAATTATTCTTCTCTGAACTTACACCATCACTGAATGCTTCTTTTGTTCTCCACAAAATTTCATCAGGCAATAACCCTGTTCCATCAAAAGACTTTCTTAACAAATATTTTTCAATTCCTTTTCTTGGACATACCTTACTTCTTGGTAGACTTGTTATCAACTTCATAAACTCCTTGTCCAAAAATGGAACCCTCAACTCCAAACCATGAGCAGCTGTTGTCCTATCAGCCCTTAAAACATCATACATATATAAATTATTCATCAATCTCATTGACTCATTTTGTCCTGCAATATCATTTGGTTGTCTATGAAAATACAAATATCCTTGGCATAATTCATCAGAACCTTCTCCGCTAAATATTACAACATCATCTGAATTCTTGTGAATATATTCTGCTACAAAAAACATTCCAACACTGGCTCTGATTGTGGTAGTGTCCCATGTTTCTAATTGCATAATAATTTCTGCTAATCTTGCTTCAATTTCTTTCATATCAAGAATTACTTCATTATGATTTGAGCCAATATAATCAGCGACAATCCTTGCTGCTTTTAAATCAGGAGAACCCTTAAAACCAATACTATAAGTATTTAAATATTTATTTTGTTCATTTAGTTCTTTTTGGACAATAGCTGCGACAAGACTGCTATCTAATCCGCCACTTAGAAGACATCCAATTGGACGGTCAGAAAGCATGCGTTTATGGACGGCATTGGTAAATACTTTATTTATGGTATTATAGATATCATTATCTTTGAATAGTGAGAGGTAATGATTGGGAGATTTATTTTTCCATTCATTGATTTTGAAGAAGGTTTTAATTTCTTTATCATTTGAGGAAAAATAGCTTCCAGGTGGAAATGGATTAACTTGCATTAAATCGATTAAACCTTTTGCTTCTGAACAAAATCCAATTTGATTTGAGTCAATTCCGAAGAATAGTGGGCGAACGCCAATAGGGTCTCTTCCTGCATAAACTATTTCTGTTTCAGTATCATAAATAACAAAAGCAAAAACACCATCAAGTTTATTAATCATTTTCTTTAATCCAAATTTTTCATATAATGGATAAATAACCGCACAATCACTATCATCCTCCGTTAATCCTAATTCATATTTCTCATTTAATTCTTTATAATTATAAATCTCTCCATTACAAATAACATAAACTTTTTGTCCGTTTTCTTTGTCATAAATAAAAGGTTGGTCACCTTGTTCGGAAAGACCGTTGATAGCAAGACGGTGGAAGCCGATGAATGCATTTTCTTTTTGATAGTGTAATGTTTTATCAGGTCCTCTATGTTTTATTTTTTGGAAATTATTGTTGATAATTTCATCTTTAAATTTTTTGTTGGTAAGAAATTTGAGAAAGAATATTCCGCACATTAATATTCTTATAATAAAAATTTGTCTTTAAGTTATTTTATCGGACAGGCTGTTCTTACTTGTGAAGCAAATATGATTGACATAAATCCGAATGCGATTATTGAGAAAATAGAAGCTTTAAGTATGAAGAAGAAGAATTCAAATCTATCGAAGCATTCGCGTATATTATGGAGGGGTAGTTTATTTCTTTCGTTTTCATTATTGGGAATTGGGTTAAAATTTTTGTTATATGGGCGAGATTTTATTCCATTGGGATAATTTGGAACCTTGCTGTAAGTATTTGTTACAAATATTTGATTGGATATTATTCTTGATAAATTTGATAGTATGCTGTCAATAGAGTAGGAACCGAATTTAAATTGGAATATTCCGAACACAATAATTGCAGGTATAAGTAGTAGCCACATTGCTGATGATATTCCTTTACGATTGGAAATCATATAAAAGATTAGGAGTATGAGAAGTATTGTGTTGGAGGTTAGAAGTTTAAATTTAGAGAATATTTCAGGTTTTCCGAATTTATTCATTATAAAATCTAATCCTGAGGTGATGAGAGGTATAAATATTGCTATAATAAGTGGTATAGCTAAGAAAACAAATGCTAAGCCCATAAATCCTTTTTTAGGGTTACCACAAGATGCAGATGTTGCGATGTTGCAGAATAGTGATATTATAAGGACAAACATATATATGTAAAAAATGGCTGAACTTAATATTGAGCTAAATGAGCCTTCATCTTCTTTTACGGCGAATCCAGGGTCCATACCTCTGGTGTAGCAGAAGTATACTCCAACATTTTTATCTTCAAATGTATTTGTTATCCAGTTTCCAATTTTGGTCATAATTTCTTTAAATTTTGAGGGATTTGGATCACCTCCTGTTAGATTTTTATATTGATGTTTTTTCATATTTGTTACGGAAAAAGCAGATAATCTTGCTTTAACAGCAGGATGAACTTTTCCGATAATAAGGTTAAGATATATCCAGTAATAGATTATAGATATTACGGCGAATGTAATACTTGTGAAGGTTATAAGTGGTCCAGAATTTCCAGCTTGCATAAGTGCTGAACCTTTTAATCTTTTTTTAAGGTGATAAGTTTTATTTGTTGAGGTTATTGTAGAGTATTGGAGAGGATGACCTTCTAAAGAGGTAAGGTAGTAGTTATTAATTTCAGTTTTGGGTATATTAAGAATTTGAAGGCATTGAAGTATGGTATTATATGAGGAGGTATTATTGGATTGGATATGAATATTTTTTTTAAAATAAATGATCTTCATTTATTTATAATAATAAAATATTATTGGTTTAATTGATTAATCCGCTCATATTTCCAAGCATTGATGGAAAGCATAAAATAATAAAAATAATAATAAATACTAAAGTTGTTGGTATTCCTGCGAGTGCTCCATTTACAAGAATATCTTTTAGGCAGTCAATATCGAGTATTTTCATTGCTTCTTCTTTTTCTTTATTTTTAATTAATTTTCCTGCAGTTTTAGAAAGTTCAATTATTGATTTTCTCATATTAGATTTATCTTTATTGCTAATATCCGGATTTTCTAATTGAGATTTTATTTCATCCATTAATTGCTGATTTTTCTTAATACTTTGTTCTAATCCAATTATTGTATCAGGTTTATCTCCGCAGACATCAAATATATCAATAAATTCAATAAAAACATAGAGTAATGTGTGCATAATAAATCTCATAAAAACGAATCCACCGAATTCTACTCTCGATACAGGGGTATACCCAACTGTTTCTCCTGATTCGTATTTTTGAGCTGCATGTAATCCTTCTCTTACTTTTGTCATTTTAGCTTGTCTAATTGTTAGATCAATATCTGGTTGTTTTGACCATTTATAAATTTTATCCCATTCATATAATATTTTTGGAGCATTAAATTTTCCTTTATTCATTAATTCAAATAATTTTGTAGCAAGGCCAATAAAAGATGTAATAAACATACCTGTTACTGGAACCGCCCTTAACATAGTTTCCTTAATTAAATTGAATTTATTTGTCGCTTGAGTTAATAAACCTGAAATAAATCCAGGCAAAAATATAAGTGCTATTTTACGCATAATATTTGTTATATTAGCTGCTATAAATGTAATAACTAAAACAAAAGTTGTAACAGTTGATACTATTTTAGCTGCTTTAAATCCATCGCATGAACCTTTGTAAATGAAGTAGTAAATGGAATAAACTGTAAAGAATATTGTTCCATAAACAATTATTATAAGTCCTGCGTAGTATATAAGGAATCCAATTATTGGAATTATGGTAGCTTTAAGGAATGCTAAAAAATTGTTAATCCAGTTATTTTGGTCAAGAAATCCTCTTATAAAGTCAATTGAGAAGTTAATAAATTTTATAAATATTTTTGATACTAAAAATGAGAAGAATGGGATGACACCGAGAACGATTAAACTGGAAAGAAAAATTATACCAAGTATTGCTAAAATTAAAGATATTATTTGAGATGCAGTCATACCACCACCTTTTGTTTTAAGTTTGATTGAAAGTGTATCAGTTTGTGATATTTTGTAGTGATAAAGAGTATATTTATCTTCTAAAATTTTATCTTTGAAAGAAAGTATTATATTTTCGGTATTAAAAAAGAGGTTATCTTTCTCGAGAATTTTATAGATTATATCTTGTTTAACTGAGTGAACTGAATGAAGAAGATCTGGATTATATTTATGTAAATTATTATTTAAAGATATATACATAATAAATTATATATTTTTTTATTGAAACATAAATTAAAATTTCTAATTATATAACAGGACTATGATCTTATATTTGAAATATTTAGAGGATAATATCAATGGAATTTTTAATAATATGATGGATGAGTATAGAAAGTATGTAAAAATGTTTTATTCTGAGAATTCTAAGTGTCCTGAAGATTTAAAAACTATTCTGGAGAAGGAGGAGACATCAACGCAGATACGTTTATGGTGTAAAATGAGGGGAGGAAAAAATTGGAGTGTAACTATAACAAAACCTTTTGTTGTTAATCTAAATATTAAATTAATAGAATTGACAAATTTTTATAATGAGAAATGTATTGAGTTTAAAAATTTATTAAAAGATAATAGTGATTCTCCATTATATTATCCAGAGAAGGATAAGGAATTGGAGAAAAAATTATTATTTTTGAAGAAGATTGATAGTGAATTAGAATCTTTGAGAGGAGTTTTTACAAAAGAGAAAGATATGAATGATGACATAATAAAAAAGAGACAAATTTTATTAAAGGATTTATTAGAGATAAAGATTAAAAAGAATAATATTTATAAAAAATGTGCGATGATTTCTGGAGAAATTAGAAGAAAATTAATAGATATTGCTAAAAATGAAACAAATATTACAGAGACAAGGATAGAACAGATAGCAAAAACTATTGAGCTAAAGCCAGAGGAGACAAAAAATTGGATACAATATTTTAAATTTGTTTTAGATTATGTTAAAGTAAATGGTGAATTGGATAATTTAAATAACGAGATGATTAGATTAAGGGATAAATTTGATATAATAAACTCGTTTTATGTTATTGAGCCTCCTATAATAGAGATAAAATCTGGGACTAAAAAGATAGAGCCGTTAAAAGTTGAAAAATTTGAGGAAAAGACGTTAGTTGATTTACCTGTTAAAGATGAGAAAGAGATTGAAGTTAAAGATGAAAAAATTAATAATAATGAAGAAATAAAAAAAGAATTAGAACCAAAACAAGAATTAGGAGAGAAGGAAGAATTAGAAGAGAAGAAAGAATTAGAAGAGAAGGAAGAATTAGAAGAGAAGGAAGAATTAGAAGAGAAGGAAGAATTAGAAGAGAAGAAAGAATTAGAAGAGAAGGAAGAATTA
>Ga0172362_10004507_pt1 | contig 12083 bp, 12 predicted proteins | sample LakKivs1_kivu2a2_FD_114534 | JGI IMG/M metagenome (GOLD analysis project Ga0172362, IMG submission 114534) | Sediment microbial communities from Lake Kivu, Rwanda - Sediment s1_kivu2a2 | ecosystem: Environmental > Aquatic > Freshwater > Lake > Sediment | place: Rwanda: Western Province, Lake...
ACATGAGAGCGCAAAAAGTTTTGATCAACTTGATAAAAATTACCTTTTTGATATTTTTCAATCGTATTAGAAATTCCTTTTAATACCCCATTTCTGCATCCCCACATGCCTCCTAAAATCTCAGTCTGGTGCCAAGGATGATCTCTCATAACATGAAAATCATATTCAGAATTTAACCAGTCGTCAACAGCTTCTTTCTCTCTAGCATTTAACCTGGAATCTGTATCCCTAAATATAACTATATCATTACTATCTCCTGCAAAAAACCTCCAAAACATTCCAGACCAATTTCCATCCTCATTAACTGGTATTAATTCTACATTTTCTTTATTTCTCAAAACACCTATACAATCTTGATCTGTTTTTTTACCATAATAGAATCTACATATCCAATCACTATATATAGACTTAGCTAATTCTAAATTTTTAATAGCGCCTACACAATACTTGGGATCATAGCCCCACAAGCTAAAAGATATTATTTTTTTCATATTTTTAACTCTTTTTTTAATTTCTCTATTTCATGAGGATAAATATTTTGAGACCAATTGTGCCAAGCCTCTCTATCCTTTTTATTCATATTTTCTGAATTAACAGTTCTGTACAGATCATCCCACTGACTCTTACCAGAAAAAGGATGCAAATGCTCTATAACAACATTTTCCAAATATTTGATTCGATTAAGTCCGTGTCCTATACTCATTATTGAATTGTCACTACACAAATGCGTAAAAATAGGATTATAAAAATGACCTAAAATTTTTACTATATTGGAAGAAATTAAATGTGAACTTGCTAACATAGACCCCTGCATTAGATCATTGGGATATATTATTCCAATATTGTCCATTGCATTCATGTTTTCAACAAAAATATTATCCCAATCCTTAGTCCTAAATCTATGATCGTCTCCCATAAAATATAAATATTCATACTGTTTTGACAATTTAGATGCACCATAATTCATGGGCGCAACTACTCCTCTAGAATCATTATTTTTTTCATATTTTATTATACCAATATTGCTTGTGTATTTTTCATAATTACTAGTATCATCACTATCAATAACAAAATAAATATCCGACAAAGAACTTTTACAATCATAAAAACTACTAATGACTTCTTTTATGTTATTAGGTCTTGACCTAGAAGGACAAATTACAGCTATTTTTTTCACAATTTATCCTCATTAAATCTTACTAAACTTAACCAAAAACCATCTGGCGGATAAAGAATAATTTGTACATTTTTTATTCATATATATGAATCCTTTCAATATAAACAATATATATTTTAATTTTCAAAAATCCTTAAAAAGTTTTTATATTCTATATCATAAGTATTTGACAAAGCCCATTTTTTTCCTTTATCTCTTATGGTATTTTTAAGAGATGTATTGATATCTATTTCTTTAATTTTTTCTGCAAATTTTAGATACTCAAATGGATCTATCAGTTTTTTTATAGTATGAAGGCCTACGCCTAAAGCCTTTGGATCAAAAGGAAAATCTAGTATAGGAAAATCTAGTATAACAATATTATCTCCATACACATCTTTAAAACAAGAAATGTCCCAGGTTAAAACAATTACTCCACAAGCTAAGGCCTCGTGAACTGCATTACAATAAGTGTCTGTTGGAAAATTTCCCTCCATATCAGATGCTGTATACACAAAATAATCTGATTCACATAAATTTTTAATTAATTCTTTTTTTCCTACAGATCCACTGCCATGAGGACCAGGTAAATAAGAAAAATTTACATAATTTTTGCCTAAATGACTAGCTATTAAGCCTGCCATTTCACCGCCTCTTTGAAGAGAAGATGTAAAAATAATTTGATTTTTTCTTTCTAAATTTTTATGCTTGTTTATTTCTTCATAAAATAATGGTTTTGATATACTATTATTTACATGAATATACTTTACCTCAGAGGGGTTAGATATAAAATGTTTTTTTGAAGTTTTAGAATTTACTATATAATAAAAATTTAATTTTTTTGATTTGCAATAATTATGTATATCAAAAATAGCACTATGAGACCAGTACATATGAGAAAAGGCACAAACTATTGTACCCTCTTTTAGTTTAGATAATATATCATGGGAATCTTTACAAAAAAACCCAAAAGAAAAAACAAATACATCGCAATCTTTTAATAAATCCTCGTCAGGCGTCACATAAGTATAATTAAGATATCCGTTAAACTCAGAATTTCCTGGTCTAAATGTGTTTTTTAAACCATAATCAGGATGAGAAATATATACTGTATTTTTACTTTCAGCTAATTTCCTAGCTAACTCTAAAGTAACAGCACAAGTGCCGCTGAATCCGCATACATCTGTATAATTTTTATAATTAAAACAACACGCTCTAGGACTTGTTTCGTCAAACCAAAAAACTATTTTCTTACCTGCTATGTTCATTTTTTATATATTGGATTATTTAGTATCTTTACAGCAACCCTTTCATGACCACACCCCACATCTCCCATCTTGCCGTTCATTCCTATATATTCGAATTCTACTTTATTATTTTTAATAAATTCGTAAAAAGCCTTTAATTCTCCATCTCTCTGATAACCATCATAGTTGACTAATTCATCGAATACAACTACACAACCATTTTCTATATTAAATTTTAAGTTGTCAAATACATCTTTTGTGGAGCTATATATATCACAATCAACGTGCATAAATTTTATTGGTTTGTTATGATTAGATATAAAATTAGGCAAAGTTTCAGAAAACCACCCGTCTATCAAAACCACGTTTTCTGATACATTTGGGTATTCGCCATTTGTGGAAAAAGAACCCTTATCAAAAAGCATGTCATTTCTATCCCATTTCTCAGGCAACCCTTGCCAACTATCAAATCCATAAATTTTATGATTTTTGAATCCATTTGCAATCATATTGATTGTCTCCCCGCTAAAAACTCCCAGTTCCATGACAATGGAATCCTCATTCAGCTCTAAAATATTTTTATTTTCTAGTATATAATTTAAGGGGTTCATCTTTATATCTGGAATATTGACTAAATCTTTTATGAACTCATCGTAATTCATTAGGTATCTTTTATTTTTCAATTATTTCTCCTTTAGCTCTTACCATAGCAGAGCCTATTACCTGATGCATGTCATAATATTTATAATCAGCAAGTCTGCCTCCAAATATTACATTATTTTCCTTTAAGCATAAATCCTTATACATGGAATAGATATTATTATTTTTTTCATCATTAACAGGGTAATATGCCTCATCACCAGGCTTCCAATTTGAAGGATATTCTTTAGTGACAACTGTTTTGTCTTGCTTGCCGAAATCAAAATGTTTATGTTCACATATTCTAGTGTAGGGAATATTTTCTTCTGTAAAATTAATAATAGCATTACCCTGATAGTCCCTACAATTTAAAATATCAGTTTCAAATTTTAAACCCCTGTACTCAAGACTGCCATAACAGTCTTCAAAGTATCTATCTATCATGCCTGTATAAACAACCTTATTTGCTTTTTTTGACAAATAATCACGATCAGATAAAAAATCTACCTCTAATTCCACTGGAACATCACCTATTATATTTTCAATCATCTTTGTATATCCACCAATTGGTATACCCTGATATTTGTCTGTATAATAATTGTCATCAAAATTAAGTCTTATTGGCAGTCTTTTTATTATAAAAGATGGCAAATTTTTAGGATCTCTTCCCCATTGCTTCTTAGTGTATCCGTAAACAAATGTTTGGTAAATTTCTTCTCCAACCTGGGACAGAACCCACTCTTCCAAATTGGAAGGATTGGCTATATTAATCTTTACACTATCTATTTTCTTTTGCGCCTCTTCAGGATTTTTGACGCCCCACATTTGATATAAAGTCATAAGATTTATTGGAAAAGAATATATCTTGCCCTTGTAACAAACTTTTGGTCTGTTTACAAAAGAATTAAACTTTGAGTATGAATTAACAAAATTCCATATTTTGTCATCATTACAATGAAAAATATGAGGACCATAAGAATGAACATGTATACCCTCTACTTCATCTGTTCTAGCATTACCGCCAAGTTTTTTTCTTTTATCTATTATAAGACAGGATTTACCATTTTGGGTTAATTGATTTGCAAAAACAGCGCCGAATAAACCAGATCCAACTATTAAATAATCATATTTTGTAGTAATCATCAGTTTCTTTCTTGCATATTTTTATATAATTATCATAAATTTTCTGACCTTCAGGGGTTCCATCAAGATCTGGTCTTTGAAATCCAAAAGCCCAATGAACAAACAATCCACCGCCATAAGTTAAACAAAGTTTTTTAGAATATTTAGGCCAATCGTAGCTAACACCAACTTCATCACCACCAGTTGCATTTTTACAGAAATTAAAGTTATTTAAGTGTGACGAATTCCAACAAATTACATTTATACTCCACCTGGTATCAGGCAAAACAAATTTATTAAAATAATAAGATGATAATGACTTTTTTTCATATAGTTCTAAAAAATTAATATGCACATAGGGATTGTAATTTGAAAGCGGGAAGGGACCTTGAGCGTAATCTTTCTCTGGATGAAATTTCAAATCTCTAACCGGCAAAGCACCTATTCTTTCATGTATAAAATTACAATGAGAGCTGTTTACTACGTTACCAGAGCAAAATGTTTTATGTTTTGCGGTAAAATTTACTAAATTTTCTAAAGATCCTTTTTTTATATAAACAATATCGTCATCTATTTTTACTATAAACCAATCTTTTCCGCATTTTTTATTGACCCAATCAAAACTTTCTGCATAACCAGATACACCCATTGTTACTCCTGGTATAATTTCTATGTATTTACCAAATTTACCCTTTTGCAAAGAAGATAAAAATTTCAAATCAGACTGGTCATGAGTGTTCCTAAAAATAAATATTTTATCTACAATTCCACCATTGCACCTCAGATCTCTAAAAATGTATCTAAATAACATTTTAGAGTACTTTTTTCTACCATAAAACACCAACAAAGCAACTTTATTTGCACTTTTATTTGCACTTTTATTTTTAATTTTGTTTTTAATTTTGTTTTTAATTTTATTTCCCATAACAATCTAATTTATCGCCAAAATACGAAATATATAATATATGCAAAAAGAAAAATTACTTATTATTGTTCCATATAGAAATAGAAAAGAAAATCTTTCTTTATTTATACCGCACATGGAGAAATGGATTAAAGAACAAAATATAAATTTTTCTATACTTATATCTGAACAGTCAGATGACGGAGAGTGGTTCAACAAAGGATCTATAATAAATTGCGGGTTTACTGAAATAAAAGAGAAATCAGACTATGTGTGTATTCACGACGTTGACATGATTCCTTCGTCAAAAAAAGATTGTAATTATTCTTATAGTAAAAGCCCAATACATCTTGCCTCACGAGTTCAGCAGTTCGGATATAAACTACACTCCAAAAACTACTGGGGAGGAGTAATAATGTGCACAAACCAAATGTTTGAAAAAGCAAATGGATTCTCTAATCTGTACACTGGCTGGGGCAAAGAAGATATAGATTTCGGTGTCAGATTGCAAAAATGCGAGTACAAAATATACAGAAGAAACGGGAGATACGACTCATTAAAACACGAAAAGCAAAAATGGCATACCAGTAAGTCTTTTGACAAATCTCTACTTGACAAAAACAGAAAACTAATGCATATGATGAGAAACGGAGAACATGATTTTAAAAAAGACGGACTAAACACTGTAAAATATAAAATAATAAAAAATGAAAAAATTTCTGACCACTCTGAAAAAATAACTTTTTTACTTATAAAATGAAAGATTTTATTTTTACATCATGGTTTTCTGGAGACAATGGCTTTGCTCAGCACGACCATACGGAAAGATGCAAAAACGACGATTTTAGTTTAATAGAAAAATTCTATAATTCAATAAAAAAAAACAATTTAAATTGCATAGTATTTCATAATGAATTGTCCAATAAATTTATAAATAAATACTCAAATGAAAAAATAAAGTTTCAACACCACAGTATAAGCAATAGAAAAAGCTACAATGACGAGAGATTTTTTTGCTACTTGCAATATTTAAAAATACATAAAAAAGAAATAGATAAAGTAATATGTACGGATTGTTTTGATGTGCAAATACACAAAAACCCATTTCATTTAATACATGAAAAATTTGACATATGCGCTGGTGAAGACAACGAAAAAGGGAAAAAATGGATTGAGGAAAAGATGACAAAATGCAATTTAAAAATAAAAATAAAAAAACCATACAATGCTGGCATAATTGGTGGATATTCAACTAAACTTGTAAATTTTTTTGAAGAAATGACAATAATGATGTCAAACTGCCCAAAAGAAATAAATTCAAATATGGCAGTTTTCAACTATATGCTTAATTCAAAAAAGTGGAAAATACTTAGTGGATTTCCGTTACACAATAAATTTAGAAGTTTTAATAATCAAGGGGCATACATACAGCACAAATGATTTACAAAATACTACCAGAAAATTATTTTGAACATGATTTTTTTGATGAAATGATAAAAATTATTAAAAACGACAAGGATTGCGATAATTATAATTTTTATTTTACTAATAATTATAAAAATCTACCGGAATATGGAAATAAAGTGGTGGCGGTACTCACAGCAGGAGACGAAAGAGGAAAACTACCATCCTACAGCAAAAACGTCAGATATGTATTTAAGCACCATTTAGATTACGAGGAGGTAGAAAATGCCACCCATATCCCATTGCCTGTAATGAGAGGCTACAAGCCCAAGCAGGACAATACATGGGAACAGAGAGACATAGATGTGTTTTTTTCTGGGCACTGTCTTGACGCAAATAATAAGCCCATAGCAACAAGAAAAAATTTTGTAGAATCAGTAAGAAAGATAGAAAAAGAACTTAAAAGTTATAATATAGAAATATCTTTAACAAAAAAATGGAATACCGGACTTTCAATAGAAGAATATTCTGAAAAAATGTCAAAAACAAAAATAGTACTTTCTCCACATGGGCATCATAGGTCAGAATGCATACGTTTTTCAGAGGGAGTTGCTAGCGGGTCAGCGATTGTATCTTGCGAACAACCAAATACAATATGCTATGAACAGGCACCAGCAATATATATAAATAATAAAAAATGGGACACATCAATTTATCAAATTAAAAAAATACTTGACGATAAAAAAAGGTGGCAAGAAATAAATAAAAAAATGAAAAAATGCTGGTCTGATATATTTTCACCTGAAGCTCAAGCTTTAAAAATAATAAAAAAGGTTAAAAATAATGGAAAACAAAAATAACATAGGTGTATTGGGTCACGGTTTTGTTGGAGGCGCTGTACTCAGTGCATTCTGCAATGACTGGGAAGTAAAAGTATACGACAAAAATAAAATGAGATCTCTTAACGAAGAAAAAGAGACCATAAATCAAGATATAGTATTTGTTTGTGTTCCAACTCCCATGGTAGATGCAGAAGGCGGAGAATGCAATCTATCAATAATTGAAGAAACCCTAGAGTCTATAACCCAAAAAAATACAAGAAGCGACAATATATTCGTAATAAAATCAACAGTACCGATTGGTACGACAAAAAAGTTAAAAAATAAGTATAGCAATTTAAATATTGTTCATTCTCCAGAATTTTTAACAGCAAGAAGTGCAAGAGTTGATTTTATAAGTGCATCTAGACATATTATAGGAATACCAAATAAAAAAGAACAAAATGATACAATTTATAAAAATCTATACTCTTTATACGAAAATAGGTTCCCAGGATCACAAATAATAATTATGGACTCAGATGAGTCTGAATTTGTAAAATACGCTTGCAACTGTTTTTTTGCAACAAAGGTAATGTACTTTAATGAAATAAAGTTATTAGCGGATAAAATGAATCTGGAATGGGAAATAATAATGCAAGGAATACTTAGCGACGGAAGAATATCTCAGTCTCATGCAAATGTACCAGGGCATGATGGAGACAAAGGATTTGGAGGAACGTGTTTCCCCAAAGACATAAATGCATTTATTAAAACCATGGAAAATAATGAAATAGAACCAATTGTAATGAAATCCGTTTGGCAGCAGAACAAGAAAGTAAGAAAAAACTGGGATTGGGCAAAAAGCGAATCTGCTGTCAAAAAACAAGAAAATAATTGATATGTATAACCCTTGTAAAATGAAGGTTGATTTGCTGTTTATTTAGTAATTTTTTATTATGGAAAAAATATCTATAGCCATAAATAATGATAATAAAGTCCCCATGAGGGACAATGAAATATCAGACATGGCTTTAAAATTAAAAAATTACACCGTGAGTATGTCTACTCTTTTGCTCAATACTTTTGACACAGTTTCTAAAAAATATGAAGACCACGACATAAAATCATCTATTGTCATAGCAAATGAATGCATAATGTCAACACAAAAAATGATTAATGTAATGGATGAAATAATTAAACACGAATATACAAAAATAAATATAAAAGATGCGCATCACTCAGGTGAACATTTTGTTGACTCATGGAAAAAACTTAATCATTATATAGACATGTATTTTGATGACCATTATAAATTATTTGAAAAAAGCATGACTATAGACGGATATGAAAAATTTTATAATAAAATATATGTAGTGTACAACATAATTATAGAGGAATTAAAATTTAAAATATCTTCATCTGTAAATTCAAAATTTATTAAACACTATACAAATGACACAAGCGTAAGAGACTATCTTGTGTTTATGTTTGAATCAGAATTGACATACATATCATCACTAATAGGGATATTAACGGAAAAGTACAGCCAGATGATAGACAAAAATGTAATGGACAATTTTAATAAAATAAATAAAAACATTATTTACTTAGGAGAAATAAAAAAAGAGTATGGTTCTTTGATTTCTCCAATAACAGACGAAAAACAAAAAAATAAAACCATAAATATAATAAAAAGTTTTTATGATCTGTGCATATCAACAGAGCAAGCTATGATATACTTAATAAACAAAAAACCACTTGTTAATATAGCTAGTACAGTCCAAAATAAAACTCTTTTAGATTTAGTAAAAAACAAATACAACATAGCAAAACTTGTAATAACAGACCTGCAAGATAATTAAAATGTACAATAGAATATTATTCAATAAATATGCTTCAGAATCCATGGTAATACCAGGGATAGAAGAAACATGCGCTTTTTTAGACAGATTTAAAAAATGCATTTTTATTACTACGAGTAATAGGGTTGTTCATAATGATGTTGATACAGAAATGCCCAAATCATCTCAAATTGCGCATGTAATATCGCATAAACTAAAAAGATGTGAAGCATCAATAATAGATGCATCTAAGCTAAAAATATATATATGCGAGGGCAATATATCTAAAGCAGAGGGAAATAATTGCGGGGTAAAAGAATCATCATTAAAAGATAAAGACAAAAATCCGGATGGCAATTTAAGATGCTGGTGCTCATTCAACCATAAAGATGATGAACTTTGGAAAATACATAAGCCTATGATGGATAGTGATGCAATAGTATTTTTTACATCCATAAGATGGGGGCAAACCAACAGTGTATACCAAAAATTACTTGAGAGATTAAGTTGGATAGAAAATAGACATACAAGTCTAAAAGAAGAAAATATAGTTTCTGAAAAATACGCCGGAGTAATAAGTTGTGGGCATAACTTTAATGGGAAAGAAGCAATAGAACTTCAAAAGAAAAATATGAAATATTTTGGTTTTAAAATAGATGATAGGCTTTTTTGGTCATATCAATACACAAATGATTCCAAGGATGAAAGACTAGAAGGTTACATAGACGATGCGAATAAATTTGAAAAACTAGTTCAAATTTCTGTTAAAAAAACAGATTAAAAAATATCCTCAATTTTTAAAAAAAGTAATATGCGGTATGAGCGGAGTTCTTCTTAGAAGAAATGTAATATGCATTCGTTTTTGGAGAAGAGAATCTTGGAGTTGACGAAGAGCTCAGAAAAATAAGCTCAAAAGTTCTCTACATAAAGCAGTACGGATCAGTTAGAAGCCTAAATGTCGGATGCGCATCTACTATAGTTATGTACGACTATGTAAGCAAGCTTAACAAGTAGTATTTATTATCCATAATAATGATAATTGTTCCAAGAATCAACTGCTGGCCTGTTGTCTCCTATAAACAAATAGAAAGTGTTAGTGTTCACTGAGTTTTTTATAGAAGTAAAACTCAATAATTTTACACCATTTGCCTGAGTTAATGCTGGAGAAAACAAAAATCTATCCACATTTATGCCTTTGGGGTTGATGGAATCGAATTGTAGCGCTAAACCCCCTCCATCCAATAAAAGTGAATTTATTGTTGTTTCGTACTCTCTAGAAATATTAGTAGTTGGATATCCAGACGCGGGATAATCTTGAAGAGCCCCGCCTAACAAATGAATAGAATCTACTGTTGCTCTTGTTCTAAAATTAAATCCACCAAAACGTCCCCAAGGATATGCGTTGGTGTCATATAAATAGTGTCGAGATTGCCAATAAATTTTATCCACTTTAATTTGATTAGAAAATCCTAACAAGCCATTTATTTGGCTATTACCAATCTTAATTATGTGATTGAGTCCCTCGGCAAAAATATTGGAAAAGTGACCACATAAATTGCATTCTACAAAATGGGCATTCTGAAAATTATGTGACACAAAGTTTGTTTTATTAGTTCCAAGCATATAACCCACTGAATTACCATTATCAGTTAGCTCATTATTGCTTTCTAAAATCTCATTTAAAACACAACCTGTACCATATGCATCATATGGATCCAAGTCACTGACTGGCTGAGTTGAATTAACAGAAATATCTCTCAACTTTAAAATCAATTGAGTTTCATAGTTAGATTGAGTTGGGTGCCAAATAACAGAAGTATCCGTATCGTGACGAATATTAAATACCTCACAATTATTAATATTTATAAGACCAGCATATTTTGATGTATTTAGATAAAATATATCTCCCTCAAGATTGACAAATGTATTCCATAACTGGTTGGATTGGGAATGTTTTCCCATTCCCAATCCTCTAATAGTAACATAATTTAAAGACTTTATACTCCTATTCTTACAATTCCAGTAGCCATTACCAATACTATCTAATACCTTTATATAGATGTTTCTTTGAGTACTGAGCGCAGAAGAAGAAGAAGAAGAAGAAGAAGAAGAAGAGAATGGCAATGTTGTTAATGCCGAACCACCTTGACCAGAAGTACCGCCCTGGTAATCAAAATTAGGATTTCCAATATCTATATCAATACTTGCTAAATAGTATTTATACAGACTTGATATCCGATCATCTATAAGAGCATTCTTCCAAAATTCGTAATAAATAATTGAGTCAAAATCATTAGTGTTAGCATAATCATAACTTTCCTGGTTTGTTTGAACAAATGTTTTAAAATCAGGTATTTCAAATATTGAGTTACTGCAACTAGTTACATATTCTGAACCAGGTGGTATGCTTGTACCGGTAAGATTGACAACAAGAGGCTGTCCCACGTAACCTAAATCTCCTCTAAAAGTTTTTTTAACATCAAGTTTTCTTATGGGAACTGACAATTGGCCATAAATATTTAAATCTAAATAATTTGGCGCATGAGAACCTTCATATTCTCCTATTATTAAAGTATCTCCCCATGTGTCTCCGTAATAACACACGTTGCCGCTGATGTCGCTAGAAGGAGTCCAATTATCTGGATCGTTTATATTTCCGTTGTATCCTAAACCTGTCCAATTTCTTGTTATATTTGACATTTTTTCTCCTTGATTAACCATTAACCATTACTTGAACTGCTTGACGAGCTGCTGCTGCTGGAAACACTACTGCTACTGCTGGACTGGCTACTGCTGCTGGAGTAACTAGAACTGCTGGACTGGCTGCTACTGCTTGACGAGCTGTTGTTACTGCTTGACGAGCTGCTACTGCTGGCAGCGCTGTTGCTGCTTGACGAGCTGCTACTGCTGGCAACGCTGCTGCTACTGCTGGACTGACTACTACTGCTG
>Ga0172362_10004510_pt1 | contig 12077 bp, 10 predicted proteins | sample LakKivs1_kivu2a2_FD_114534 | JGI IMG/M metagenome (GOLD analysis project Ga0172362, IMG submission 114534) | Sediment microbial communities from Lake Kivu, Rwanda - Sediment s1_kivu2a2 | ecosystem: Environmental > Aquatic > Freshwater > Lake > Sediment | place: Rwanda: Western Province, Lake...
AATTTTGACCGAATGGCGATTTACGGGAAAAAACGGGGAATGGGCAACAAGCAACAGTTCGCCGGTCGCCGCGGCGACCGCGTAAATAGCAAGCGGGTAAGAGTTGGTCACCCGGCGCAACGTGTGCGGGTGGCGGGTCTGATGTCCGGCACGTCGGCCGACGGTGTGGATGTGGCCATCGTGGACATTGGGCCGCGCGTCCGTGACCCGCGCAGCGGAGAGATTCGCGTTCGGCTTCGGGCGTTCCGCACGTTTCCGTATCCGGCGGCGCTGCGGCGTAGGATTTTCGCCCTATTTGATGCCGAGACCGCCCGCGTGGACGACCTCTGCCGCCTCAACTTCGCCCTCGGCGAGGCGTTTGCGTCGGCCCTCATCCGCCTCTCGCGCCGGAGCGGCATCCCGCTCGGTTCGATTGACCTTGTGGGTTCGCACGGCCAGACGGTCTGCCACCTGCCGCAGGGCCGCCGGCGCGGCGGTTCGACGCTTCAGATCGGCGAACCGGCGATTATCGCCGAGCGGACGGGCCTGACGACGGTGGCCGATTTCCGGCCGCGCGACGTCGCCGCCGGCGGCCAGGGCGCGCCGCTCGTTCCGTACGCCGATTTCGTCCTTTTCCACGACCGGCGCCTGTCGCGGGCGATTCAGAACATCGGCGGCATCGCCAACGTGACTTACCTCGCGGCGGGCGGAAGCCTGGCGGACGTTATCGCGTTCGACACCGGCCCCGGCAACATGATGATAGACCGCATTGCGTGGCGCGCGAGCGGCGGCCGCGCGACTTTCGACAAAGGCGGGCGGATGGCGGCTCGCGGCCGCGTGAGCGGCCGGCTCCTTGCGGAACTCTTGGCTCATCCGTACCTTACGAGGCGGCCGCCCAAGTCAACCGGGCGCGAGACGTTCGGCGTCCGGTTTGCCGATGAAATCTACGCCCGGGCCCGCCGCAGGGGCCTTGCGCCGCCGGATATCCTGGCGACGGTCACGGCCTTTACGGCTCGAACCATCGCGGCGGCCTACCGGCGGTTCCTGCCGGCGATGCCCGACGAGGTGATTTTGTGCGGCGGCGGGGCGAGAAACCAGACGCTCCTCGCATGGCTGCGGGAATCGCTCCGCCCGGCGCGGGTCGCGCCGATGGATAAATTCGGCCTCGACGCCCGCGCCAAGGAGGCTGTCTCGTTCGCCATTTTGGCTTATGCGACGGTCCACGGACTGCCGGGCAACGTCCCGTCGGCCACCGGCGCCCGCCGCGAGGTCGTTCTTGGAAAGGTGATCCCTGGAAATGCTTAAAAACCGCGCCAGCCTGACGACCGAGAAGCGGAATCCGCGAAGCCGCGGCCTGGACCGCCGCTCGATGCTCGAAATCGTGGACCTCATTAGCGCCGAGGACGCCAAGGTCGCCGTCGCCGTCGGTCGCCAGAGGCGAGCGATCGCCCGCGCCTTGGACCTTATCGTCGAGCGGCTGCGCCTGGGCGGGCGGCTCTTCTACGTCGGCGCCGGGACGAGCGGACGGCTGGGCGTCCTGGATGCAGCCGAGTGCCCGCCGACCTTCGGGACGCCGCCGCGCATGGTGCAGGGGATCATCGCGGGCGGCCGGCGGGCCCTCGTGCGGAGCGTCGAGGGGGCCGAGGACCGGCCTGAGGACGGCGCGGCCGCCGTCCGCCGCCGGCGCGTCGGCGCGAAGGACGCCGTTGTGGGTATTGCGGCGTGCGGCATCACGCCGTTCGTCCGCGGCGCGCTTGGGCAGGCCCGCCGCGCGGGCGCCGCAACGGTTTTTGTGATTTGCGCTCCGGAGGCGAAGCGGTACGCGATCGCCGACGTGGTCATCAACCCCGTGGTCGGCCCGGAGGTGGTCACCGGCTCGACGCGGATGAAGGCGGGCACCGCCACCAAACTCGTTCTGAACACGCTGACGACCGCAGCGATGATCCGCCTGGGGAAGGTTTACGACAATCTCATGGTGGACCTGCGGGCGACGAACGCGAAACTCCGCGACCGGGCCGAGCGGATCGTCATGGCGGCGACCGGCCTCGGACGGCCGCAGGCCCGGACTCTTCTCCGCAAGGCTCGCGGCTGGGCCAAAGTCGCCATCCTCATGCACTTCCGAAAGGTCGGTTTCCGGGAGGCGTGCCGGCGGCTGGACCGAAGCGGCGGGTTCCTCCGCGATGCCATCGAGAAATAAAGCCGGTCGGGCCGCTACCGGCGAAGCAGGCGGCGATAATCTGCAGCGGCCCGGCGAAGGCCCGCCAGTTGGTCCCGCAGGCGCGACGGTTTGTTGCCCAGGAGCCAGACCCGCCGAAGTTCCGTAGCGGCCCGCTGCGTGGCTTCAATCAGGGGCTGGAACTCGCGGGCACACGGCTGATGGTCCTGGCGGAGTTGCTTCAGGACCGCCACGCGCCGGCAGGCCGCCTGATCCAGCAGCGATGCCACAGCAAACTCCTCCAGCGCCGTCCTGAGAAGTCGGTCGTGCGACGAGGTCGGAGACGGCCACTGCAGCGCCGCCAACCTGCGGCAGTGATCGCGTAGGTCCGGGATACGAACCGCATCCAGAACGGCGCCGAGCGGGTCGTCGCGCCGGAGGAATCCCTGCACGGGACCAAGGAACGCGGCGTAGAGCACCGTGCTGTTGGCGTACGGCAGGCCGAGCGCTTCGTGGGCCGAACCGAGAACCCGGATGGCCTTAGCCAGGCCGCTCGCCTCCGGGCCGAAGGTGTGGCGGCAAAACCGTTCCGTGAAGCCGGTCTCCCGCGTGCCGCGATGGTTCCACGCGTGCGCGGCCCCGTAGGCGAAGTTGTGGAGGCTGACGGCCAGCATGTTGCGGTGGCCGTTGTCGCCCCAATCGGTGTTGAGTAACCCCTCCGCGCCGCACTTCAGGCCCTCGGCCGCAAAGCGGGCGATGTTCTGCATCCCGGCCTTCAGGCGACACCCGTGGCTGTTCCAGGCGTTTGTGCCGGGGCAGACCATGGCCGCCAACCCCGCGTCCACGATCTCGCGCGTGCGGTGGATTCGCGGGCCGTCGGGCGCGTAGTCCCAGTTCAGCATCACGATATCCTTGGGAACGCGCCCGAGCACGTCTGGATGCTCCAGAACGATGTCGGCCCAGGCGTTCATGCGCTTCCCGTAGCGGCGGCAGAGGCGGTGGATTTTGCGGAGGAACTCAAGGTAGAGGCGGCCGCGACCGATTCGCTCGGCCCGGCGCCGGCTGCGGCCGCGACCGAGTTCCCACGTCTCGTCGCAGCAGGCGTTGAAGTTTTCGGCCTCGAAGAGCGGCACGAACTCCTCGTAGAGTTCCTCCACGAGGCGGATGGAACCGGGGTCGGTCGGGCACAGCGTCGTACCGCCCGGCAGGCCGCGGAAGCCCGGCATTTCGCCAAGCGGTGCGTAGCGTGGCAGGGCCAGGATCTTCTCCATGTGCCCGAAACTGGCGAGCGACCCGACGAGCCGGACATGGTGCCGCCGGCCGTGGTCTTGGAGCGCCAGGAGTTCGTCCGGGGTGAACGGACTGTACCCGCGCCCGATCAGCGGATGACGCCGCCACGTGAAAACGTTCTCCACGTACAGTTCGAGTTCGTTGACCTTCCATTGCGCCAGCCGTTCCACGAGCGCCTTGAGCGTCGCGAGTCGCGGGCGCTTCCCGCGCGAGCAGTCGAGGTACACGCCGCGCCGCGCATAGTCGGGCCGGTCTTCGATGCGGCAGGCGGGCAGCGTCCAGCCCTCGTTACCGAGGCTGTTTCGGCGGCGGAGGCTCCGGCCGTGAAGCGCCAGCATCTCCCTGAGGGTCTGGACGGCGTAATACGCGCCAGCGTCGGCGGATGCGAGAATTTCGATGCCGCCGGGGCGAACCGTTAGCCGGTAGGCTTCGTTTTCGCCGAGGGACTTGTCGCGGCGGATACGGACAGCGGCTTGGCCGAGGGCGTCGGGGGCGATTCGCGCGCGTAGACCGAACGCCGCCAAGTCAGTCGCCAATTGGCCGAGCGGCAAGAGGTCCGCGGTTTGCGGACTGGCGAGCCCAGGCGCCGCCGGCCAGCGAAACCGGCTGCGCTCGGGCCTGAACCGCTTCGGCGGAATCAGGAAGTCCGTCGTCATAGCAGAGGATCCTTTAACCAGAGGCTTCGCCGGCCGCTATAGTACCGGCTCGGCGGAGCGGCGGGAAGGCCGCGCCGGGCCGCGCCGGCGCAAAGTTGGGCCGAACATTGCTTGCCGCTGCCGGTGCGCGCGGGTAATGTACCCTCGAGCGAGACCCGGCCGTGTCTCTCCGGCGCGGGGTCCGCAGGAACCCGAGCGGGTCATGAACGAAGCGCAGGCGGCACAGAACTTGACGGGCGCTCTGACCGGGTTGGACGGGGTTGTCTGCGCAGCGATTCTGGCCGTCCTCCTCGTGATCGCTTATGTCACCGGTCGGCGGGAGAAGGACACGGATGAATACTTTCTGGGTGGGCGGCGGGTGCCGGCGGTGGTGGCGTGCCTGTCGTTCGTGGCCACGGAAGTCAGCGCCGTGACGATCATCGCGGTGCCGGCGGCGGGGTTCCGCGAGAACTGGCAGTACCTCCAATTCTTCATCGGTTCGGCGGCCGCCAGGCTTCTGGTGGCGATCCTCTTCATTCCGGTTTTTTACCGCTACCGATGCACGACGATCTATGAGTTCTTGAAGCACCGGTTTGGCGGCACGACGCAATACGCCGGCTCGGTCTTCTTTTTCATCACGCGCCTGCTGGCGTCGGGCGTGCGGCTGTATGCGGCCTGCCTGGGCGTGTCGGTGATCCTGGGCTGGTCGCTTGGCGCATCGTTGGCGCTGTTCACGGCGGTCAGTATCGCCTACATTGCGTTCGGGGGGATCAAGGCGGTGGTCTGGACCGGAGCCTACGAGACGGCGGTCTTTTACGCCGCCGGCTTCGTGGTGGGCGGGTACCTCCTGTGGCAGATTCAGGGCCCCCTGTCGGAGGCCTGGCAGACGGCGGCGGACGCAGGGCGACTCAGCCTCTTTAACTATGGGGTGGCGGAGCCGGTTCCCGGGGAATCCTGGTGGGGCACGATCAACCGCTTCCTGGCCGATCCCAAGACCCTGTGGGCGGCCACGCTGAACGCCTTCTTTGTGGGCCTGTGCGTCTTCGGCACCGACCAGGAGATGATGCAGCGGCTCTTGACGGTCAAGACCCGGCGGTCGAGCCAGCGGGCGATCCTCGGGACGATCCTCGCGGCGCTGCCGCTGGTGGCGACGTACCTGGCCCTGGGGACGCTCCTGTTTGTGTTCTACCATCAGCATCCGGACCTGTCGCTTCCGGACAACAGCGACAAGATTCTGTCGCACTTCGTGGTCCACATCCTGCCGACGGGCCTGAAGGGTTTGGTTCTGGCGGCGATTGTGCTGGCGAGCATTGACAGCCCGCTGAGTTCGCTTTCCTCGTCCTTCGTGACCGATATCTACCGGCCGCTCATCCGCCGAAGCGCGTCCGAGAAACATTACCTCTGGGTGTCGCGGGCCGGTGTCGTCGCCTTCGGCATCCTGCTGGCGGGCCTGGCGTACCTGTGCCGCAACCTGGAGGGGATACTGTGGGTCGCGTTTGAAATCCTGGCGGTGACGGGCGGCAGCACCCTTGGGGTGTTCCTCCTGGGCCTCTTGACCAAACGCAGGTGCAACCGGGGGAATGTGGTGGCGATGACGGTGAGCGCCGTGGCCATGGCGATTCTTCTGTTCCTCGGTGAGGGCAAGGACTATATTGCCGCGCTCGGCTGGGACTGGCTGACCGCCCTCAGCAGTCAGGTCACGATCGGCTGGTCGTGGCTGATCGTCATTGGCACGGTGGTGACGTTTGTTCTGGGGTATCTGCTGGGCCGGCCGCCGTCGGCCGACGAGCAGGGGCAAGGCGAGGGCCAGGGCGGCGAGGCGACAGCGCCAGAAGGAGTAGGCCGATGATTTCAAACCAGGATCGGACGATCATCCAAGACCTCGCGCGGCAAGTGGCCGAGGTGGCGGCGTTGCCGATCCAGGACGAGCGGCGTCGCCTGTGGCGGCAGCACAACGCCCTGAAGCCTGTGCGGCCGATGATCCTCGTTTTCCCGGAGGGGTCCTGGCGCGAACTGCTTCCGGCGTCGGCGCTTCAATGTGCCGACGAGTCGGCGCGCGGCATTGAGTGGGGCCTGAGGGCCCGCCTCTACGGCCACGACCACTTTCACGATGACTCGGTCCTCGAGAGGGAGTGGGTCATTTCGAAGGTGGTTCAAGACTCCGGATGGGGCGTGGAGGCCCGCTGGCACAAGGCATCGGGAGAAACCGGAGCCGGGACGTTCGACCCCGTCATCCTGGAACCGGCCGACCTGAAGAAGATCCGGTTCCCCGAAGTGACGGTGGACGAAAAGGCCACCGCCCGGAACCTTGCGCAGGCCGAGGACCTTCTGGGCGACATCCTGGACGTCCGCTTGAAGGGCATCGCGCACATCTCGTTTCACCTGATGAGCCTGTACACGCACTGGCGGGGCCTTGCCGAGACAATGATGGACATGTATCTGAACCCGGGGATGCTGCACGAGGCGATGGCCCTGATGGAAGAGGGGCACCACCGGCTGGTCCGCCAGTACGCCGACCTGAACCTCTTTTCGCTGAATAACGACGGGACGTATCACTCCTCGGGCGGCGTGGGGTACACCGACGAACTGCCGGCGGCGGGTTTCGATCCGGCGCGCGTCCGGCCGCAGGACATGTGGTCGTCGGCCGAGTCGCAGGAGATGGCCCAGGTGTCGCCGGCCATGCACGCGGAGTTCTCGCTGGCGTACGAGAAACGGCTGCTGGAGCCGTTCGGTCTGAACGGCTACGGGTGCTGCGAGGACCTGACGCTGAAGTTGGACGACGTCCTGACGATTCCGCACATCCGGCGCATCTCGATCTCGCCGTGGGCCAACGTGGACCGGTGCGCGGCGAAACTGGGAAGGCGGGCGATCTTCTCGTGGAAACCCAACCCGGCCCACCTCGTCGGCCGCTTCAACCCGGAGGCGCTCCGGACCTACATCCGCCACACCATCGAGGCGGTCCGCGCGAGCGGTGGCTGTCTGGAGATGATCCTCAAGGACACGCACACGTGCGAGAATCACCCGGAACGGTTCACCGAGTGGACGCGGATCGCCCGCGAAGAGGTCGAGGCCGCGGGGTGAGCGGCGGAGCGCCTCAGAGTTCGAGTTCCGGCGGCCGCTCTTTCGGCGTTCGCGGGTGCCGCACGTCGCGGCCCTGGGTCATGTAGATCACGTCCTCGGCGATGTTCGTGGCGTGGTCGGCGATGCGCTCCAGGTGGCGCGCGACGAAGATCAGGGCCATGGCCCGCTCGATGGTTCGAGGGTCGGCCATCATGTAGGTCAGCAATTCCCGGATGACCTGGTCCTTGAGGCCGTCCACCCGGTCGTCGGTCATGATGACCGTCTGGGCCAGGCGCGAGTCGCCGCCGACGAAGGCCTCGAGGCTTTGGCGGACCATCTGGCGCGCGAGTTCGGCCATGTGGGGGATGTCGATGAGCGGCTTGAGGGGCGGCTGCTGGACCAGCGTGTGAACGTTCTCCGTGATGTTGATCACCAGGTCGCCGATTCGCTCCAGGTCGTTGTTGATCCGGGTGGCGGCCACGATGAACCGCAGGTCGCTCGCCACCGGTTGCTGTGTGGCGAGGAGCGTCAGGGCCGCCTCGTCAATTTCAATCTGGAGCCGGTTGAGTTCCTCTTCGTAGGCCGGCACCTTCGCGGCGACGCTCTCATCGCGTTTTACGAGTTCGGTGATCGTCTTGTCGATCATGGTCTCCGTGAGGGCGGCCATGTGGATGAGTTTCTGCTTCAGTTCGCCGAGTTCCTTGTCGAACAGCCGCTGCTTATCCACGTTCAAACTCCTTAAAAAAGAGTGCTCGCTGCCAAGCCGAACCGGTCGGGTGTCATCCGAACCGTCCGGTCACGTAGTCCTGCGTGCGCGGGTCTGTGGGGTTCGTGAACACGGTGGTCGTCCGGCCGAACTCCACGAGTTCCCCCAGGAGCATGAAGCCGGTCTCGTGGGAGACCCGGGCGGCCTGCTGCATATTGTGCGTGACGATGATGATGGTGTAGCGTTCGGCCAGGACGCGCATCAGTTCCTCAATGTGCTGCGTGGCGATCGGGTCGAGGGCGGAGCACGGTTCGTCCATGAGCAGCACTTCGGGTTCGACCGCAATCAGACGCGAGATGCAGAGGCGTTGCTGCTGCTCCGGTGCTAGCGCCAGGGCCGGCATGTCGAGCCGGTCCTTGAGAGCGTCCCAGAGCATGGTCGCCCGCAGGCCGGCCTCGACGGCGTTCCCGAGGGCGGCGCGGCTCCGTACGCCGTGCACGCGCTGGCCGTAGGCGACGTTGTCGAAGACCGACAGGGGGAACGGGTTCGGACGCTGGAAGACCATGCCGACGCGTTTTCGGAGGAGCGTCAGGTCGGTCGCAGGGTCGTAGATGTTCCGGCCGTCCAGGAGAATCTCGCCGTGCGTCCGGACGCCCGGAATGAGTTCGTTCAGGCGGTTGAAACACCGGAGGAGCGTTGATTTGCCGCAGCCCGACGGACCGATGATGGCCGTGATGGTGCGCGGCTGGATGGAGATGCTCACGCCCTTCAGGGCGTGGAACGATCCGTAGTAGAAGTTCAGATCGCGCGATTGGATCTTGTGCTCCACGGGGCTTCGATCCTAGCCAAAATGCCCGGTGATATAGTCGTTGGTCCGATGGTGCCGGGGGTTCGTGAAGATCTGCTCGGTTGTGCCGCACTCCACCAGTTCGCCCATCAGGAAGAACGCCGTTCGGTCCGACGCGCGGGCGGCCTGCTTGGTGTTGTTCGTGACGAGGACAATCGAGTACCGCGATTTCAGTTCCAGCAGGGCCTCCTCGATCCGCGCGGTTGAGATCGGGTCCAGACCCGAGCACGGCTCGTCCAGGAGGAGCACCTCCGGCTGAAGGGCGAGCACCCGGGCCAGGCACAGCCGCTGCTGCTGGCCGCCCGAAAGGTTCGTCGCCTGGTCCCTCAGGCGGTCCTTGACCTCGTCCCACAGGAACGCGCTTCGGAGGGCCGTCTCGACGGTCTCGTCCAGGAGCCGCCGGTCCGTGACGCCGGCCAACCGCGGGCCGTAGGCCAGGTTCTCGTAGACCGTCCATGGCAGGGGGACCGGCACGGCGTAGACCATTCCGACGCGCCGCCGAAGGGCCGCCACGTCGGTGCCGGGCTCGTAAATGTCCTGGCCGTCGAGGAGGATGCGGCCGGTCCGCGAGAAGGTCCAATGGAGGTCGTTCAGGCGGTTCAGGCTTCGGAGAAACGTCGTCTTGCCGCTGCCGGCCGGCCCGATGATGGCGAGGCGCTCGCAGGGGCAGATTTCGAGGTGGATGTGCTTCAGGGCGGGCGTGCCGTCAAAGAGGGCGCTGAAATCCTCGACGATGATCTTGGCGCGAGCCGGGCAGGCCGGCGGCGGCTCGCGGTGCCGTTCCTCGGCCATGAGCCGCGCGGCCTCGCGCTCGACCTCGTCGTGGTTCTCGTCCGGCATGGTCAGGCCACCTTGGCGATGAAGCGTCTCATGAGCCAGTATGCAGCCAGGTTGATCACCAGGATCGCGAGGATGAGGACCGAGGCCGTCGCGTAGGCGTTGGTCATCGAGAGGCCCTCGCGCGACAGGATGTAAAAGTGCAGCGCCATCGTCCGCGACGAATCCAGCACGCTGTGCGGGAATCCGAGGGCGGAGCCCGCGGTCAGCATCACGGCGGCCGTCTCGCTGATGCTCCGGCCGATGGAAAGGACGATGCCCGTCCCGATGCCGGGCATCGCCGACTTCAGGACCACCTGCGTGACCATCTGCCAGCGGGTGCTTCCGAGGCCGTAACTGACCTCGCGGTAGGCGTGCGGCACGGCCCGAATCGCCTCTTCGCTCGTCCGGATGATCGTCGGGAGGACCATGAGCGCCAGCGTCAACGCACCGGAGATCACCGACAGGCCCATTCCCAGGTAGATGGCGAAGAACACGAATCCGAACAGGCCGAAGATGATCGAAGGGATCCCCGCCAGGCAGTCTGCGCCGAACCGGATGACGGCCGTCAGCCGCCCTTCGCGCGTGTACTCCGTCAGGTACACCGCGGTGGCCACGCCGATCGGCGCCGCCAGGGCGACTGCCAGGCCGGCCACCCAGATCGTTCCGACGATCATCGGCAGGATGCCGCCCTCGCGGCCCATGGATTTCGGCGACTCGGTAAGGAACGACCACGTCACGTACGGCAGGCCGTGCCCGAGAATGTAGGCGATGATGAAAAGGAGAACCCCCAGGGTGCTCGCCGTCAGGGTCCACATGGCGATCACGGCCAACCGCTGCGTGATGTGCGGATGGATTTTCATTGGCCCTGCGCGCGCCGGCCGCGCCTCCGCGAGACGGTCAGGGCGACCGTGTTCAGGATCATGATAATCACAAACAGCGTGACGCCGGTGGCGAACAGGGCCTGGCGATGGTCGCCGGAGGCATAGCCCATCTCCAGGGCGATATTCGACGTGAGCGTCCGCACCGGGGCCAGGATGCTGTGCGGCACGGCGATCGTGTTGCCGGCCACCATGATGACGGCCATCGTCTCGCCGACGGCACGGCCCATGCCGAGGATGACCGCCGCCACGATCCCCGACCGGGCTGCCTTCAGGACCACCATGTGCGTCGTCTGCCACTCGGTGGCCCCCAGGGCGATCGAGCCTTCGCGGTAGGCGCGCGGCACGGCCTGGAGCGCGTCCACCGAGATGCTGGTCACCGTCGGCAGGACCATGATGCCCAGGACGATCGAGGCGGCGAGCACCGACAGGCCCGGCCCGCCCAGGTAGTCGCGGATGAACGGCACGAGGATCACCACGCCCATGAATCCATAGACCACCGACGGGATGCCCGCCAGCAGTTCGATGCTCGGCTTGATGATGGAGACGGCCCGCGGCGGGACGAAATCCACGAGCAGCACCGCGCAGCCCAGGCCGAACAGGACGCCGATGACCATCGCCCCGGCCGTCACCTCCAACGACCCGGCGATCATCGGGAGGATGCCGAACCGCCCCTCCGACGGATACCAGTCGCTCGAACCGATGAAGTCGCCGAGGCCCACTTTGGCGATGATCGGAAGGCCTTCCTTGAAGATGAAACCCGTGATGAGCGCGAGGCCCGAAATGGCCGAAAGGGCCGTCAGCATGAGAAGCATCTTGATGGTCTTCTCTTTTCTCACCTGGCGCGGACCAGCCCTTCGTTCTCGAGCATCTTCTGGCCTTCCGGCGACAGCACGAAATCAATGAACGCCTGGGCCTTCTCGGAAGGCTTCCCCTTCGTCACGAAGAGGAAAGGCCTGACGAGGGGATACTTCCCCGCCAGGACGTTCGCCGAGGTCGGCGCGGCGCCGTCCACGTCCACGGCCCTGAGTTCGCCGCCCACCAGGCCGAGCGACATGTAGCCGACGGCGGCGGGGTCGCTCCGGACGAGTTCCTTCACGGACCCGTTCGACTCCTGCGTGAGGGCCTCGCGTGCGATGCGGACCTTGCCCATGACCTTCTTGACGAAGGCCTCGCGCGTGCCGGAACCTTCCTCACGGGTGATCGGCCGGACCGGGCGGTCGGGGCCGCCCACTTCCGTCCAATTGCGGATTTCGCCGGCGAAGATGCGGCGGATCTGGTCGAGCGAAAGGCCCTCGATCGGGTTGGAAGGATGGACCACGATGGCCAGTCCATCACGGGCGATGACGATGTCCTGGAACTCTTTCGTTTCGTCCGGCGTCAGTTCTCGCGAACACATGCCGATCTGGGCGAGGCCGTTGGCGGCCGCCTGGAGCCCGGCCGTCGAGCCGCCGCCCTGAACGTCCACATAGAGGTCCGGGTGGGAATCTTCATACGCCTGGGCAAGCATTTCGGCGAACGGCTGGACCGAGGTGGATCCGACGGCGTTCACGACGTCGCCGCGGCCGCCGCCGATGATGAGCGACAGGCCGTTCAGCACGACGACGAGCGCCGCAATCCCACCGAGCCACTTGATGCGGACCTCATGCCTCGGCGGCTTCGTCCCAAGGCCCCAACCGGCTCGAAATCCGCTTCAGGAGGCTACGGG
>Ga0172362_10004512_pt1 | contig 12071 bp, 11 predicted proteins | sample LakKivs1_kivu2a2_FD_114534 | JGI IMG/M metagenome (GOLD analysis project Ga0172362, IMG submission 114534) | Sediment microbial communities from Lake Kivu, Rwanda - Sediment s1_kivu2a2 | ecosystem: Environmental > Aquatic > Freshwater > Lake > Sediment | place: Rwanda: Western Province, Lake...
CTGCAAGCGCACTATATCAGTCTAATGCCGCCGCTTTTGAAACTGCGAAAACAGCCTTTGCTGCTGCCAGCCTAACGGCACCAGCCGCAACCGACACACCTGTGGTTGTGTATACAAAGCTCATGAACGCATTATTGGCCCTAGAAGCGCGCATTGCCGCTTTAGAGCCATGACGTTCTTTGAGAAGCTCATGATCATCTTATTAGCCATCCTCGCCATGGTGTTGCTATTAATCGTCTTGTTTGGTTGCCAGTCAAATCCGAAGCCCGAACGACCGCTATGCTCACCCGTCCGAGAGACAACAGACACCCTCTTTACCGATCCGCTGGACGAACTCCTGCGCGATTGCGAGTATCGACTTGAACGGTGTTATGAACAACGCTGCAAAAGAGCGCACTCTTGAAACGATGCCCATGCGATTCGCCCGGATGTTCCGCTGAACTTGATGACCATGGATTTCCGCACTATTGCGAAGCCTGTTACCAATACCTGCTCGGCCAAGTCTACCCGCACGCAACAGCAGTCGAGATTGCCAACACTCTTACAGAGCGCAGCGATGGCAAAATCATTAAAATCGACAGAAAACTAAATTAGATTTTAATGTCCAGAGCTTCGGCCATTGCGGCGACCATCTTATCGTCCAACTGATTCGCGCTGGACTTAGCGAGGTAATCTAGCGCCTGCACAATAACCTTCGAAAAGAACTTCTCAGTGATCAATTTGGCGAGCATTAACATCAAAGCCTTAGCAATCGCTGCCTGCATGACTCCCTCCATCCGAAGCCCGTTTGTTCCCATCGGCATAACGCCACAAAGCCTTTAATTCCGACTGTGCCAGAATCATCGCTTTGGTATGGTCGACCATGTCTTTTCGTAAGGATTCAATGTGCCCTTCTAGTTTCCCCAGATGCTTGTGAATCGAGTCGAAATAACGCTGGACCATCCAAAATAGCATACCAATGCCACTTGTAATGACCGCCACGAATATTAGGGACTGAGCAGAATTATCAGGCATAGGGCACTCGCAAAAGATGTGACTGCGATGATACCCAGTATAGCATAAATCCATGCGCCAAGGGTCACTTTGACCTCAGAAGGCATTGAATTAACGATTTGCGCTGCTGGAATTATGATCTCAGGAATGTTTGCGGCGACATTCACCACAGGGGAATGGTTGGCTATCTGCGCTAATTTCGACGAGACATCCTCAAGCTGGTCGGAGATGACGCCAAGGCCGGTACCCGACCTCACGGCCATTGAAACGCCTTCGATTTGATTGATAATCTCTGCAATCGCATCCAAAATCAGGGGCATCCCCGTGAGATCGACTTTGCCAATGCTGAAATTACCATTCACAGTAGAGCCCGATCCGATGTTAGAGTATGTCGCGCTATCCAATCCTGATGGCCCTCAAACGACCGCGATGTTGCGGTGTACCGGAAGAATACACGAATTTTGTGTTTAAGTAATACGTTGTCGCACCTGAAACAGATACATAAACGTGCGGTGTTTGCGCTAACACATCTGCCGTCCCACTAATCAACGTCGCCACAACAGTCGTGTTAAACTCGTCTATTCCAGCCCCTGTAGCACTTGCGGAGATTCCCGCGCTAAGTGCGTCGCTAAGTAGCGCACCTGCCTCAGTAAATCCCACACTTCCCCAGAGCAGCCACCGTCCTGCTGTAAGAGCAACTGATGTAACCGATCCCCACGTCCCTGTCGCCGCAACACCTGTCGCAGTCGCCGTAGCTTGCGATCCAGTAAGGACTTCATTGATGTCACCGACACTTGCGTTAGATCCGTCGGTAATTCCGGACAATGCTGCGATATTAAGCGCTTGGAATGTCTTGTCGCCACGCCAGTAGTCTCCTGCGGTGCCCGCTGATATAGCAGGCTCTTTATTGTTGAAAGTCGTCCAATCAGCGGACTTCAAAACACCAGTTTGTGAGCCGGAAGCTTCCTGTAATTCCACATGGATACCAGCGCCACCACCAGACTTGACCGTGGTCGTCGCTTTGAAGTAACCAGCCTGTGCAGAATCTGTGGATATCTTCAAATCAGACGACAACACACCACCAGTTATGGTGTGGTCAATGCTGTTGGTATCGGTCACTGCAACAGATGCAATCTCAGTGTCGATTGGGTCCCATGCCCCAGAGGTGGATACATACATCACACCCGTATCAAGAGTAAGGCGCACCGTACCGTCTGGGTCAGACCCCGGAAGCGAGGCAAATGTCGCTACCGGATCCGCAAAGTACGTCGATCCGCCACCGCTTCCACTGCCCGCGCAGCAGCCTATTTCAAGATAAGTACCGGCCATTGCGTCACCTTAAAAGCGATTGATTGGTTCTTTTAAAACAGCCTTCGCCGTGATCGTTCCAGTTCCCGAAGTACGGTCCCAAAACACACGGACATACTTGAAACCCGCGTCCGTAATGTTGTACAAGTGCTGCGCCCCCGACGTGACCGCTTGCGACGAGCCAGAGATCGTAGCATACGTGGTGTTATCGTTGCTGGCCTCTAGGGTCAGCGTCCCATTCAAAGTGCCGCTTGAGAAGCTTATTTGGATCGAAGCATGAGTCAGATCACCCACGTTCAACCCAATGCTCGTCACGTCACTCCCAGCGTCCGCTGCTGAGATAAGCTCAATCTCTTTCATGTGTCCTCCAAAAAGTTACTTGGCCAATTCTTCCGACATGGCCTTGCGATACTCAGCATCATTGTTCATCAGCATATTATGATATAAAATGACCGCTTGGCTGCCTCTTTTTGCCGCTTCGCCAAGTATTCCCGATGAACGCTGAATCACCGGGTTTTTCGACGCCTGTACGATCTTTTGCAACGCCTTACTGGCAGTGTCTGCCGTCTTCGCCGCGAATGCGGGTCCACGATCACGCGCCAATTTGTTCAAAAGAGCTGCGCCCCCAACCGTAAGCACGCTTACGATTGGATCTCCTGAGATTTGCGCCGCCCCCAGTCCTGAACTTAGTCCAACGCCGTAGTCGGAAGGCGACATCATGCGATTGGATATGTCTCGCACACCGCGCTCTGTGCCCGTTTCAGCGACCTTCTTATATACGCCGTATTTCTGTTTCGCCTGACGATATTCTTCGCCGATCTTTGCAAAATCAGGGGCGCCCTTCATCACAATAGCAGCCTTGTCAGCGGCATTTTCCATCTGCTCTGACATCATTCTGTTGATGAAGTTTGTGACATCTTGATTACCGACCAGAGCGTCCGACTCTTGCGGCTTGAACTTGAAGGCGCTCTTGATCTTCTGAGCTTCTGCAAAGGTGATCGCAGGAGTCGCTTCAAATCTGTCCGCAACCTCTGCCAAACGAGCCTTAACAGTGTCGTATTGCGGGACATCGGCGAGTGAGTCGGCGTATTGCCGTATCATGCCTCCCATGCTCCCAGTGTCTACGGCGCCAGTGGGTATCGCTTGGTCGACCTTCTCGCCAATCTTGCCGATTGCAGCTCCGACAGCCTCATACTGCTTGGACGCTAACTGCCCAATGTCTTCTGTTTTGCTGAGCGGGCCAAATCCTTTGGTCTCAAGCATCGTTCGACCCAGCGCACGCACCTTTTGCTGCGCCCGCTCTGCATCCGGAACACCGCGCGCAGACATCCCAGCCGCTTCTCTAAAAGCGCGCACGTTGCTCCCAAGCGCTGCCTTTGCAGCCCGTTCTTCCGCAAATCTGCCAAGTCCACGAGCCGCTGCTCCGGCTACTTCGACACCCTTTGCCCCTGCCTTGGGGATGCCTCCGCCAAGAGCAAACGTCGGATCAAGCGCCGTCTCCAACACCGCGCCGCCAATGCCAGCAGGAGACACGGGTAACATGCCGCCTTCTGGGTCAAATGGTTTGGTGATTAGCGGAGTTCTAATATTAGCCTCAGCAGGCACGCCCGCCTTCTCTAATATCTGCGACATACGCGGCGCTGCCCCTGTCGGCTCTCCAAACTGAGCACCATAAGCCTCTAAGGCTTGACCTACGTCCCCGCCCTCTTGATAAGTAGAGATCCCCTTGCGGAGAGGCGCACCTAACGGGTTATATCGCCCGATACCTTCCGACAAGTCACCAACAGCCTCGGCAAGACGTTGCGCGCCGCCACGAAATGTTGTTGGTAGCGACGGCGCCTGACCGCCCATGCCAGCAGCCTTCATCTCAAGCTCTTCCAAGCGTCTTAGTTCTTCTAATTCTTTTCGCGGGTCCATATTTATTTCCCGAATTTTGCTTTCAGACGCTGTAATTCTGCCTGTTCTTCCGGTGTCAACGTCCCCGCCGCTGGCACATCCGCTGGTGCGCTCGTGGGCGCCACTGGAACCGACTGTTGCGCGGCGCGGTACATCGCGGCGTCGTCAATCTCCAATCCCTCTGTGCGGTATCCCTGTGCTTTTAATGCGGTCATCATGTCATCGTATTTGCCGCGCAACATCTTAAGCATATTGTCTAGCTTGTAACGCGCAACTTCCGGCATGTCCCCAATCGCGGGCAACATCAGGAGGTACTTCGCTTCGTCTTCCTTACGCAAAACGCCACCTTCAAGGAACTTACCCACAACCTGCGCAGAACGACGTAGGTCCGCGTTGACCTTCTGAGCCTTTGCATCCCATGGATTCAATCCGCGCAAGCCGCCTTTGCCCGGTCCGATAACCGACTCGACTTCCTTCATGGTTTGTTTCAACAGGCCAACAGCGCGGAATGCATCTTTACCATCGGAGAACTGCCGCACATCTGCGGGTGATACTGCACGATCTTGCTTTTCAGCATTTCTAGTTTCGGAGCGCGCTTTTTCACGAGCCGATTCTTGAAAATTAAATCGCTCTTTCCAAGCTTCGTTTTTGCGCTTTTCTTCGTCGATCTTCGCTTGATCTCGATAAGACTGCTCTTCCATCCCCATATACTTCTTAGCGATCATATCTTTGAGCGCTTGACGGGCATCTTGCTCACGCGCTACCGCCCCCAGCTCAGACTTCACACGCGTAAATGACGGCTCAAATGTTGATTCAGGGGCTTTGCCGCCAAAAGAACCGAACTTCGATGCGCCACGCGACAACGATCGCGCCAATTCCTTTTCAGAAACTCGTGATTCAATCGCGCGACGCTTTTCTTCCAAATCGGCATCATCCGGTAATTCGATTCCGTACTTTTCCGCCAACATTTTATAAACGTCTCTAACTTCTGGCATAAATCACCTGTATGTGTGTCCTACTCGGTCTAGCCTCTCTTTAGCCTCTCTTGTTCTTCTTTGCGGCGCTGCTCGTCTAGATAAGCATCATATCCAGCCATCCCAATATCCGATGTCCCTTGGATCATGTTGCTGTAATCACCGGCAGTGGAGCGAATGTCTTCGATGCGACCCCGTGCCTGTCCAGCCTTACCAGCAGCGACATCCAGCTCGTTTTGAAACTGGCGTTGCCGAAGATCTTGGACCTCGCCCAAGTATTTGTTTTGTTGCGCACGATTTGCATCGGCAATGCGTTGCTTCTCGCGAAGATTCTGCCGCATCGCTTCATTAGCGGTATCTGCCCGATATTGACCGTATTGCTGTGCCCGCTGCGTGGCACGCTGATTGAACTGATTAATGATGTCCACGTTCCGCCTACGCAAACCTACGTCTTGTTGAAAGATCTGACCACCAAGATCCGCCGCACCTCGCATTGCAGCTTGGCGATTGCGATACGCTTCGATCGCCGCTTGACGACCGTGCTCAGCCATGCGATCCATCGCGGATTCACCGCCCTGTAATTGCGCGACCAAAGCGCCGGTACTATCAAGCTGACCGCGACGCGCAGCGCCCATCAAGGCAGATTGTTGACGAGACTGAGCCTCTGCCTGCGCTTGCTGCGAAGCTTGCTCCAACATGGCCATCAAAGCTGGATCACGCTCTGCTCTAGCAACACCGCGCAGTTGTTCTAAGGCATCAAGCTGAGCAGCCCTACCGCGCTCCATGTCTGGAGACACACCAATGATTTCTGGCGCTTGCTCTGCAATGAAATCTGCGACTTGTGGCACATACTGACCAACAACCTCAAAATCCTCCGGACGGATATCTTCAGGTTTGAAGTCCGGTTGCTGAATGCGATTATATAGATCTTCGATGCGTTTACGTTCTTCTCTTGTCGCCTTACGAGCGCTTTCAGAGTTGAGCCATTGAGCCAAGGCACTCGCCGCTGCGATCCCCGCGAATACTTGCCAAGCCATTAGAAGAACCCCCTACCGCCACGCGGCGGTGTCAACATATTTTTAAGCCCGCTGTATAGCGTGTCCGCTGCCTTTTCATTAAACTTTTTCTTTTCACCCTTAAGCGCCTTTTCTACAGGCTTAAACGGGGATTCTTTGACATCTTCAATAATTTCTTTTTGACGTTTTTGCGTTTCAGCAGGCGCCCAACCGCCACCGGCGCCACCGCCAGAAGAAATAGCTGCATCTATTATTTTTTGCCGCGCGGCATCCGTAGCAATCGGCGTCGTGGTCGGAAGTCGTCTATTATATTCAGCCAGTAAGGCGGCCTCTAGCGCTGCCTGATCAAATCCAGATTGATATCCTACAGGTCCGCCAAGTTGAGGCGTCGTGCCCAAGAGATCGGCAATCTGACTGTAGTACGACCGCTCGCCCTCATCCAGATATGACGTTAGATCTTCCACGTCTCCGGTATACCCGGAAGAATAGAATTTCATCGGGTCGATTGATTCGCGGAGTGTCGGCATAGCGTCGAGATATCTGTAATGCGTCGTACCCTTCAGATTCTCCAAAGCCTTGTTGTACGCATCATCAATTTCTTCCTGCGAAGGTTGCACCTGCCCTCGCTGCTTCATCGCCGAGCGCTCGCCCTCTTGGGCGCTTAACACACCGGACGCCAAACCCTCAAGTGCCTTTTGGATATTTGCTTTTGTGGTACCGTATTCAGATTCCACTTGCGCCTGCTCTTCGGCGGTTAGTCCGAGATTTTTTTCGCGCTGCGCTTGGAGTGCCTCTTTTCGAGCTTGTAAAGATTGTTGCTCTTCTTGGAAATCCTTCGACTTGCCGAGGAGTGCCGCATCAAGTCGGCCCATGCCTGCTGTATAACGAGGTCCGCCCTTTCCTGTGAGATACGTCGCAAGTTCTGGGCGCGTTTTTGGGACATCAAGGCCACTGGTCTCCACAGAAGACTGATAAGCGTCCACAGGAGCGGGGACATTCGTGCCACGCTGAAAGCCATACAGATCCGCCGTTTGGCCGCCTTTAATGTCCGCTTCAACTTGTTTTTGTAACGCATCGCCCGATAGTCCGTAATATTTACTACGCTTTTGCTCTGCCGTTTGGCCATATGCCGTCGCTTCCTGCTGTAATTGCTTTTCCTTTGAGCCTATCGCCTGACCGATCTCGCCAAACACAGGCGCACCGCCAACAGGCGCATTTTTCGCAGCAATCTGTTGCGTTGCCGCGCCCGATGTTAACGACAATTGTGGTCCGCTGCTTCCAGTGTCTTTTACAGGCTCAGGGCCAACAGCCTCACCACCGCCGCCAGTCAGCTTGAATGATCCCGGCGATTGTCTGGGACGTGACTCCTGAGGCGCGCCTTGGAAGATGTTTTGCTTGCCGTCTTCGCCAAGCGCATCTGCAAGTTTACTGAAAACATAAGCCATTATATTCCCCTACTTACAGGTCTTCCCAGTTGATCCGCTGCGACTGGAGCTGGCCCGCTCAACGCAGGCTCTAAAGTTTCCTCACCCATGACAGCACCGACCGACGCGCCCCCATCTTCGACAACGGGTGGTGGAGGTTGCGGCGCAAAGCCACCTTCTGGCATCTTCCCTGTGCGGACCATGCCTTGCAAGATAGGATCTGTTTGCTGCGCCAGTTGATAGTGCTCTTGAATATGTTCCAAAACCTTGGCGACAATCTCTCCATTGCGCCGAATCTCCGGATCGTTTAGCAAACTATTGTGGAATTGAATGTGAGCAGGATGATCATCAGTAGCAAGCGCCAAAACATCCTCGCCACGGAGAAACGCCTCGTTCTCACTCGTTTGAAGATCCGTTTCACTAAGCTCCACCTTGTAAAGCTCTTCCGTCGGCGCACCTTCAATGATTCTAAAGTATTGTTGGGGTGTCTTTATTAACCCAGTCTGCAATAACTTCTCAGCAATGTCAGAACGACCCGCGATAGTGCCCATGAGCGGACTTGAGCGGTTTATTTTGACCTTTTTTATAGGCTCAATGTCTTTTCCCGAAAACTTGTAGCTGTATGCCATGTTGTTCTTAGCAGTTACAGCTAACGTGCGCTCCGTCGTTGAAAACTGCGCGTGTGCCTTGCAGGAAATCAGCATGACCTGCTCTAATGCAATGTCCAGCGACTTCGACAGCGACGACAGGAACTCTAGCGAATTCGCTGTGAGTGTTGCGATAGCCGTGCCAGAGGTCACACCCGGAGGTGGCGCACCGCGCACCGCACTGTTAAGATTAGAAATCTCAAGCATATGGCCCTTGAGAACCTCTGCAAATTTGAATGTTTCAGGAGGCGACTGCGTAAGTTGCATCGGCTCAGGCTTACCGCCACCCTCGACATTTTGCGGTGTGTAGTAAACGAAATTCAACCCGCCGATGTCTTGCACCGAAATGTCAGAACCACGAGGCGTTAGCACCTGTTGCACTGCCGTTGCGGATTGGTTAGTGGCAATTGCAGACAAGCTGTGGTCAAACATCTCTTGACAGGGCAGAAGATTTGAAAGCACTGGATAGCCGTAGCCCATCATATGAATCGGCTCAGGCTTGATCGGCACTACTGGGATGCAACCGTATTTGTTCGGGCCATCGAAGTAAATCGTGCGAGAATCCGAATACATAACCATGCGCCCCGAAGGGATCGCTGGACATGGCTTGTGATAGACCTCGTATACATAAATCATGTCGTCATCTTCAACCAAGGACATGCCAGCGTTATCATAAATCTTCTCACGCATACCAACACGCGGCAAAGATGCGATTTCTTCCTCGATCTCAGGATGCTGCGCAATCAAATCCCAGCGGTTTTTGATCGTGCGCACTTCAACCCATGAAAGCGCATCCCAATCCTGTACGCGAGTATCAAAATACACGTCATAAACGCTCGGCGTGGTGATCTCGACGTCACCGTCATACGTCGCAACGTCCATCTGCCGACCATCGTCATAGGTCACAGAATCCGAAATATATGGCGTGCCGCGATCGGTGCGCCAAGAGACTTTGAAAAACCCCATGCCGTAAACACAAGCCTGCTCCGCCGCGACCTCTTGCTTTAGGTCTAAGCGTTGTTCGACAACAAGCTTCTCATTCAACGCATTTGCGAGCTTGACAGCACGCATGATATCGGTGCCCGATGCCTCTGCAATGGCCGTGAATGATAGTCGTTGCTTAGTAACCAGCGTCACAATCTGGCGAATCAGCGAGCGCGCTTGTGGCACCGCCATTTTCACTAGTTCGCCAAGCTCACCGACATATGCGAGTGAGGACTGCCAATCGTTGGCTTCCAAGATGTTCGAGTAATAAGCAACTGAATTGCGCATCCACGCCTGAACCACTGGATTAGACCCGTAACGCAGCCATTCGCCATGATGCATCGACATTTTGTCGGCGATTTGCTTTGCATCTTCGGTAAACCAGTATGGTCGTCTCATCGTGTTACCCGCTCTTGATACGCTCGCAATTGATAGCCCACCGCTTGAATGTTCATTGGTTCAGCACCGCTAATATGCGTAATTATTGGCTGGATATAAGAACCACGAGCCGCAAATCTTGGGATATACAATCTAATAATAATACTCGGCTGAGTACCAAATAACAAATCAATACCTTCTTGCTGCCCCCATGGAAATAAACCCCATGGCTCGTTGCCCCACCCACTGGCGGAAGCCACAGCATAAGCACTCCACTCAGTTACTTCCGAGCTGCCAAAAGCCTCGTTGGCAAAGGTTACATCACAGCGAGAAATGTCAGAACCGCGTGTTTGGATCTGAAATTGCGCAAAGTGCTTATCTCTGTTGGTCAAACCACCGTGAAATGGCGCGAACTTGATTTGAGATTGGAATCCCTTGTAAAGAGTGTTGGCGCCAGTCACAAGATTGATCTGCTTTTCGAACGTCACAGAATACGTCGTACCGCCAAGGCTTGTTACCGATAGAATTCTGTTGATCACGTCCAAATAAGTGATGACATCACCGATAGCAGGAGCAATTGAAGCACTTGTCAGCACCACACTCGTTGTAGACGACACCGTTGTGACCGTGACTGAGTAAGACTCGTCAGTAAAATCCAAACGATTGAGGTTTTTGCGCTGTTTTTTGAGGATATTTGCAGTTGTGATCAAATAAAGCGTGTCCGAAGGACCAACAACACCCTGTTTGAAGTAAGTGTTCCATGTCGTCCAAGCTCTTGTGATCGTATTATAAGCGTAAACCTCACTGGCAGTGCTTTCATTCGGTGCAAGTGTCGTTAAGAGGTATAAACGCGCCGACTCATGACTAACTGCGCTTGTCTGCGCTGCCAATGCGGAATTTCCTAAGATTGATTGCAGCGGCAACTCAATACCTTCTCGCGAAATGATCTCCACGCTCGTCGCTGACGCCAGAGACACACCCTGATCAGCCAGAAACATCACCTGATTATTAATCAAAGCCGCACTGGAAGGCGCTAAGCAGGAAAGCGTATTGTCCAGAATCGTCGTTGCATAGTTTGATATCCGATCGCCGTCAATTCTGAACACACCATCTTGTTTTAATACCAATATAGAATCGCGTAATGCGAATCCGCGCAGAATCGGCGCTTTTCGCGAGCCAACAACAAGGCGATTGATCCTAGGCACCGCTTCAGGCTCGCCAATCTTCGAGACGGCGACCACGTTTGGCAGATCATCCTGCTCAGATTCGTTATCTGTGAATGCTGACGTGAGCACTGGCGAGAATCCCTCGCCGGGAGTCGTCGCGCCAGCAGAAACCGCGCGAAATTGGATAACCGAAGTCGAGAAATTCTTAGCCTCGAAAAACATCTTGCCCGGCAGATCATCAATCCCGGAAATATAACGTGCGTAAACAAGACCGCTATTATCACGATTCACCGCACGGACAAAGCCGCTCGCCGTTGCATATAAGCCAGAAGACAAAGCGGTAGCGCTATCAACAAGTTGAAAAATAGGCTCGCTTGATGTGTTTCGCACACCCTCGAAATCGATATAGGTAAGCGTCGTTGGCGTCGCGCCTGCTGTGAAATTAAAGGTGTTCGCTGCGACTGTATTAATCGTGTACTCGCCCGACGGTAGCGTCCCCGTGCCAACAGGATTGCTCACATAAATCGTGTCACCATTCACAAGCCCGTGAGCCGTATAGGTTACAGTCACCACCGCACCCGCAAAAGTCGTGCTGCCTGTTACCGTCGAATTGCCCACACCACCACGAGCGACATACTTGCGTGTCGTTGCATCCCGCTTGATCTCCACATAATCACCTGCGCCCCAAATGGTCGCGGTCGTATTCGACGAAATTAGTTGCAAATTAAATAGGTGAGGTGCCCGAATTTTGAAGTAAAAGACTTGATCTTTAAATAAAACGATGTCTTCGCAGTATGGTGGGCGCGAATTCTCTTGTAACTCGCCCTCACCAGAGTTCGGATTGGTGTATAGTTCAGCCGCGCCCTGCAAAAACACATCGTCTACATCATCGTCATAGAAAACTATCCGATCAAGAAGCTGCGCCGCCGTGAGCTTTTCTTCTTTTGCCAGCTTGAAATCTGCTGAGGGGACAGCGGAAGCACTAGTACTCTGGGAGGAACGGTAGATTTGGTAGAAAAACGATGTATCGTCGACCGCATCAGTGATTTCAGTCGGTACAGAAAACTCAATGCGCGGTTTGCGATAGTAAGAATATGTGAGTGTCCCGTTTGATGGAGCCGTTCCAGAAAACGAGAAGGTGAAAGAAGATACACCAGTGACAGTAATTTGTCGTGATCCATTGATTTGACTCGATGTTGCTTCTGTTACATCAACTAACATGCCCGAAATTAGGCCGTGATCCGTCGATGTAACTGTTATCGTATACGGGCCAGCGCCAGACACC
>Ga0172362_10004513_pt1 | contig 12071 bp, 10 predicted proteins | sample LakKivs1_kivu2a2_FD_114534 | JGI IMG/M metagenome (GOLD analysis project Ga0172362, IMG submission 114534) | Sediment microbial communities from Lake Kivu, Rwanda - Sediment s1_kivu2a2 | ecosystem: Environmental > Aquatic > Freshwater > Lake > Sediment | place: Rwanda: Western Province, Lake...
AAGAACAACAAGAAGAACAACAAGAAGAACAACAAGAAGAACAACAAGAAGAACAACAAGAAGAACAACAAGAAGAACAACAAGAAGAACAACAAGAAGAACAACAAGAAGAACAACAAGAAGTTATCAAAATAAATTGCAATCACATTTTTCATTTGATTTGTTTATCAAAATGGATCAATCAAAATAAACAAACATGCCCATTATGTAGAAATAGAATGAATTAAATTAAATAATAAATCATTTATTTATCTTTATTATTGATTTTTTCTTCTTCTTCTTTTAATAATATTTTTTTTAAAAACGGTAATGAATGACTTTTTCTATAGTGAAGCGAATGAACATGATATAAATAGTTAAACTCTTCTATTGGATTTATGAATATTTTTTTTTTAGGTTGTATACTATATACTTTTGTATTACAAGCGTATTGTCCGCATCCTGCATATACAATATCATCATCCAAATAAATGCGATAATGTTTAACATCCGAACGATTAAAAAATGGGGGTTCTACTAAGGAATTAAATGTAACAGCTTCTTTTAAGTAACCCAAATCTATAAATAAGTCGGCAACAGCACCGGCGAGTGATAATCCAGTTCCAACATAATAATACGTATCAGTAGGATATTTTTTTTGAAATTGTATAATATTTTTTAAACATTCTTGATATCGTTTTGTTTTAATTACACCATCTCTCAACATTGCAGCTTTAATAACAATGGTGTAAATGTCGTACACAGAAGTAAAATCTGTCTCACGTATACCAACAAGTATTAACGTCGGATTTTTTTCATTTTGATAAAATTGTATTTTGTTATATCTTTTTAAACATTTAAATCCTTCTAAAGTTGGGTTGTCTGACATTTCACTTGTTAGTTTTAATAAAATTTTATATGATGGAACCAACTCACTAGGAATATAAGTATGAATATTTGAATAACTCTTTTGTTCTTTATAGATATTTGTAATACTACTTACAAAAAATCCTTTATTTGTATCATTGTTCTTTTTCTTACTCATTTTTTTAATTACTTGTATAAATATTGTATATTTATTATTATTTTATTATTATTTTATTATTATTTTATTATTGTAAGTTAAAAAATAATCTTAAGAATTGTACCAGTATCCTAATCTTTTATAATGAAATCCAAATATAAATGCTGTTATAATCCCATAATATAATGATTTATTATTTATAAAATTTTCAAATTGTTTACTAAATCCAACGTACACTACATTTGAAGGTAATGGATTATTATATAAATATATTAAAATCAATAGTGGTACAAGTATGAAATCACACATATTAGTTCCTTTAACATAATTATCACGGTATGTATTTAAAATATACCGCGTTATATAATATATAATAAGATTCGGTATCGCACTATTATAGCCATAAACAATATCAATTATATATAACCCAGTTCCAATTACTGTTAATGTAATTGCTTCGATTAATTGTAATGGAAAAAAATATTTATATGCAAAATGAGGATATAATCTTAGTATAAGCGTGTCTTTATCAATGTAACTTATTGGATATATCTTCAATATTTTTTTAAACTCTATAATGGGTTGCACCCGCTCTTGCTGTTGCTCTTGTTGTATTTGTTTTCCCCAACAACAGCCATAATAATGACATCCAAATCGTCCTACTCCGCAACTTAAACATAATGTTTTACAGATTATGTTACAAATAATATGCAAAGGAATTCCGTATAAATGTAAACAAAATGCATAAATAGTATACCCGTATACTGAACCAAATGAATAAAACCTTGGACGTATTTCACGAAAATTTAAACTTAAATAATGTTGTAAATTATTATCTGCAAATATATTCGCGCATAAAGGTATAAGAAATGCCGGAATAAAAGATAAATAATTTTCTATATATCCTGCAATCACAAATGAAGATAAAACATAACTAGCATATGTAAATAATCCAAAAATGGTAAATATATTATTTCCGAACTTTACAGATATCATAAAATAAAAATAAATAAAAAATACTTTACTTTATATATATTATTATACTTTTTAAATTAATTTATTATGTTATTATTATTTTATTATTATTTTATTATTATTTTATTATTATTTTATTATTATTTTATTATTATTTTATTATTTAATTTTTTTATGATGAACACATTGTGCACGTATTTACATCTTCATCTTGATAAAATGGAAGGTTGTCATTCTTTTCATCCTCAGTTTTTACATTCGTTGAAGGTGGCTCAATTGTAAACTGCTGCGCTTGATGTTTTGGTTTTCGTCGCAAGTAGTAAAGTCCTGTTTTAACTCCCTTTGACCAAGCATAAAAATGCATCGATGTTAGCGACTTGTAATTCGGCTCCTCCATCCATAAATTTAAACTCTGACTCTGGCAAATAAATACCCCTCGATCTGCCGACATGTCAATCACGTCTTTCATTGGTATCTCCCACACCGTTTTATACTTGTTGCGCAAATGTTCGCTTAAATGTGTTAAATGTTGAATGCTTCCGCGATTGGCAATAATATTATTCTTTAACCGCTCATTCCAAAGTCCCATCTCAATCAACTCTTTCATCAAATACTTGTTCATTACTATAAACTCACCCGCCATCGTTCTTCTTGTATAAATATTACTTGTAATCGGTTCAAATGCTTCATTATTTCCAAGAATTTGCGAAGTGCTTGCAGTCGGCATGGGCGCAAGCAGTAACGAATTACGAAGCCCATGCTCAACAATCGACGCTTTCAACGCACCCCAGTCATATCGCGTAGTTCCAGGTTCGTACTCCCACATGTCAAACTGTAAAATGCCTTCGGATGCAGGCGAACCTTGAAACGTTTCATATGGTCCGTGACTTTTCGCAAGTTCCATTGATGACTCAAGTGCGGCATGATACATGGTTTCAAAAATTTGCTTATTTAATTCCTTTGCTTCAGCGCTAGAAAATGCGTAATTCATCATCATAAACACGTCGGCCAGACCTTGCACGCCAATTCCGATAGGACGATGGCGCATATTACTCTTTTTTGTTTTTTCAGTTGGATAATAGTTGATATCGATAATTCGATTCAAATTATAGGTTACAACTTTTGTTACCGCGTGCAACCCCTCAAAATCATAATAAGGTTCATTAGAATCTGTTGTCGGAGGTTTGACAAATTGATTCAAAGCAATGCTTGCCAAATTACATACCGCGGTTTCAGTGTTATCAGAATATTGAACAACTTCGCAACATAAATTGGAACTCTTTATAACCCCCAAATTCTTTTGATTTGATTTCTTATTGCACGCGTCTTTATACAGTAAATACGGCGTTCCAGTCTCCATTTGACTATCCAGGATTTTAAACCATAAGTCTCTCGCATTTATTTTACACTTCTCTCGTTTTTCGCTCTCATAATGGTGATACAAGGAATCAAAATCATAACCACACATATCAGATAGACCGGGACACTCACTCGGCGAAAATAAACACCACTCCTCATTCGCTTTTACCTTTTTCATAAATAAATCAGGAATCCACAACGCATAAAACAGGTCACGCGCTTTCAACTCTTCGTCTCCGTGGTTTTTCTTGAGCTCTAAAAAATCGCAAATATCTGCATGCCACGGTTCTAAATAAATTGCAAAACTACCGTTTCGACGCCCGCCTTGGTCCACATATCGTGCCGTGCTATTAAATACCCGCAACATTGGAACAATTCCAGTAGAAGCGCCATTGGTTCCAGCAATTAAACTACCCTTGGCTCGAATATTGTGAATGTGAAGTCCGATCCCGCCTGCCCATTTTGAAATGTCTGCACAGTCACTCAGCGTATTAAAAATTCCAGACAAACTGTCTTCCTCCATCGCAATCAAGTAACACGAACTGAGTTGTGGACGCAGAGTTCCCGCATTAAAAAGCGTTGGCGTGGCATGCGTGAAATATTTTTGTGACATCAAATCGTATGTTTCTTTTACTCGTTTTAAATCGTCACCGTGAATGCCAATTGCGACCCGCAACCACATGTGTTGTGGACGTTCAATAATCTTTCCATTTATCTTCATCAAATACGAATATTCCAGCGTTTTCAATCCAAAATACTCGATCAAGTAGTCACGCTTATATTGTATCATACTTTCAAACACATCTTTATACTCTGTAACGATCTTCATCAATTCATGCGATACCAAAGGAGATCGAACATACTTGCCATTTTTATTTTCATAAAGCGTTTTCATCACTTGATAAAAAGAATCGCTCGTGTTTTTGTGATTATTTGAAACGGTAATATAACTGGCAAGTGTAATATAATCGGGATGCAGCGTGGACAATGTTGCACATTGTTCTGAAGTTAATTCGTCGATTTTCATAGTAGGTATTCCATCATATAATTGATCGATCACTTTAATAATCAACGACGAGTAATTAATAGAAGTAATTGCTGCCATTTTTCCCAAATTTTTTACCCGATTCAAAATTTTATCAAATGCAACATTTTGAAATGTTCCGTCCCTCTTTTTCACGCGCATTTCTTTTTCTTCTTCCATGGTTGTTAAACTAGTTTTACTTATTTTTTAAAACCGGTAATATTATTCTTTTACAAATTTTGTTTATATTTATTTCATTGAATATTAATAATTTATCTTGTTGAACATTTCATTTTTTAAATAATACTATATAAAATAATATAAAAAATTATACTATTTTATATTAAAAAATGTCGAATCCTTCACAACCATTATCTCCTTCTTCATATATTCTTCTGTTGTTTGTTATGAATAAACCTTCTTGTTTGAAAACAGATTCAAATACAAATTATGACGAGCTTGTAAAAGCATATAAAGAAAAAGCGGAGGCGCATAATAAAAAAGTGCGCAACTCTGAGCATGCCGATTCCGGTTTTGACTTGTTCGTTCCGTTTGATTACTCAGAACATGTAAATGGTTATACAGAAAATCGCATTTCAAGTGTAACATTTCGTGCTCCATTGGGTATAAAATGCAACATGTCACGGTTTTGTCCAACATCTAACGGGAATAAATTTATTCCATGTGGATATTACTTGTATCCTCGTTCCAGTATTGTAAAAACGCCGTTTCGACTATCAAATTCAGTTGGGATTATCGACTCCGGATATAGAGGAGAAATTATGGCCGTTGTTGATAACATTGACTCTGTAAACAATGACACAAAAGTATGTATTTGTAAACACATGGCTCCAATGACGCGAATGTTTCAAATATGTTCGCCAACACTAGAACCGTTTTTTGTTAAAATTGTTGACAGCGAAGAAGAACTTGGGTCAACTGAACGCGGAAATGGCGGATTTGGTTCTACAGGATTATAAAACATATATTGGACACTTTATTCAAAAAATTTATTCAAAAAAAAAGATTTATTTTTTTTTACTAATAAAAAATGATTACATTTATAATTTTATATAAATGTAATATATACCTTTTATTTATTCATTTAATAATTTATATTTATATATTTATATTTATAGTTTAGATAAATGTCAGTGGCAACATTAAAGAAAAAAACATTTCGAGGAGGCAATCCGCGCGTGGATCCGATATCCGGAGTCGGAAACAACGGATTTTCTCTTAACGGATGTCTTCGCAACATTGGAGGAGTCGGACAATTTCGAATGGTCAGTAATGTAACACGCACGCTGTTTCGAGGAAACACACCGGTAGGGTGGGGAGGATGCTGTGGAACTTATCCGCAATACATTGCAAATTCAGGAAACTGCTGCACAAATGACGCCTCCATTGTAAAGCTGTCAACCAAAAATACAAAAGGAATGTTGGACGAGAAATATTTAGGAATTCTTCACGGCGCATATCCAAACACCTGGGTAAAAGATGACGACAACAGTTACAGAATCACGGATACACAATCACAGTACATTGAATCTCTATCGTGGAAAGCGGGATCGTGCAAGTTTCAAGCAAATGCAACAGGAAACACAACGGTTGCAGATGCAGAAGTGTGCAAATGTGCGCAAGGTAAATTTTATCACATTGGCGGGAAAAAATATAGATTCTATAATCCAACCACGAAATTTGTCGGAGGGTATACGACACAAGGCCAATATATTACAACTGGCGGTGTTGCAAAAAATAACTACTTGCCAACGCCACCATGTGCAAGACCGTTTCCTTACTCACTGGCTCATAACGGGTGTGATGTCAACTATAACACAATTGAACAAGCTGCAGGAAGGGGTTACATACTGCCTTGAGCACTACGCTGCAAACATGTTGTTTTTTATAAATTTATAAAATAATAAAATAAAACAATCAAAAATAATAATGACGACATTATATTTTTTGATTTAATAAATAAATAAATAATAAATGAATGAATGAATGAATGAATTGTTATCGTACTACACGACCATTTAAAAATTATTCACGGTGGGAAGAACGACCACGGCGGGAAGTGCGACCACGACGAGAACTGCGACCACGGCGGGAAGTGCGGCCACGACCGCGACCATGAGATCTGGATCTAGAATGCTTTGCCATTTTATACTTGTTGTTATATATTCTCTAAAGAAAAAAAATAAAATGAATTATATAAATAATTAAATTATAAAAATGATTCGAATATTTAAATAATATGATAAATAAATAAATATTTCATTTAAAAATATCCCTAAATAATTATCTGAAAAATATTCCTAAATAGTTAAAAATATATCTAAATAATTATCTGAAAAATATGTCTAAATAATTATCTGAAAAATATGCCTAAATAATTATCTGAAAAATATGTCTAAATAATTATTTACTTTTAAAATCATTTTACACTTATGAAAATTTCTGTAATTCCAGATAAATCTGACTCGAAGTAGTTACCAAATTGTATCACTATGCCAATACATTCCGTCACCTTTTTTAATTTGATAAATGCTTTTAAAAAGGTCTAAGCGCGCAAGTGGACAATTTGCTCGATATTTATCCAGCGGATGCGGGTTGATTTTAAGTTCGGATGGCACGGCTTCTTTCGAAACAAAGGATCGCCATTGGTATGCAATATACATGAACAACGTTTCAAATGACAATTTTTTAATTGGAATAATATAATCATCTGTAATTTGATAGTCTCTTAAATATTCTTGAATAATTGCCAGCCCAGAAATATCCGCTAAATTCTCTCCAACCGATAAAGAGCCATCCATTTTTATCCCGTCTCGCGCCGCAAACGTTTCATATTGTTGTATCACGTCATTGACTTTTAACTGAAACATTTTATGATCATGCGGCGTCCACCAATTAAACAAGTTGCCTTTGTAATCATACATGCTTCCCATATCATCGAGAGAATGAGATAATTCATGGGCAATCGTGTACCCAATATACGCCAAATTGTACTCTATTCCGCGCTCATCTCCGTCCAAAAACGGTTTTTGAAGATAAGCAAGCGGTAAATAAATATTATTTTTTGTGGGATCATAAAAGGCGTTTACAATGTAAGCCTGATTCCCGGATAAACTGAAATATGTGGTCCAATCCACCGTTGGTAAATCAACATAGTGTTTTCCTTCGGACTCGATGAGAACTTTCAGGCGCCATGCATTGCACGCAATCATGTTTCCCCATGCATCACTTTTAGAATATGTTATGTCAGGGTCAGGAACAAGGTAGGGTGGATGCGCCATATCTACGCGTATATGTTGCAACTTTAACAGCGCATACTTTTTCGTTTTTGGACTCATCCATGTATTTCTCTCAATAATTCGCATAAATACCGTTTTCAAATCATATGCCAAGTTACTTGCCCATTGAATGTATGCTCCATTTGCATATTTTTTCATATACTCTTCTGTTAAAAATGTGTTGAAACAATACGAAAGCCCGAACACCGGAAATATTTCTTGTGGCAACATAACTGTTTGTCCTCTTACAAATTTTCCGAAAAAATTAAAATAAATTTGCCGCCACGATCGATGAAAACACATCATTTGTTTAAAAAAACAATAATAAAAATAGGTTTGCCATTTTTTAGAATTCCAGTTTTCTTTAAGAATTCCAGTAATTTTATCTAAATAATTCATATTGTCAGTAATAAAAAAACGAGGCACATATTTAAATCCAATACCTTTTGTCAGTTCACTCCAGTTCAAATGATACTTTTCATGTGCTTCCTTTGCGCTAACAACATTATAACCATCCTCGGCTTCTTTCACGTTTGGATCATACGAATTCATAACATCGGCCATTTGTTTTTCAACGTGAATCACATCCTCTGGATCAAAGCTGTTGCCATCTTTTCCAAATGCTAACTCAAAAATTGTCGAAACAAACTGTTTAAATCGCTCATTGAATTTTTTTTTGTATTGTTGTTTTTCATCGCCATCGTTTCCACCACCATCATCATCTGTCGGATAAAGATCGTCATCGTAATAAGAGAGAAACGGCGTAGTTATGTGACACCGATTAATTTGCGAATCTTTTTCGTCGGTTAAAATGCTAAAAGAAATTGGACAAAATTCTGCCACGATTTCATTTCGATTCATGTAAACCAAAAGATCAGTACATGTCTTATTTTGGAAAATATCTTGCAATTCTTGCTTTATTTTAGCCCAATGTCGTTCGCAAGATGCTTCGTCAGAGTGCAAAAATGAATCATACACATTTCGTATCATGTTCGATTTGTGATTTGAATGTTCCGATGTATACGTCTTTACAATGTCAATGAGTTGATAGTAAACTTTTTCCTGAAGTGTTCGAAAACTGTCGATGCGAGTATAATATTTTTTCATCTTTTTATCTTTCATTTCTTTTAACCAGTCATAGTTTACATACGTATAAAAATCATCTTTTGGGTTCACATCTTTGGGTGCAATTGGTTTTTTAAACACATCAATCAATTCTTTTCCAATCGTATTGTATTTTTTTGCATTTTTTTTATTTTGTTTCACCCTTCTATTTTTAAAATAATTTTTAAAATTTTCTTCAAATGAATTATTTACAGTAATACAACCCACTTTATCATCAATTATAATTTTGTCAATTTTACCACTTTTCTCTTTTTTATCTTTACTTGTTTTCGCTATGTGTGTCTTTTTTTTATTTTTTCTCGTTTTATTCATTTTTATCCACGTTTATAATATCTACTATTATATTTACTATTATATATAAAGAAATAAATACTAAACATTCATTATTTAAATTTATACTTAATTTTATACATTTTCTCGTTTATTTGCCATTCGTAAAAATACTTCAGCATATGTCATCCCTCTATAAATGTATTGCATTCGTTTTTTTTCATCTGAACACAAGTCAAACCAACTTGTATAGTCAATTCTTTCCCCGACACATGAAACCTCATTTTTTATGCTGACATACGATTTTTCATTTTCCAATTTTCGTATCATTTGTTTGACACATATTTTCAAAAAATCAACAAGCGACGACTCTCCATCTATCGTTTCATGATACTTTTCCCATATGTTTCTAAATCCAAGAATTTCGTCAGGATCGCATTGTTGGTCTTCCATGCAAATATTTACGGGGTAATTACACATGACTCCACCATCAATATAACAGCAAACACGCTTGCATTCTTCAACACACCCTTCTTCTTTTTTATTTAATTCTGTTTCAATAAATACTTTTGGAGAGAAAAGAATTGGAAATGCGCAGCTCATTTTTATTGCATCCATGACTTTAAGTGATGGGTGCGTCTTATAACTCAAATTTACAAGTTGAAATGTGTTTAACTCAACTGTCATAATATGAATTTCTTTTTTATTAAAATGATACAACTCATCCAGCGTGACATCCAGCGTCAAATCTTTTGCTAAGAGTAGGGGTTTCATGATAATATCAAAAAAATCACCCGACATAACTCCTTTATTTGTATAAACGTCCAACACGTCATTAAATGTTGAATTTTTTTGCAGTATTTCATCCCATGGACACTTTATAATATATTGATCTAGTGTTTCCCAGTCATACTGAAGTGATAGAATTATACCAAATAATGCACCAATTGACGTTCCATAAATTGATTCAATATCTTCCATATTCCAAAATTGTTGTTGTTCAAGATATTTTGCCGCACCGTATGATAAAAGTCCTGTAGGACCACCACCACTTATTACAATATGCTTAATTGTCATTTGAAGCCTTTACTTTTTTTGTATTTTATATTTTATATTTTATATTTTTCAATATAAATATAGTTGTTTCTCTCTACATTCATTGATTGGATTTTTTTAATATATTTTTATCTATGAATTAAATATATAAAAAAAGAAAAGAATCTTTTACATAAAATACACAATGGATAATTTATTTTACTCACGCGATGAAGAAAATGAAGATGTTGAAAATGTGCGAAAAATAAATTTAGATGAATTGTATGACAAGAAAAAAGAAAAAGATTTACAGAAGCTGCAAATATTTAACCGTATATTAAATCGAATTCATGAAAAAATTAAAATGACATCCAGACAAAAATTAAATAGCAGTTTTTGCTGGTACGTTGTCCCGGAAGTCATGTTGGGATACGTGAATTACGATCGCGCCATGTGCATTTCATACGTGCTCGCAAAATTGGAAGAAAACGATTTTCAAGTGCGATATACACACCCCAACCTGATCTTTATAAGCTGGGGACATTATATTCCCACCTATGTGAGAAATGAGTTTAAGAAGAAAACAGGAATCGCAATTGATGAACACGGAAATCGTAAAGATGAAAACACCACAGATGGAACCGACGGTGGTGGTGGCATTCGTCTCATTACCAATTCTTCAGGTTCCAGTTCTGATAACGGCAACCTCGATCACGCATTGTTAAACCGAAATAAATCTATGACAACGGGAACCAATGGAAGTGTTATTATTAAAAAGGAATACAAACCAATTAACAGTTATAAACCAACAGGAAATTTGGTATATAGTAACGATTTCTTGAAAAAAATTGACGAGCGAATAAATAATTAATAGATAATTAAATAAATACTTAAAATAAAATTGAAATTTATATAACAGAATAAAGAATACTTAAATGCACCAAAAAAGGCAAGAAAGAAATGTCAAGGAGAACAACAAAAACGAAGACGAAAACTATTTGTTCTAATAAAGAAGAAGAAGATAAAGAACAATATGATAATAAACGATGCATTCTGATTTGGAGTCCCAGAGAATACGGTCTCACGATTCTCACGATGAAAAATGCGAAAGGGTCTGAATTATATGAGAAGCCCATATTTTACATTCCACTAAGAATATTTATGCGCTGTGGTGCATTTTGGTCCGCGCTCCACTTGTCTACAATATTTTGGGAACAAAAACCTTATAACATAGAACGATCATTTCAAGAAACGGAAAGAATAAAGGGTGCGTATCTCATCGAATTTGCACCCGATATAGCGTCAATTTGTAAGAGATGGGCCAAACAATGCATCAATAAATTACATGATTGGCCTCGTGATCCAGAAGCAGAGGAAGCGTTTGTTGAAATTATTGTGTTTCAGGATTCACTCAAAGATAAAATTATAGATGCCATTCATAGACATGCATTACAATTCAAGTTTTCTGAGACGGATAAAAATGGCATTTTCAATGTGTTTGAATCTTAAAAATTAAAATATAAAAATAATAAAATAAAATATAATCCATTATTATAATAAATAAAAAATAAATTTAGAAAAAAAATGCCATACACGCTTCGAAAACAAAAAAATAGAGGATACAAAGTATGCAAAAAAGGAACGCGCAAATGCTTTTCTAAACACCCACTAACAAAACGCATGGCAAAACGTCAAATGCGTGCCCTATATTTACACGAACGAATGAATAAAATGAAGAAATAATACTTGTAATTTTTTTATCTTGATCAATGTAAGAAAGTAAGAAAATAATAGTAAAAAAATATAAAATAAAATTGAAAATGCCGTATAGTATTTGTATAAAATATATAGAACTGATAAAAATAATAAATCAATATGCGTATTATTTTTACCTTTATCAAAATGATTACTATGATAGGAATATGTTTACATGTTCCCATCATTCATTTTCTCGTTCAGTCGAGGAGAGAAATGCATGAAA
>Ga0172362_10004516_pt1 | contig 12066 bp, 12 predicted proteins | sample LakKivs1_kivu2a2_FD_114534 | JGI IMG/M metagenome (GOLD analysis project Ga0172362, IMG submission 114534) | Sediment microbial communities from Lake Kivu, Rwanda - Sediment s1_kivu2a2 | ecosystem: Environmental > Aquatic > Freshwater > Lake > Sediment | place: Rwanda: Western Province, Lake...
CCTATTTCGAAAGCTCTTTGGCTTTAGTCTCGCCCGCTGGGCGGCATTGGATATTCTCCGGCCGCATCAATGGCTGGATAACTTTCGCTCGCCAAGAGATCGTGGTGCGGCCCAAGCTCCCTTATGACGCCATCTTCATTCCGAAAGGCTTCGACAAGACCTTCGGCCAAATGACGGACGAGGAGAAGAACGCCTTGAGCCATCGGGGCCAAGCTTTCAGGGATCTAAAGTCGTTCTTGCTCTCCGGCCAAATCGCTCTCGATTGAACGACCTCTGCGACCATGTATCATCTCTATATATTGAAATGTTCGGACGGCACCCTTTACACCGGCATCGCCAAAGATCTGTATCGGAGGGTCGAGGAGCACAACTCTTCGCCTAAGGGCGCTAAATACACCCGTGCCCGCAGGCCCGTGGAGCTTGTCTATTCCCAGCGTTTTCGCGACCGTTCCGGGGCGTCAAAAGAGGAGAGTCGGGTCAAGGCTCTGACGCGGGAGGAGAAATTGAAACTGATATCAGGTTAGTTTTTATCGAAAATGAAAAACACCGGCCTTATTCGGCCGGTGTTTTTCTTTTATATCTTCGGTCTTGAGTCGGATATCTTTTTTGCCAGTTCGTCGAAGGACATTTCCTTCATTTCGCGATTGCCGCCCTCTCTTACGGCCAATTTGTCAGATTGCATTTCCTTGTCGCCAACCACTAATATATATGGCACTTTTTCGTTGACGGCTTTGCGGGTTTTGTTGCCGACAGTTTCGGAGCTGTTATCTGTTTCGACTCTGATGCCGGCCTCGATGAATTTGTCGGCCAGGCCGCGGGCGAATTCGATGTGGCTTTCGCCGACAGGGAGAATTTTAACCTGGACAGGGGCGAGCCAGATAGGGAAGGCGCCGGCGTAGTGCTCTATTAAAACTCCAATAAAGCGCTCAAAGGATCCGAAAAGGGCGCGATGAAGGACATAGGGCTTTTCTTTTTCTCCCCGGTCGTTAATAAAAGACATTTCAAATTTTTCCGGCAGATTAAAATCAAATTGCAGGGTTGAGCATTGCCATTCGCGGCCAATAGCATCTTTAACTTTAAAATCAAGTTTCGGCCCGTAAAAAGCGGCGCCGCCGATATCTTTAGTAATGTTTAAACCCTTTTCGATTGCAATTTTTTCCAGAACTTGTTCGGTGAAATTCCATCCTTCTTCCGCTCCCGGATATTGATCTGATTTTGGGTCGCGGACGGAAAGATAGACTTTAACACTATCTATTTCAAAGCCGAAAGATTTATAGATAAAAAGAATAAAATCAATGACTTTTTTCAACTCATTTTCTACTTGATCGGCGCGGCAGATAATATGAGCATCATCTTGAGTAAAGCCGCGCACACGAGTTAATCCTGAGAGTTCGCCTTTCTTTTCAAAGCGATAAACCGTGCCGCATTCGGCCCAGCGCAAAGGCAGTTCGCGATAAGAATAAGGGCGATTTTTGAAGATTTGGATGTGAAACGGGCAGTTCATCGGTTTTAAAAGAAATTGTTCCGATTCTTTGGCTTGCACTTCGTCCTGGCTTTCTTTTAAAGTTTGGCCGACTTCCAGGGGAGGATACATGCTGTCATTGTAAAAACCCCAATGGCCGGAAGTTTCCCAAAGTTGGCGATTGCCGATATGAGGAGAGCGAACCAGCTCATAGCCGTTTTTTAAGTGCGCTTGATACCAAAAATCTTCAATTACGCGCCAAAGCCGGGCGCCTTTCGGATGCCAAAGCGGCAAACCCAGGCCGACCATTTCATCAATATGAAAAAGTTCCATTTCTTTGCCGATTTTGCGATGGTCGCGCTTCTCGGCCTCTTCGCGGTTTTTGACATAGGCCTCTAATTCTTCGCGAGTGTCGAAGGCCAGGGCGTAGACGCGGGTGAGCATCTTATTCTTCTCGCTGCCTTTCCAATAGGCGCCGGCGATCTTGTCCAGCTTGAAGGCGTCGCCCGGCAATTGGTTGGTATTCTCCACATGAGGTCCGCGACAAAGGTCTTCGAAACCGGCGACGCTGTAATAGGAGACGGCAGTTTCGCCGGCCGCTTTCAGGTCTTCGATCAACTTTTTTTTATAAGGCTGCCCTTCAGCCTCGGCCTTGGCGAGCGCCTGGTCGATCGGCATTTCGGCGCGCTCGAACTTCTGGTTCTGTTTGATCAGATGCTTCATCTTCTTCTCGATGTCCTTAAGATTCTCATCGTTGACCTTGGTGTCGCCGAAATCGAAGTCGTAATAGAAGCCGGTGTCGATGGCCGGACCGATGGCGAATTTTACATTTGGGTAGAGTTCTTTGACTGCCGCCGCCAAGATGTGCGACAGCGAATGACGAATTAATTCGATTGATGGTTTTTCGTTGGACATAAAATTATGATGATAAATGATAAGTGATAGGTGATAAATAAATTGAAACAAAAAACCCGTCCTAGCAATCCAAAAAGTTTGGTATGCTGGGACGGGCATTTTAATTTCCAAGATAATTTTAGATGAAAAATTTATCATCTATCATTTATCATTGGACTTTAGTCCGTGGTTCCACCCGGCTTCCTTTCCTGATATATAGGAAGGCTCTTTTACTTACGGCTTAGCTCTTTTTTGAGAAAAGAGGGCAGGCCCGCGTTTGGTAGGCGCGGCAATCGCCGTTTCATATATCGTTAATATTAGCATTTTGGTTTTTTTTGTCAAATAAAGACCCTTGGTCGGTAAAACCAAGGGTCGATTTTTCAAACGGTCTTGAAAGTGCGATTGAAGATTGAAACGAGAGATAGTCCAAGGATTAAGGCCGCGATCCCGAGGACTATCAAAAAGGACGGCAGGGAGAACTTCGCCAGATACCATCCGGTGGCGGCCAATCCGATCGCCTGTCCGATGCTGGTCACAGACGACTGGATGGATATCACGGTCGCTCGCGTCTTCGACTCTATGCAGCCATGGAGTAGGTGTTCGACGAAGGGCTTTAGATATCCGCGGGCGAAGTTCTGCAGTAGGACTAAAAAGGCGAATGGCAGTATCGGCCACATCCCCATGGCCACTATCGGCAGGCCGATCAGCGCCACCATCGACACTATCGATCCGACATCGCCCATCTTCCTGTGGATTCCGTTGGCCATGAAACTGGAGGCGGCGGCCACGACATTCAAGCAGAAGAAGATGACGCCGAACATCGGCAATGGCAGCTTCACCAATTCGAAATAAGGGTTGTAGGTGAAGAACCAAAGCTTCGAGGCGATTGCCAGGGTGGCGGAGAACAAAATGAGCCACTTGACCTTTCGGTTCCGCAACACGCTTTTGAGCGAGTCTTTGGCCACCTTAAGGTGGGCGCGCCAACAGTACCTGTCGCTTCTTTCGGCCGAAGGCGGTTCGACGAAAGCGGCGGTGACGAAACAGTTGACGATCAGCGTCGACAGTCCGAGTATCGCCGGCAGGCGCAAATAGACTTCGGCCAAGAAGCCTCCGGCCAGCGAAGTGACGGCCATGATCGCCATGCGATAACCCACGGCCCGCCCCTGTATCTTCTTGTATTCATCCTCCCTTCCCAGGGCCTTGAGCGTGTCATAGAGCATCGAAGAGTCGGCCCCGGAAATGAGAGAGAAGCCGATGACCCAGAGGAAATTCCCTATCCAGGCCATCAGCGGGCAAGTGGCCGCGGCGAAGAATCCGGCGTCCAAGAGGAAGAAGAGTGAACCGATGAAGATGGTCTTCTTCCTGCCCAAGAGGTCGGCCAAGGCCCCGGTCGGTATCTCCAGTATCGTCAGGGCGGCGATGGCCACGCTTTCCATGAAGAATATCTCGGGCAGGCTCATCTTGGCGACTTTGTTCAAGAAGAGGATGACGATCGGCCCCCAAAATATGGGTTCGCGGCAGGCTTCGAAGGCCTGATACAGTTTGATGTTCCTTTCCAGAAGATATCGATCCATCAAAGGACTCCTTTCGTTTGTTTTGTGAAAGTGCTTGTCCGAACAAAAATCTCGGCCTTTGTCCGGCCGAGACGGTTTTGTCGGAGTCCTTCGATATGTATTATGAGACGAAGGATTTATTCAACACCGCCCTGGTCGGACAAAGACAAGATCCGTTGATGTAATCAACGGTCATCTTGGCCTTCGGAGACCAAAGGTTGTGTTTTAATCCTCTGTTATTCATAAAATATCGTTTTTAGAATTATATTATCTTTCAGCTTTTTTGTCAATAGATAAAAAAATGCCCCGAATTTTTTTCGGGGCTAAAGCGGGGAAAGAAAAATAACATGTTCTCCGAGGCAGTCCGAGACTTTAAAGCGCTTGGCTCGGAATATTTCCGGGTGTCGCCGGCGAAATTCCTCGACCAGCTCCTTAATTTCAATCGGGGCTTTGAAGTTTTTTTCAATAATGTCCCCTTGGGTTAGCTGTTTTGACGAGCGGTAATGAATCGCCAATCCTTCCGGCAGCTGAACCGGCCTGAACATGGTGCCGAACGAGATTATGTACTCGTAACGCGGGAGACGGGAACTGAAGCTGATTTGATCGGTGTCCATGAGTGGACTCCTTTTGCGTGGGGGGGGTGGTAGCGGAAAAAGAACACAATCTTTATATCATCTCTTGAAATATTTGTCAATAATTTCAATTTTAACCCCAAGACTGCTATAATTGGAATATCAGGCTTAAAATTAACTTTTTTCTATGGATTACCAAGTCGATCCGGCCAAGATCCCCGTGCCCTGGGGAAGGATAATAGCCGTCAACATCGTGGTGACGCTGGTCGCCGCCTTCCTTTTCAATTTTGCCTTTGACCTCCTTTTGCCTTCCGGGGTGTTCTCTCGGCTCAAGGATTTGGAGAGGAAGACGGCGGAGATGGAGGTAAGTTTTGAGAAGATCTTCGGCAAGATAAAGATCGGGAATTAAAGAGCATGCCCTCTTTTAAGCTCAAATCCGATTTCAGTCCGACCGGTGATCAGCCGACGGCGATCGAAAAGCTGGTCAAAGGCCTGGCTCGCGACTTTCGCGACCAGACGCTTTTGGGCGTGACCGGGTCGGGCAAGACCTTCACCATGGCCAACATCATCGAGCGCGTCCAGCGCCCGACTTTGATAATGTCGCACAATAAGACTTTGGCCGCCCAGCTCTATGCCGAGTTCAAAGAGTTCTTCCCGAACAACGCCGTCCATTATTTCGTGTCCTATTATGACTACTATCAGCCCGAGGCCTACATTCCGCAGACCGATACATATATAGAGAAGGAGACGCAGATCAACGAGGAGATAGACCGTTTGCGCCATGCCGCCACCCAGTCGCTGATCAATCGCCGCGACGTCATCATCATCGCCAGCGTCTCTTGCATCTACGGCTTGGGCGAGAAGGAGGATTATATGGCCGCCTCCAAGACCTTCTCCGCCGGCCAGGCCATCAAGCGCAACGAGATATTGCGCGAGCTGGTCAAGATACAATACGAGCGCAATGACATCGAGACCTCGCGCGGAAGATTCCGTGTCAGCGGCGAGAACATCGATATCCATCTGGCGACCGGCGAGGGGCTGGTCCGTTTGGTGTCCTTCGGCGACAACATCGAAAAGATAAAAGTCTATAACATCGATCCGGCCAGCAAGGTCCCGATCTGGGGCATCGACCTCAATCGCGAGCCGTATATGGAGTTGCCGAGCGTGTCGATATTGCCGGCCAAACACTTCATGACGGGGGCGGAGAAGATGCGCGCGGCCTTCGATTCGATCAGGAAGGAGTTGGACGAGCAGATTGCTGCCTTGAAGAAGGCCGGCAAAGAGGTGGAGGCCTATCGCCTGGACAAGCGCACCCGCTATGATTTGGAGATGATGGAGGAGGTCGGCTATTGCAATGGCATCGAGAATTATTCCCGCCATTTGACCGGACGCCCGGCCGGTGATCCGTCCGCCACTTTGATGGATTTCTTTCCTGGCGACTATCTGCTCTTCATCGACGAATCGCACGTCACTTTGCCGCAGGTGCGGGCCATGTTCGGCGGCGACCGCGCCCGCAAGGACAATTTGGTCGATTTCGGTTTCAGGCTGCCTTCCGCCCGCGACAATCGCCCTCTGACTTTTGATGAGTTCGAGAAAAAAATCGGCCAAGCTGTTTATGTCTCGGCCACGCCCGGTAAGTACGAATTGGATATTTCGGAACAAATAGTCGAACAGCTGATCAGGCCGACCGGATTGCTCGATCCGGAGGTGGAGGTGCGTCCGACCGAAGGCCAGCTTTCCGATTTGGAAAAGGAGATCGAGACGCGCGCCAAGAAAAAAGAGAGGACACTGGTCACGACTTTGACCAAGCGCATGGCCGAGGAGCTTTCCGAATATCTGACCAACAAGGGTCTCAAGGTCCGTTATCTGCACAGCGAGGTTGATACTTTGGAAAGAGTTGATATTTTAGCCGACCTTCGCGAGGGTAAATTCGACTGTCTGGTTGGCATCAATCTGTTGCGCGAAGGCCTCGATCTGCCGGAAGTCTCTTTGGTCGCCATACTCGATGCCGACATGTCCGGTTTCTTGCGCAATGAGACTTCCCTTATTCAGACCATGGGCCGCGCCGCCCGCCATGAGAACGGCAAGGTCATCATGTACGCCGACTCGATCACCCCGGCGATGCGCTATGCAATCAAGGAGACGGAGCGTAGGCGTCGCATCCAGGCCGCTTATAATTTGCAACATGGAATCGTGACAAAAAGGGCCGAAAGTAAGCGCCGGCGCGGTTTGACCGGCAATAGTGGCTCTTGACACATTCATAATATTGTGCGATGCTGTTCAGCACTCGATCATTATAGTCACAACATCATTGATAACCACAGGAGGGTATTTTGACTACTGATACCGCTTTCGACCATATCATCAAGACCAGCGATGCCGTGTCGCTGTCCCATCGCTTCGTCGATCATTTCATCGGCCGCCATAATGATGAGAAGTTCTGCGCCGTGTCCGTCGTCGGCAGGGACGGGAAGATTCTGTCCCAAGCCGCCATGAGCGGATGCAGCGACCACTTGCTCCATTTGGCGACTCTTCAAGCCAAACAAGCTGTCAATGGAGTTGAGGTCCGCTGTATCGACAAGATGGATGGCAAGGGACCAATCAAAGGGCATTTCGGCAGTGTCGCCTTCGCCAAGAAAGGGCTTTATGTCGGCTTCTATGTCAGGCGCATGAACGCCGATGACGCGGCTGACATTATTAAAAGAGCAGTCTTGCAACAGGACTAGCCGCAGCAAGGGCCGTTACGCAAACGGTCCTTTTTTATTGCTATTTACAAAATGGTGTTTATGTGGTATATATTAAATATTGCTCTTTTGCGCCGCAAGAACGCGGCGTGAATGTTTTTTCAACAATCAAAACCCCAAGAAGGAGGTCTAGATGTCTCAAAAAAGGTTTTTCATCGGTGGAGTCGAAGTCAAGGAAGGAAGGTGCCGAGACTATGTGCTGCATTTGATCGATCTAGTCTCTGGCAGATTCTATCGCTTCAAGTCTCGCGAAGAGGTCGGGGAGATAGTCGCCTGTCTGTGTTCCCCGGGCTATGCCAACAGCATCAGGGAAGAGTGTCTGACAGAGGCCAGGGAAGGAAGGACGTTCGAATTGCCAATCAGCCGGCCAAGCTCCCAGATACCCATGGACGATGCCGATGACTTCGCTCACTCGCTCCATGAGATGAACCCCCAGGCTCTGACGATATCCCAGGAATTGGAAAGACTCATCAAGGAATGGGAAGACCTTCGCCATCAGAATGACGACCAGCAGACCGTCGACGAAGACGAGTTTGATCTCTTTGGAGAATCGGACGAGCTCTTTGAAGATGCGCCGGAAGAAGAGGGAAGGATATTCGAAGCGATCGAAGAGTGTTCGGCGTTCATGCCCTATCTGGCCGAGGACCATGATTTCGGTTCCGGACCGCTGTTTGATTTCGAGCGTGACTTTACGTTCAAAATCGAAGATATTCCCGAGCATCTTCGCGAGAAATATCGGATAATATCCTTTGAGACGGCCAAGATGGCGGCTATCCAATTCGACCAAGTCAAAAGCGTCATCGACCACGCCCTTGAAGATGCCGGCATCAAGAAGCCGACCCCGAAAGAGGTCGTTCCCGCCGGCATTATGGATTGCGGCTGTCAGGACGACGCCCTGGCTTTCGAAGGACATTCCTTCATGAAGGCTAAGTGAGTTTTCACCAAGTGGTTTCCCGATAAGGGAGACCACTTTTTCTTTTGGCCGTCTTTTTTGCTATAATTGAATAAACAACACTTTTATGAAATACGATTTCATCGCCGTCGGCGGCGCCGTGGAGGACATCTCCTTCTATACCAGTGAAGGGCAGGTAATCGACAACCCCAAGGACATCCTGCGGCAGAAGCTGCTCGGCTTCGAATACGGGGCTAAGATCAAGGCCGAAGGCTTGGGCCGTTTTTCCGGAGGCGGAGCCAACAATGTGGCCGTGTCCTTGTCGCGCCTGGGGTTCACGGTCGGCTTGGTCGCGGCCGTCGGCAATGATGAATCCGGCAGGACATTGATCAAGAATCTGGACGACAATGGCGTGGACACCCGCTTGATCAAGGTCGTGTGCCATCGCGATACCGGTTTTTCATTGATAGTGATAAGTCCGGGCGGCGAACATGTGGCCTTCACCTATCGCGGAGCCAACGATGAGCTATCGATCAACAAGATCGAAGCGCACATGCTCTCCTATTCCAAATGGGTTTGCATATCTTCGTTGTCGGGCGGATGGGACAAGGTTTTGGATAAGACCTTTGCCGTCAAGGGCGCCAAAGTCGCCTGGAATCCCGGTTCGGCTCAGCTTCAAGAGGGGGCCGGCAGATTGCATAAATGGCTCAAAAAGACCGAAATCATTTTTCTCAACAAAGACGAGGCTTTGGAGCTGGCGGTCTCGGAAGGTAAGTTCAAGCGCAAGGGCGAGGAGCTCTCCAAAGACATGAAGTCCCTGCTCTCGGCCGTCAAAAGTCTGGGGCCAAAACAGGTCATGATAACTTCGGGCGACAAGGGAGCTGATTATTTCAATGGCGAGGTTCATCATCACGAGGCCTCTTTGGGAGTGCCGAAGAGCAAGATCGTCGACACTTCCGGCGTGGGCGACGCCTTCTTCTCCACCACCTTGGCCGGGCTGGAGACCTTCGACGGCGACATCAAGAAAGCGATGAAACTGGCTATGAAGAACGCCGCCTCGGTCCTTCGCCAGGCCGGCGCACAGAATGGGCTGATGAAAGTCAATTAAAAGTTAAAAGTGAAGAATTAAAATAAGATGGAGGAGGGCTTGATTCAAAGGAAAAGCTATGATTTTGCCATAAGAATCGTGGGGCTTTATAGACATCTAACCTTGAATAAGAAGGAATTCGTCCTATCCAAGCAAGTGCTTAGGAGCGGCACTTCCATAGGGGCGAATGTAGAAGAGGCTGAAGGAGGTTGCTCTAAAAAAGATTTTTCACACAAACTCTCTATAGCGTACAAAGAGTCCAGAGAGACTAAGTATTGGTTAAGACTTTTAAGGGATACTGGATATTTGGATGAGCGATTTTTTGTTTCTATTTTTTCAGATTGCGATGGTATATGCAGAATTTTGGCGAGAATAATCATGACCACGAGAGCGAAGGATTGAATATCTTTAAATTTTCATTTTTAACTTTTAATCGTTATGGACGATTGCATCTTTTGCAAGATAGTGAAAGGAGAGATCCCTTGCCACAAGGTCTATGAGGATGATTCCTTTTTGGCCTTTTTGGACATCAAGCCGATGAATCTCGGGCATGTCTTGGTGATACCCAAAGAGCACGCGCGCTGGGTTTGGGATGTCGAGGCGGTCGGAGCTTATTTCGAGGTCGTAAAGAAAATTGCCAACGCTCAAAAAAAAGCCTTCAACACCGATTATGTCGTCTCTTCGGTCATGGGGCAGGAGGTTCCGCACGCGCATGTGCATCTTATCCCTCGTTTCGCCGGCGATGGCCATGGCGAGGGGGTCGATTTGGGCAATACCAAGGCTTTTTCCAAGGAGGAAATGCTTGAGATAGCGGGAAAGATCGCGAAAGAGCTGGAATAGCCGATTTTTGAAGATACGGCCGAAAAGACGGCCGTATTTTTGTTTTTCACCCGCTTTTCCTTGATTTGAAGGGTTTGGTCATAAATGATATCATTATTATGTATCATTATATAATCTAAAGCTTTAAAAATATGAAAAAACAGAATGTTTTCATCATCGAGGACGATATCAATATCGCCAAGGGCCTGCAGAATCAGTTGAATCTGCGAGGTTTCTACGCCGAGGCCAATCCCGGAGGAGAGACGGAGATCGAGGACTTGATCATGGAAATAAAGAAAGTCGATGCCGAAATAGTCATCTTGGATTTGATATTGCCCAAACTCGACGGTTTCGAGATCATCAAGGCCATTCGCGCCGACGATGAGATCGCCGATATCTATATTTTCGTCTTCACGGATGTCTCCGATGAGGACAGCCGCGCTCGCGGCCTTTCGGTCGGAGCCAACCAGTATTTCCTCAAAGAAGACTTCTCCCTTGAGGATTTGGCGGAAAAGGTCAAGAAAATAATGGAGAACCGCGAGGCCATGGAGGGCCAAGAAAATGGCGGCACTTACCAATTCTAAAAAATGAACAAAAAATTCTTCGCAAAAAAGAGATTCAAGGTTTTGGCCGGAGCGGTTTTATTGCTCTTGGCCGGGTCTTTGGTTTCGGCCAAATTCTTCAGCGCTCCGGCCGGCGACGAATATGTCACTGCCACAGTTTTCCGCGGTGATTTGGTCCAGACGGTCGGTGAGGTGGGGATGGTCAAGGCCAGCGACGGAGTCGAATTGAGTTTTTCTTCCGGCGGCAAGTTGGAAGAGAAGTTCGCCAAGATCGGCGACGAGGTCAAAACCGGCGATGTTTTGGCCAAGCTTGATGGCCAATCCTTGCTGATACAGAGACAACAGGCGGAATCCAGCCTGATCTCGGCTCGAGCCAGTTTGAGCAAGCTATTGTCCGGCGCGACGGCTTCCGATTTGGCCGTGACCGAGGCGCAGGTTCGCGAGGCGCAAAAGGCCGCCGAGGCTTCGGCGAGCAATTTGGAGAAAGTGAAGAGGACGGTGGCCGAAGAGATCCGCCAGGCGGAGAAGAGCCTCAGCGACCTTCAAAACTCCGGCGCCGACAACCAGACCACCTACGAACAAAGCGTGCTTTCGGCCCGAACGGCCCTGGACAACGCCAAAGCCATCTATCAAAAGTCGATCGATAATTCGATTGAAACCTCTTTGACCGACATCGGCGCCAAATTGGCCGTGGCCAACACCGCCTTGGACAATGTCGACACCATTCTATCCAATGATACTTTGAAGGATTTTTTGAGCGCCAAGAATAAGGCTTATCTGAGCGATACCAAGACCGCTTACGCCGAGGCCGAGCTTCTGTCAGTGTCCGCGAACGCCTCTTTGTTCCAGGCTTTGCAGGATAGAAGCGAGGTCAAAGTGAAGACGGCGGTATCCGACGCTTTGGCCTATCTGAATAGGACCGTCGATGCTTTGAAAAGCTGTTATTCGGCCTTGGAGGCCAGCACCATCGCACAGGCCGCCTTGGATGCCTATAAGAGCACCATCAGCGGGCAATTGTCCTTGGCGAATTCGGCCGTTTCCGTGGTTCAGGCCGACAAGCAGGCTTCGGATGGTGCCTATCTGGCCTATAGCACCAATGTTTCGGCGGCGGAGAATTCTTTGCGCGGGGCTGATGTGGCCCTTGAGAACGCCATCACCAACGCCAAGAATGTCCTGTCGAGCGCTCGTTTGAGCGGAGAGGCGCGCGTAGCTTCCGCGGAGTCCGGGGTCAAGACTTCGCAAGAGGCCTATGAGGTGGCCAAGAGCCAGCTGGCCAAATTGAAATCTTCGGCCAGGAGCGAGGATGTGGCCTTGGCCAATGCCCAAGTCTCCCAAGCTCAATCTTCTTTGGAATTGATCAATAAACAGATAGAGGACAGCGTCCTTAGGGCTCCGCTCGACGGCCGCGTGGTCAGGGACGAATTTGAACGCGGCGAGCAGATCTCTCCCGGCAGGACCGTTTTTTCCTTGTTGGACCAGA
>Ga0172362_10004517_pt1 | contig 12066 bp, 3 predicted proteins | sample LakKivs1_kivu2a2_FD_114534 | JGI IMG/M metagenome (GOLD analysis project Ga0172362, IMG submission 114534) | Sediment microbial communities from Lake Kivu, Rwanda - Sediment s1_kivu2a2 | ecosystem: Environmental > Aquatic > Freshwater > Lake > Sediment | place: Rwanda: Western Province, Lake...
CAGTGAATGCGACTTCCACCGTCCCCGAGAACAGGAAGTCCAAGGTAGATATGGCTACGCAGACTACGGCCGTTGAGAAGCTGTTGAAGGACGCAGTCGACCGTATGCTCCCCGAGTATAAGGGGAAGGTGTATGCTGTTGGCGGATACGTGCGCGACAAGTTGTTGGGCACCAACCCCAAGGACATAGATCTTGTGGTCGACTCGCCTGAAGACGATATGAAGGCGGCTGAAATATTTGCCAAGAAGCTTGCTGCCGCAATCGGGGTAACTTCAGCCAATAATCCTTCGCTACTCAAGGACAAGTACGGAATATGGGGCGTGGCACTTCTGCACCCCAAAGATGACGGTCGTCCCTTCACGTATGATGGGGTGGACGTGTCTGGATACGTTTTGGAGTTGACCCCTCCAAGAGTCGAAGGCCCCTACAACGAAAAGCGTGAGCCAGAGTACGTGAAGTACACCACCCTTGAGGATGATGCCAAGCGCCGCGACTTGACCGTCAACGCACTTTACCAAGATGTTTCATCGGGAGAGTTGAAGGACTTCGTGGGGGGCATGGCCGACCTCAAGAGCAAAACGCTACGCCCTCCGCAGCACCCAGGCGGCATCGAGCAGATATACCGTGAGGATCCTCTACGCATCTTCCGCATCATACGATTCAAGGGTAAACTCCCGGGATTCAAGATTGATGAGACTACCGAGAACGCATTGAAGCGTTTTGCCATGAGCGATGAAGGAAAGTCGTTCATTTCTTCCAAGGTGTCTAAAGAGCGCATCAAGGAGGAATTGCACAAGATCCTTACACACCCCGATGGAAATGTGGCGGCAGATGGTTTGGATATGATGAGGGACATGGGGGTACTTGAGTACGTGTCTCCATCGCTTACGAAACTGATAGATATCAAACATGACTCCAGGTTTGGTCACTATGGAGAGTCTGTTTGGCAACACACGCTTGATGTTCTACGCAAGACCCCTTCATCGGAAGTGGCACGTCTTTCTGCCTTGTTCCACGACGTAGGAAAACCACTTGCAGTCAAAGAGGATAAAGGCAAGATACTTTTCCCGTCCCACGCAGAATATGGAGTGGATTTGGTTAACAACGCCTTGCGTGAACTGAAGTTCGATGCCAAGACGATCAAAGCCGTGTCCAACATTGTCTATTCTCACATGGCTATGACCCGCAAATGGAAGGATGAGAAGGAGACGGTGCGTGTACTTCGATCCTTCATACAGACAGTCTACGACAACCTTGAAGACGCATTGGCAGTCATAGAGGCAGACATTGCCAACAATCCGGAGAATATCGAATTGTTTAACAAGATGAAGCAGAAGGTCATGGAACTCAAACAGGATGACCTCTCAAAAGGTCTACTCGTACCTTCGAAGGGTACACATAAGTACGTTCCACCATTGTCTGGTGATGAAGTCATGGCCGAATTCAAGGAGGTAACACAAGGACCTGTCCTTGGAGAGATACTTGATAGACTCAAGAAGATGACCATGGAAGGCGACATCAAGGGGGACTTGAAATCAGAGGCACGCCGCGTGATTTCCGAGTGGGCAAAACAGAAGGGCTGGGAGAAGCAGATAGCCCAAGCGCTGAAGTCCCAAAAGGAATCTGAGATAAAGAAGCGCGAAGAAAGAAAAGGTAAACCCACCAAAGCTAAAGCATTCGAGACAAATTATTAACAAGTCAGCCCTAAAAGAAGAAGTCCCACCGATTGTGGTGGGACTTCTTCTTTTTCAGGTATGTTTCATCTAGGCAGGAATACATCATCTTCTTGGTAGGATGGCTGCAACACCTGCGTACGCCTCAAGGCGTTCTTTGCCAACATCACTATCTGTTTCCACTGTGGCAGTAAACTTGCAGTTTGGCCTGCGGTCACTTGTTGTTTGGCAGTGTTGAACAACTTCATGCCCCATTCATCGCCCCACGTCTTGACCAAGGCGTTCTTCACAACTTGTTCTTTATTGGGGTCTTTCAAAGCCATCACGGCATCTGAGAACCCCTCATCATTCTGATATTGAGCGCGCACTCGCGCCCTCTCCGGGGCTGTCTGGAGGTCAAGCGCGGCATCCAGCGTGTTGGCGATGACATCCAACGCGTATGCCTCTTTGATAAGCCCACGGCTCTCAAGCGCAGTCGCTATACGGTCTACGTAGAATGACAGTCTATTCATGTATTCTCCAATCATCAAAATGGTTTTTCTGAATTCAAGATGTCTTCTTCTGTGACCCCGTACTGATATCTGTCACGCATCCGTTCGAGTACTTCTCGCGGGATGAATTTTCCTGGAGTCCTATCTTTTCCCTTCTGCAATTGCTCGATGAAGTCTACGTTCCAGCGCCCGCCCTCGTCACGGAGTTCTGGCGACCAATCAGGCTCTTTGAACTCCACTTTGTAACCGTGTTCACGTGCGGCTTCCACGTAAGGCTTCATTTCCCATGCCTGCGTGTTGGTACTGTCTACAATCACAGCGGGGTCGCCACGGCGCATAGCCTCACGTACGCGGTTGTGGTTCCATGTGTGTGCTTCCGCTATCTTAGCTGGTTCAAATACGTACCTTCCGCCTTTGATAAAAAAATCATCGGATGAGAACGCCTTTGCGCCATACTCTGTCTCCAGCTTCTTCGCCAGAGTACTTTTACCGGCACCAGATATTCCACGCATGATGATGAGTTTCTTGTCGGACTCTTTTGCCTCCACACAGGACGCGAGATACAGCCGCACGACCTTCTGCGCGAACTTCGATGTCAAGCCCTTGTACATTGGCAGACTCCGAAGTTCTTCTATCGACCTGTTGTTTAACAGGCTGTTGACAAGTCCGCCGACAGTCAGGCTGAGACCGTTAGCGTCAGACTCTATCATCCGCTTCAATTCCAACTCCTGCTCCGGGGTGTATACACCCTGCAGACCGGCCTCAATGGCATCCCATATCTTTGTCGCCTTGGCATTCTTCAACGCGAGCAGGGACTTCTTCACGAAGTTGATGTTCTCCGTGCGTAGTCTTTTGAACGAGAACTGCGGCTCCCTTCTCAAGGGCTTGTCTGTATAAGTAGTCGTACGTTTTCCGTCGAACTTACCGGTCTCTGGATTGTAACCTTCCGGGAAGAACCCGGCCTTCTTGTCAAATCCCATCTGCTTCAACTTCGTCCAATCTTCAGCTTTCTGCGCCTCTGTCTCCGGTGATGGACCAAACTGCCCGTCACCTTCCGTTTCCTGTTCGATGTGAACAGCCTCGTGCGGCAGGATTATATCGCGAAGTTTTGTGATTATCAAGTCACGCATTCTTTTGGCATCTTCAGCATTAGCCATGTTGAATGGCCTGCCATGAGCCTTGTTGAATTGGTCCTTGATCATTTTGAGGCAAAGATGCACCACGCGGTTTTTGTCTTTGGGGCCTTTGAAGAAATCTTCATTTGTGACCCAAGCGGGTTTGTCACTTGGGCATGACAACTCCAACTTAATCACGTCGATATTATTACCTTTTGGACCCATCTTCTGCATAGCCTGTTGTACGATGGAATCGTACGGGTCTATCACCACGGGGTGCTTACGTAATTTGAAGGCGTCGTAGGCCTTGCGATCCATCAGTTGCCGAAGGCCTGGTAGACGTCCCAACAGGTCCTTGACAAGTCCTATCTTGTAGTCCAGCCTGGCTATTTCTTCCCTGTCTCCGCGCCGCACGTTGTTGATTTGATAGTCGAAATCTTCGAATACAGAATCAAGCCTATGCTGTGCAAACAGTCTTTCTACCACCGCAGGGTCTTTAGTCTTCAACGACTGTACTGTAGTCTTGAGGTTTTCGACATCCTTTTTGAAGTCATCAGCGATCTCGCCCATCATAGGATAAACAGTAGCATCGGTGGCGAGATAGGCAAGAATGACTCGATAGCAACTTGCAAGGTGACTATGCCAATCTTTGTTCTTCTTACGGTCGTACTCGGTCTTCTTGTTAGGGTGTACTTGAGTACCCCTGCCGCCACGGTGCTTCTCTATAATGATCGTCTTGTCGGGGTCAGCCACGCTACGCACCTTCACTACTTTGAACGCCTCTTTCTCTGTGGCCATGAGTTCGTCCAACTTTTTCAAGGTGTCTTCTACGTCCTTATGCAGGATAGCCTTGCCGCCTGCCTCTTCCCACTTCTGAGTATTCTTGGGGCGGTCATCTATAAGGATGGCATCCGGAGACGCGTATTTCTCCTTCTTAGACTCCAATATCACAGGTACGTTTTCGCCAAGTTCCTTTGCACACCACGTCTTTTTGCCCGCTTTGGATGTCTCATGGCGCGTGGGGGAGGAGAGTATGGTCGGGTCAAGTTTTGATATCTTCTCCCACAGTTCTTTTCCTCCAGGTAGCCATTCCATCTCCGCCCAGAACGGCTCGCCGGCATCATCGACCTTCTTCCAGATCTCACGGCTGTTGCCCCATTCTTTGCCGCGGACAAGCTTAACGCCGAGTAGTTCGGACATCTTCTTGTCGAAGTCGGTGAGTGTAGAGTCTAAATCAACATACAGTCTCATGGACGCGCCCTCAATATTCTCGCGGCCATCTCCGCTATCTTGGACTGCAGGATACTACCATAGAACACGCCTGCATCGAAGGATGGGTGGTTCTTGTAGCTGGCCTGCTTCTCCTGTTTAGCCGCTTCCTGCTCTACATCCAGCGCTCCCTTGATGGTCTCCAACTCCTCAACTTCCTTCAAAGCTTCCGTAACCGTCCTGTTGATTTCTTCCACGGCCTTGCTTACGCTGGGGGCAGTAAATACCTTGTTGTTCTTGTCCTCCGTGATGAGCGCTATCTGTTTGTCTATCTCGGAGACAAGACTCGGGTCCTGAGTTGCAGCCTTGATATTGTTGAGAACCTGTATCTTGTAGTCCTCAGAGGCCGATTCATTGAGAAGTCTGTACATGGCGTTCTTCTGTTCCAGTTGACGTTCAAGTTGCTCCTTATGCTTCATGAGCATGTACAGGGTAACACCGGAGGATGTGGTCCTGTCCATAGAATCGCGTTTGGCCTTCATCTGCTTCTCAACTTCCGGCAGACTAACCTCACGACCCTCTCTCACTCCGTACCTGTCCTTGATGTTTTTCACGACCTCTTCAGGGTCTTGTCCCAATGTCTTCATGCCACGTGAGATTCGACCTATCGCCATATTTACTGTACGAAGATGCTTACGGGCCTCGGAGCCTGCACGGATGACCTTCTGGATCGTGGGGTTGCTACGCACGCCTGAGAAGGCTTTGAACGTGTCATACAGTTCAGAGAACTCCGGAGCCTCACGTGCACCGAACACTGCCTCGCGTCCCACATTGGTTGACCAGTAGTCCTGCAGATACCAGAACAGGCCGCGGTAAAGCTGGTCGATGATGGACTGCATCTCACGGTCAGTGAGTTCTTTCTTCATCTCGGCTTTACCCGTGGCGTCCGTGCCAACGAACTCTTTGGCAAAATCGATCTGATGCTTGTACCGTGTGATATCCTTATTGACCTGTGCTTGCTTGAGGAGTAGCTCATTCTTATTGGTAAGATACTGTGATAGTTCACGGTTGAACACATCACCGACATCAGACACGCGTATCTTCTTGCCGCCGATTTCCACTTTTGCGTCAGCCAAAGCCTTCATGCGCACCAGCTCTTGAGCGCGCGTGTTGACTTCCTCCATCAATTTACGCAGGGTTTTCTTGTTGCCGGAGTCGATTGCCAACTGCCCCTTCTTGACAAGGTCCTTGTACTCTGACTGCTTCTGGCCAAATAGCGTTTGGATAATGATCCAATCCTTGATACCCGTCGCAGGGATGTCTTCAAGGTATTTCCTTCCAGCGGACGGGATCCAATCCACCGTCTTTGGATCCTCGGCGGCTTTTTTCTGTCCGTACCACTTCTCGTAGTTCCTGGTGATACCCTGCGGTGCCTTACCCGGGTCTGCGCTTTTGGGGATGCTTTTATCAACAGTATCAATCTTTTTGATGCGTTCGACCATGGTTTCTTTGAACTCATTAACATCTTTGAACCACTGCTTAAACGGAGTCCATTTGTCGGCAGGGATCATACCGGATTCAGTGTCTAACACTTTGAAGTTGCCAGCATCGTCCTTCAAAGCATTGAGGGCTGTGATGCGAATACTGTTTGGCCCCGAGAAGTGCTTGCGAATGTCATCTAGCACTTCTCGGAAGTTTTCGTATCGATCTCTTAGCTTTGACCACTCCTTCACAGGATTGTTGCCATGTTTTCCAGACAGCAAAATACCGGCAAAATCATGAATCAACCCAATACCTTCTTTGACATACTTGAGTGTACTTTCAATTTTGCGTTCGGCAGCAAGTTCAGACAGAAGTAGGTTTTCAAAGTCATCAGCCGTAGATGCCTTTTTGGCCTCCTCAGAAATAGACAAAGCAAACGGTGCGACCCTCCCGGACACTGCAGGGTATTGCTTCAAGAATTTTTCAACATCCTTGATGGCAATATCGTACTTTATCTTCTCAGCATTGCTGCTAGAATTTTCCCCTTGCGAGTGTACCAGAGACTTATGAATCAAGGAACGTATTTCCTTTTCCTTTTCTTCGTATATCAAAGGTTTCTTGGTCTCGTCAGGCGTATTTTCTAACGGTTCCTTCAACAGCTTCTCCAACTTAGGATCCTGTTTGACTTTATCTGTCACGTACTCAGATGGAGAACGATCAGCTTTATGGTAAGCATTAGCATCATCAGTCGCCTTCTGTATCCAAACGCTCGATGCTTTTACGTCTGGATCATCTGGGGCAGCTTTCAACTTCTTATTTACTCTGTCTCTATAGTTATCTAATATGGAAACCACGCCGATGAACCACTTGCTGTTTTCAGCTGCGCGTTCTTTCAATTCTATTGCTTTTAGTTTCTCATCTAGTTTTGGATCCTGCACAACTTTGTCTACCACGTACTCTGACGGAGAAAATTTAACAATAAATTTTGACACATTATCGATAGCCTTCTGTATCCGGTCGCTCAATGCTTTTCTATCCTTATCATCTAACGACCTCATCTCAACACTTTCTTTATATGTATTTAGCTTTTCAAGCATATTATTGAACCACTTGTTATTTTCAGTCACGAGTTCTTCCATATTCATTATTTTTCTTACTGCACTGCTATTGAATCTCGCTATACCAATCTCGGATGGGTCGGTATCTTCCCAGAACCAAGCCTTTGACATGGCATTGTCGATAGCCTTCTTGACACCTTCGTCAGTCATATTCTTGACGAAGTTTTCGCCGACCATACGGCCACCTTTAGCAGCCTCTGCCAACTGTTTTTCAATCTTATCGACCTCTGACAAGTCTACTTTGCTCCCCATCGATTTCTGTTTGAAGAAAATAGAGTCGATGCTGAACACAAGTTTCCGTATCCGGGCGACCTTCTCGGGAATTTCTTCCACTTCCACCTTGGCGTTCTTGAGTGCCCGTTCGGCTTCTTCCTTACCCTCGACATCGGAACCTTGAGACAATTCTTGGAATTTGGCTTCAGCTTCCTGCAAAGCTTTTTCCTTGGAAGCGGCCTCAGCCTTCATCCTGTCCAACTCTTTCAAAGCTTCATCGCGGGTTGCGTTCCAATCCTCTTTACTACCCAAGGCGTTTCTGTGCACCAACGCAAAGTCTGCTCCAAGGTTCTCAAGACGTTTCTTAAGACCTTCAAGTTTATCAACCACTTCGTTTTTTTCGATATAACGCAAATCAACCTCTTGGAGGACGTCCACCAACATCTTCGGGTAGAACTTCTTCTTACCCCGGATAGTATCCTCAACGGTGCTGATTAACTTGTTCCAAAGTTGAACATTTTGCTTTGGTTCATGTTCTCCAGGTTTCACGAAATCAGATTCCTTGCGGGACTTAGACCGTACCAACGCCACTTCGCCCTTCTCTATCTCGGCCTTTATCTTCGCAACCTCACCCTTCCACTTCTCCACACCCTCAAGATATTTGCTCTTATCTTCAGCAGGAGCCTTCTCGTAGGCAGCGGTTGCCGCGTCAAGTTTCTGCTGTCTGTTCTTCAGTAGCAGGCGTGCGCGCGCCAATTCAACAGGTACGTCTTTGACAGGGGACTTCTTTTCCGACTTTTGCAATTTCCGTAGCCAGTTACTGAAATCTTCCCACTCCTCAATCTCACGCAGTTCCTTAAGGCGTTCATCCTGCTGCTTGATGACTTCTTCTTTCGATATATCATCTGAATCCGGATCAGGCCTCTCCGGCATGTCACGCACCTTTTTGTATATCTCTTCGGTAGGTTCGTCTCCTTGCCGCTTCGCTGATGCAGGATACAGTTTCTGCATTCTTCTGAACGCGGGTATTTTGGACAGAAACTCATCCGTTTCCCCGATTTGAATTTCCAAATTCTCTAACTCACTACTTAGTTCCATCACTCGACCTGAATCTTTTTCGTGCTTCAAAACCCTTTGGAGGTGGTCGCGGTATGAATTCATCCGGTCGTAGTTGGAGATATTCTCTGCCATCTCATTCAGGTCCAACCCGGGAAATTGCGCTTCAATCTTATCCAAAGTGGCGACTACATTGTTGTAGTCCTTCATGGTGGTTGGATCCACATCCATATTCTTGTACTTAGCCTCCAACTTCCTCTTAATTTCCTTTAACTCTAAGAGTCTGCCAGAGATGTTCTTAAATACCTTATGACGCTCAGAACGAACTTTGGAAGGGAACGCTTCAGACACGGCACCCGAAAGTTCTGCCTCTGGGTCGTTGATGAACTGCGCCAACTCTTCCAAGAATTGAGCTTGACTCGTGAGTTCTCTAGAATTCAAAGACATTGTCAGATTACGAAGTTGATCCTCCAACTCCGCCACCTTAGCCTCATCTGATTCGAGGCGACCACTTAACATAGCGGCCATACGATCTTTGTTTTTCAAGATGTGCTCACGCAAGTCGTTTGACCCTTTGAACATCGTCTTGGCAATCATGTCATTCAAGTTGAGATTGAAACCACGCCCTGCCCTGCCTGCACCGCTGGGACCAGGTATATCGAGGCGTTGCTGTCGAGCCTGCTCTTTCTTGGCACGGTCTTCATCTGACAATGTTTTGTCCGGTGAGTCGTCCCAAGAGTGGTAATCACGCACTGAGTCCATGAATGAGTATTTTTGCTTTGCCAACTCCTCCATAAACTCGTCTACACCATCTGGGTCGATGAAGAAGGGCTGGAGGTACACCGGGCCACTTTTCTTTTCACGCTTCGAATGGTATAGCCAATGGGTATCGCCCTTGTTTACAGCAGTACGTATAGCCGCAAACTTAGCCATAAATACCCGTAACGTATCGAACAAACCTGCAGCCTTCTCGACAGGTGGCGTTGTCTGCTGTTCCGGCTTCTGCCTCTGTTTCGCTTGCTGACGTTGTTCCTTAATACGCTGGCGTTTTTTCGCCTGATCTTCCCTTGACCGCAGTTTGACCCCAATAAGTGCCTTACTCAACGCCGAGGATATGATTTTAGCGCGCAAATTGTCCGGGTCGTACTTCTTGAGCTTTTGAACAGCTGAAGCAAGTGTCTCAATCATGAAGTCCACACCGGTCTTGAGTTTCTCTGTATCAACGATGTCAAACCCTGGCCCCGGTACGGACTCTGGGTCTCCCTTAGAACCCAATGCCATTTGAGCACTTTTGTCTTCAAGGTACTTGAGAAGTTTGCTGTTGGTCAGGTCTTCCATCCAATTTTCAGGATCTTCTGACAAGATATCTTCAAAGACATTCGTCCCTGTGCTGTCTCCACTCTTCCAGCGCTTCTTTGATTGAGGTATCTTGGAGAAGCTGATTAAAGCAAGGCGCACATTGTTCAAATGGTCCATGAGGATTTTAATCTCATCAAAATCCAAACCAGCCAACGCCGCGTCTTGTGACTTTCTCACGAAATCAACGAGAGCCTCACCAGAATTGAAAATCGCCTTAACTCCTGGTTCATCTTCACGTTTTTTCAATTGTGTGAGACCTTGTACGACTTTTTCTAGTTGTTCTATTTTCTTTTCAAGGTGTAGCTTGTTGTATACCTTTTGACCTACATCACCAGACATTTTGAGTTTGTCCATCAAATTCTTCTGACGAATGTATTCAGAAGCGTACTTCTTGGCAAAATCAATAACGCTTTTAACGTTATCTTCACCATACGAAGCTGAATACTTATCCAACAAGATATTTCCAATAGCATCCAATCTTTCATATACGAATTCATCAAGAGTTCTTTCTTCTACAACCTTTCTTCCACCAACATAGTTTACTCTACGGTACATAGGAAATATAGCATGCAAACTTCTGAACAAGTTCTCTGACAAATCATCTGAAATTTTCTTAGCATCCCTGTAGTATTCAGAGTATTTCACTTTTGAATCTGATATTTCTTTTACCAGACTCTCAAGCTTACCAGCATCTTCGTGGGATCTTTCTATATCCTCGTTGTTTTTGTTGAGTTCTGCACGCAACTTTACCAGGTCACTTGAAGAATCCTCCAAAGCATCAGAAGGGTGCTTCATTGAGGTCTTGTCTATCTCCACCGGAAATAATGATTTTACGGCCGCCTTCTCTTCATCCGACAAGTTAGCCGATTCGATAGTTTGCTCAATGTTACGTATCTGCTCGTTGTACGGTATAGTGTCTACAGTCTCACCAGATGTCTCCATGTACTTCTTGAGGTTAAGTAGCGCATTACGCAGACTTGACCGAGACACTTCTTCAACCTTGTTACCGTGTTCATCAACAACAGGTTCCATATTTTTGTCAAGCTTACCGAACGTACGCTCGACGGGCTTGCCTTTTTCATCCAATACATCCTGCTCAACGGACTTACCACTCTCATCCGTGACAGTTTTCTTCTTGGCGCGGAATTTCATCTTAGTGAGGTACGAACGAAGACTAACGATCATATCGTGAAGTTCCTTCGCGCGTCCCGTGGCGATGCCAAGATCCCCTTGCTCCACAGGTGCAAATTTTTGATCTTTGCTGAATTGGGCGTTTACCATGGAATCGAATAATCTCTTTTCTTTGCCGCCCAAGGCATTGAGAGTTGTTTCGGTCATGTACTTGAGATGTCTTTGATCATCTGCGGTCAACGGCTGACCACTGTTTTGCTTATCCCTGGCAGTCTTCCAAGCTTGAATCTTAGCATCACGTATCCCCGCCAGCAACCTGTACACTAAATCCTTCTTTTCAGCCTCTGCCATGCCGGAGGAAGGTGATTCAATTACGCCACGGTAACCAGGCTTCCCATTTATGATAACAGGTTGTTCGCCCAAGAAGAATTTAATAACCCTGTATATTTTGCGTAAATCAGCATCAGCGCCAACGTCTGTACGCTTCAGAGTCTGATAGCGTAACGGGATTTGTGTCTTCTTCGTCTTACGTTGGCTTCTGTGTTCAAGGTATTCTTCCATCGACAGCGACTCAGGAGGAATCTCAAGTATATTCAATTCTTCATCGGTCACCGGTTGTGCGCCCACCAACTCGGGATCTTCCTCTGTTTTGATTCTGACATTGTCGTTGGAAGACACCAAGTAAACCAAGCTCTTCACGTCTTGCACAGCCGCGGCTTGTGGATTACCGAAGTCAAAATCGTATTCTTTGTCTGCCCACTCATAAACCTTACGAAGTTCGGTCACTGCCGCGCGACGATCGGTACGCATAAGATTTCCGAATTTTGATTCGGGATCATATATTGCCGTCTTTACGGCTTCAATGATGTGCCTTCTCGCTTGTTTTGCATCAAGAACAACATCAATGGCATCGACGAGTTCTTCCGTGGTATCTTTGCCAAAGAGGTCAACATTCGTCTTCGGGTCATAGCTAGGTCCGAAAGCCTTCTTCGAAAACTCAGCCAATGCCATCGCGAGCTTACTGACAGGAGATGCCATAAATGTTCCCCATCCTATGTGATTACATCATATTGACAACGAATTCATTGCTGCTTTTACCGCGAATCTGTACAACGTCGCCTGCTTTGCCTTTTGAGGGGCACTCTCACTTTGAGCAGGAGCACCTCCACCTTGAACCGGAGCCTTCTTTTTGCGCGGTCTCTTAGCAGGTTTTTCCACG
>Ga0172362_10004518_pt1 | contig 12066 bp, 11 predicted proteins | sample LakKivs1_kivu2a2_FD_114534 | JGI IMG/M metagenome (GOLD analysis project Ga0172362, IMG submission 114534) | Sediment microbial communities from Lake Kivu, Rwanda - Sediment s1_kivu2a2 | ecosystem: Environmental > Aquatic > Freshwater > Lake > Sediment | place: Rwanda: Western Province, Lake...
ACCTTTCACACCCGTAAAGCTCATTTGTGGGCTTATCTATTCAAGAGAAAAAATCATGGAAGAGGCGGCTCAAAAACTTACAGAAATGTTCGGCCGGGTTGACCTGCAGAGCCCTTCTTTTACTTTTAACTTCACTGATTATTACGAATCACAGATGGGAAAGGACTTAAAGAGGCGCTTTCTCAGCTTTCAACAGCTGATCACCCCTGAAAATCTACCAAAAATCAAAATTGAAACCAACCGCCTGGAAGATGAGCTTAGGTCAGCATTTCCGGATGTTAACAGGCCGGTAAACCTGGACCCCGGATACCTCACGACCTCTGCCTTGATTATGGCTACGACCAAAGACTTTGCTCATCGTATTCCTCTGAACGCCGGAATCTATGCTCATCTGGAGCTTCTTTTTACCAAAAAAGGTATTAAGCTCCTCGATTGGACCTATCCTGATTTTCATCAATCCGGTTACCAGGAATTTCTGTTAAGAGTCAGACAGGTTTATTTACTTCAACTGAAATCAACGGCAGAGAGAACTTAGTCTTCTTTCCGGATGGAACGCATCTTTTTCAGGCATCCTTAGGTCGCGCCGGGTTTATTATTCAATAATTCGGCAACAATGACAACCTTCCAGAAATCAGGCTGAAGAGAGTCAGCGATGACAGCAGAAAGCCCGTGCCCAATGATGTTGAAAAGAAAAGCGTGGTCGACCGATCTTATTTCTCTAATTGCTCCTGTGATTGATAAAAAGATGATCATGTCTCTGGATGAAAAGACGATATTTCTCTCAACCTGGAGATTATCTCAGGCAGCTCTCTTAAGACGACTTCAACATCTTCTTCTTTATTAAATCGACCAAGAGACATTCTTATGGCTGACCTGGCAATCTCTGGTTTCAAACCTATTGCCAGAAGAACATGAGAAGCTTCTTCTGATTCTTCACTGCAAGCTGATCCGGTTGAGACATATATTTCTTTGGTGGCAAGGGCCAGAAGAATGGCTTCAGCTTCGAGCCCTGGAAAGGCAAAATTAAGCGTGGTTTTTATTCTTTTTTCTGGGTGCCCGTTAAATTTAACTCCTGGTATTTTTGTTTCTATTCCAGATTTAAGCTTTTGAGCTAATTTTTCGAGTCGCTCCTTATCCTTCCTCCACCTTTCTTTAAGAACCATGGCTGCCTGGCCAAAACCGATGATCCCAACCGTGTTTTCGGTTCCGGCTCTTAGATTAAATTCCTGATGACCCCCATGGACAAATGGTTTTATTGGCGTCCCTTTCTTAATATATAGCGCCCCGACACCTTTAGGACCGTATATCTTATGAGAGGAAATTGTTAACAGATCCACTCCGAGTTTTTCCACATTAACTTCCATCTTGCCGAAAGCCTGGACCGCATCAGTGTGGACAAGAATCCCATAATGACGAGCTATTCTGACAACTTCCTCAACCGGCTGGATGGTTCCTATTTCGTTATTGGCCATCATGATTGAGACCAGTGCTGTCGAGGGAGACACGACCGACCTTAGAAAATCAAGGTCAATCTGACCGGTTGAATCTACCGGAACATAACGGACCAAGTATCCTTTGCTTTCGAGGTGCCTGGCAGTTTCCAGCACAGCCGGATGCTCGATGGCCGAAGTAATGAACTCCTTTTTATCTGGCAGAGCATCTAAAACACCCAGAATGGCAAAATTATCAGCTTCCGTCCCCGAACCCGTAAAAATAATTTCACTCCGACGGGCGCCGAGGGCAGAAGCCACTTGCTCTCTGGACTTGGAAATCAGCTCCTTTACTTCACGGCCAATAGGATAAAGAGACGAAGGATTGCCAAAATGTTCCTGGAGAAACCAGTTCATTCTCTGAATAACCTGAGGGTCAAGGGGAGTAGTGGCGTTATTATCTAAATAGACCATTTTCTACCTCAATTATATTCTACACCTAATCTTCTTAGCTGAGATTATCCCGGGACAATAATGCCTTTGTAACCCTTGAGCCTCAGGCAAATTTTTCTTTAAGAATTTTGACCACTTCCAGACCAGCCCTCTTCTGTCCTTCTTCAGCTGCAGCTCCCAGATGGGGAACAGCTGTGACCCTCGGATGGTCGATAAGTGAATAATCCTCAGGCGGTTCTTTCTCAAAAACATCAAGCGCCGCTGCTTTAACTTTGCCGGAATTAAGAGCCTGAAGCAACGCTTTTTCATCCACCACTCCGCCGCGGGCAACGTTCACAATTACTACTCCTTCTTTCATCTTAGAAAACTCCGCCTCACTCAGTATCGGCCTTGGCGTTTTTGGCACATGAAGAGTGATCACATCCGCTTTCTCGACCAGCTCATCCAGACTAACCTGTTTTACTGGCAGGTCAGTCTTAATCTGGATGACATCATGGGCAATAACCTTCATCCCGAAAGCCAGGGCTCGGCGGGCAACTTCTGAGCCGATTCTTCCAAAACCGATTATACCCAGGGTCTTGCCGTAAAGCTCTGTTCCGGTAAAAGCTTTCTTTTCCCATTTATGTTGTTTCATCGACACGTTAGCCGGGCCGTGATGCCGGACAGCCCCGAGCATCAAACCAAAAGTATGCTCGGCCACAGAAATAGAAGTAGCCGCAGGAGTGTTGGCCACTTCAATCGCTTTTTCTTTGGCTGTTTGAACATCAATATTATCGAGCCCAATTCCTGCCCTGACCAGAAGCTTCAGTTTCTTGCCTGCCTCAATTACTGGCCCGGTGATTTTGGTAGCACTCCGGACAACAGCCACTTCGAAATCTGGAATAATCTGGACAAGCTCAGCTTCGCTCAGCCCGGTTTTGACAACAACCTCAAAACCAGGAGTCGCTTGAAGTTGCTCCACAGCCTCTTTATCCAGGTGGTCAGCAATTAATATTTTTATCATTGCCAGCCCTCCCTTAAAGTTCTCTCAGCCGCAGCCACAGAAGCGCCGGGCTGGAATTTGTCATAGCCCAGGTCAATCAGGGTCATTTCCAGAGCCGAGAGTGCAGTGATGATATCAAAGCCGCCCATATAGCCCAGATGGGCAATCCGGAAGAATTCGCCCTTATGCGGTTCCTGGGCATTTGCAATATAAGCCATATATTTTCCCTGCATGGCTTTTACCAGTTTATTTCCATCAACTCCTTGCGGCGTTTTAACCGCCGTCAGAATATTTCCTGGCTTTTTAGACAACAATTCCAGTCCGATAGCCTTTATTCCGGCCCGGGTGGCGTCACCGAGAACCTGATGATGATTCAACAGGTTTTCCAGGCCCATACCTTTGATGATATCAAGTGCTTTTTTCTGCTGAATAATCAGAGAAATAGCCGGGGTCCAGGGCGTTGTTTGTTTTTCAAGGTTCTTACGATATTTTTTGACGTCAAAGTAGAATTTGGGCAGTTTGGAGCTTTCCACCATTTTCCAGGCTTTGGGACTGAAAGCAATGTAAGCCAGGCCGGGCGGGATCATGAAAGATTTCTGGGAGCCAGTTACCATTATGTCCACCTTCCATTCATCCATCGGGCAGGGAGTGGCACCCAGACCGGAGATTCCGTCAACCACCAGGATGGCTTCTGTATCTGCCACGATTTCCCCAAAACCTTTGACATCGTATATCGTCCCGGTTGATGTTTCAGAGAGAGTGGCAAATATGGCTTTGACTCCAGGGCTTTTCTTTAATTCTTCAGCTAATTTTTCCTTCGGGTAATCTTCGCCCCATGGAATTATGATTTCTTTTAGGTCCAGACCGTAAGCCCGGCAAATATTGCCCCATCTTTCACCAAATTTTCCTCCGTTGAGCGTAATGACTTTGTCTCCAGGAGAGAGGGCGTTGATGATGGCAGTTTCCATTGCTCCTGTGCCCGACGCAGCAAGAATGTATACATCCTCCCTGGTTCCAAAAACATATTTGAGACCTTCTGTAACTTCCATGAATATACTGGAAAATTCCGGAGTCCGATGATGGATAATTGGTTCAGAAGCTGCGGATAGCACTGTTTCTGGAAGTGGAGTAGGTCCCGGCGAGAGAAGATAATATTTTTTGATCATATAAGACCTCCCTTAATAAAATAATTATTAAGTTGACTTCTTTATAAATAGTAAAACCCAACTGAATCACAAAGTCAACAATCACAATTCAAGAAGAAGCTTCGTCAGAAGAGCGGTCCTCTGGATAAAAGAAGGCAGAAGAAGATGCTCATTCTCAGCGTGCATGCCTTCTCCTTCAGGCCCGAGGCCGTCAAGAGCGGGAAGGCCCAAATGAGAAGCAATTGAGGCGTCTGACCCGCCACCGCTTCGTCCTGGTATGAGTTGTATTCCCATCTCGCCGGCAATGGCTCTGGCTCTGGCAAAAAGCTCTCTGCTTGCCGGGGTGAATTCCATCGGTGGCGTGAAACTAAGAAGACTGGCCTTAACCTTAGCAACTTTCTTTGATGGCCGCAATTCTCTTGCATATGATTTAATCTTGTCCAGATCCCGTGAACTCCAGAACCGGATATCACAGACAGCCCATGCTTTTTCCGGGACCACGTTGGCTTTTTCTCCACCCTCAATCAACCCGACGTTCATAGTCATTCCTTTAATCCTGAGCTTTCTAAGGCGCTGGAGCTGAAAGATTAATTCTTCAATGGCACTGACCCCCTTTTCAGGCGTGCTGGCATGGGCTGATTTGCCAGTGCATTCAACTCTGACCACCAGCCGGCCTTTTCTTTCAAGCTTTAAGGCTCCGCCAGGCAACCCTGGTTCTAAACATAGAACTGCCCCGGCTTTTCTAGCCAGGTTGGCAATCTGTTTATGACTGGCATCGTTTCCTGTTTCTTCAGCAGAATTTATGAACCACCAGATTTTTCTTTTAGGAGTCAGACCCAGATTATTGATGGCCTTCAGAGCAAAAACAGTTGAGACAATTCCGGCCTTCATATCGAGGGCGCCCGGCCCGAAAATTTTTTCCCCGACGATATAAAACGGCATCTTCTGGATTGTATCTACAGGCCAGACGGTATCAATATGAGTCAGCAAAAGCAAAGGACCCGCCTGAGTCTTCAAGCCTTCGGGAGAATATTCAATGAGATAGAGGTCACCGATTTCTTTCTGCGGGATTCTTTTGATTCTGACCCCGATGTTTTCCATCTCTTCAACGACTGCTGCCGAGCATTTGTCAACTGCTATTTTATCTGATGTAGGCGATTCCAGCTGAACTAAAGACTTTAGCAGCCTCACCATTTTACCCTGCAGGGACCTGAAATATAAAAAATAATCCATTCTTCCTCCTTCAATCATTCAGCCAAATCTATTCTCCTGGCCTTTGATATAATCGCATTTTGATTATATCTGTTTAATTTAAAGAATTAAAGCCCTGCAGCTCGGGAGCTATTGGTTTTCAAGACAAAGAATCGAAGGATTAGGTTGACTCCTTGAAGAAAACTGTTCGAGACCAAGAGTCTGTTTTTGATTGCGGTTTCCAGTTGATTTAAAATATGAAATAACTTAAATTTATCTATTATGGATGTCAAGCGTGCCTTCAGGTGCATCTCAGTTTTGACCATTATCGCCTCTCTCCTTGCTGTTCATGCAGCCGCTGAGATTTATTATCCGTGGAAAAATGTCTTTATCGGCGCTCTGGACCCTAAGGCCTGGCCCGGAATGATGCTGATCACCAGCCAGAGTTCAGCCTTTGCTTTCTGTCCAAAGGTCTACCGGAAAGACCTGGTGGCTGAATTTAACGATTTTTTTTACCTGGTCTCAGAAGTTGGCCCTCATTCTCCGGATGGGCTCTATGCTTCTGTGAAGTTTGACCTGCATCTTACATTTAAGAAGGGCCGCGAAACACCGGTCTTTCTTAAGCCCGCTCTTTCCAAATATGAAATGACTGTAGAATGGGGCAGAAGAGACGAGAAAACAGTCATCGGCAAATACCATTTTCCTGAATTAGTCAACCGCGTGACCTTGATTTTTTATTTCCCGTGGGAGTTCAGAGGTATTTATAATTATCTGGCCGAGTCAGGATATATTCATGGTCAAAGTTTCGAAAAGGTTCCGGTTCACTATCTTTGCTGGACAAACCTTAAACCGGATTCTGTTGAACCCAAGAATAATGAACTTCATCTTTCTTATGAGCTTGGTAAAGGAGGGGATATTTATTTTGTAGCTTCTGCTGGTGAGAGTATAGATTCAGTCAACCAGAGAATCTATCGATACCGAAGCGGCGGAGCCATTGATAACTTCCTTCAGGAAGAGAAGAAAGTTTATCTAAAAAAAAGAGTTCAGGCGAGCGGTCTTTATGATGGAATTACAGAAGCTATCACCAACAATCTTTTCTGGATGGCTCTGTATCAGAATGGTCATCATAGATACTATACGCCCGCGGGCCGGAGCTGGATCTTTCCCCGGGGTGATGGTCGGCCGGATCACTGGACCATTTTTGAATGGGATTCTTTTTTCAATTCTCTGGAAATGTCAGTTGAAAGTACCAGACTGGCATTCGACGCGGTCAGGGCCGTGCTCCAGACTCAATATCCTAATGGCAACATTCCGAACTGGAGGGGCCGTTTCGGCGGAACGCCGGACCGTTCTCAGCCCCCGGTTGGCTCTTTTATCGTTCTTAAATTGTTCTTGAAAACTGCAGAAATGGAGCTCTTGAATTTTGCCTATCCGTATCTTTTGAACTGGCACAATTTCTGGACTGCCCATTTGCCTGATGGCCAGAGCAGACGTGACGGAAATGGGGATGGACTTCTGGAGTGGGGCAGCGACGCGCATCTTGTGGCCGAAGAAGTCCCTCCGTGGGAAAAAGAAGCTTCAGGAAAACAGAGAGCTATGTGGGAATCCGGTCAAGACGACTTGCCCAACTGGGATGAGGCGACTTTTAACGACCATAGCGGAACCCTTGAAATGAACTGCGTTGACCTCAACAGTCTCTATGCTCTCGATTCTTACTGTCTGGCTCAGATAGCTGGTTTCCTGGGAAAAGAGGATGTCAGAGTAAGGTTCCTGGAAGAATATGAGAAAACAAAAAAATTGATGAATCAGATTCTATGGAATGAAAAAGAAGGTTTCTATTTTGACCGGCACTGGGATGGCCGATACTCCAGGCGAAAAGCCGCATCTAATTTTTTTCCGCTGATTGCCAGGATTCCTGACGAAAATCAAGCCCTGCGCATGCTGAAACATCTTCTCAACCCGGATGAATTCTGGGGAGATTATGTTATTCCTTCTATTTCACGGGACGACCCGGCTTTCAAGGAACAGCAGTACTGGCGCGGAACTATTTGGCCTCCGACCAATTACCTTGTCTATCAGGGACTTAAAGCCTATGGCTTTGACCTGGTCGCAGCTGATTTTGCTAAAAAGAGCTCACAGGTTTTCCTTCGCATCTGGAAAAATTACCAGCTCTGTCCGGAAAACTTCGACTCCCGCACTGGAGAACCCGGAGGCCAGCGTTATCAGAGCTGGGGTCCTCTTTTTGCCCTTATTGCCCTTGAAGAATATCTGGATATAACTCCCTGGGACGGTCTGAGATTTGGGCAGCTGAAGCCAGAAAGAAAAGGAATTCTGAGGAGGCTGGCCATTATTGGCCGCCATTATGAAGTGCAAATCGCTCCATCCAAGACTATCCTTAAAGAAGAAGGCCGCCAGCTGGTGAAAGCTGATGGACCGGCAGTGTTCAGACATTTTCTTTATTCTGAAAGAGAAATTTCTTTTGAAGTAAAAAGCTTAAAGAGACGAAAGATAACCGTGAACCTCAGAGAAAAAAGGAAAGGGCAGTTGTTGCTGGATGGAAAAGAATCAGGCGCCTTTTCAGGAAAAGAGGTTGTAACTTTCGTGCCCGAAGGAGAGCACCGTCTGGTAATCATAATCTCAGAGTGAGAACCGAATTTTCAATCAACAGTTTATAAGGAGTTTAAAATGAGCCTTTCCAGAAGAGATTTCCTCAAAGCAACATTGGCCATCACCGGTAGTAGTTTGACGACCTCAGGCCGTCTTATTTCATCGCCAGAAACTCGTCTTTCCATGCGGGTTGTAGCCAGCGCAAATGGACTGAAAGCTTCAGATAAAGCCATGTCCTTGCTCAAGCAGGGAGCCGACCCGCTCGAGGCCGTTATAGCCGGAGTTAATCTGGTCGAAAACGACCCGGAAGATATGAGCGTGGGTTACGGTGGACTGCCTAATGAAGACGGGGTTGTAGAGCTGGATGCTTCGGTGATGCACGGCCCGACTCATTTAGCCGGAGCCGTGGCAGGTTTGAGAAACATAAGAAATCCGTCACTGGTAGCCAGGATGATTATGGAAAGAACTGACCATGTGCTTCTCGTTGGGGAAGGGGCTTTGAAATTTGCCCGGGCACACGGTTTTAAGGAAGAAGAGTTACTGACCGACAAATCGCGACAGGTCTGGCTTCAATGGAAGGAAAATCATTCTGATAAAGACGGCTGGCTGTCTCCTGGATACAAACTGAAAAGACATTCTGTTGCTGAACAGGATGAGCCATCCTGGGGAACAATCAACTGTCTGGCTCTTGATTCAAAAGGAGATCTGGCTGGAGTGACCACTACCAGCGGACTGGCGTTTAAGATTCCGGGAAGAGTTGGTGATTCTCCTATCATCGGGGCTGGTCTCTACGTAGACAATGATATTGGAGCTGCTGGGTCCACCGGCCGAGGTGAAGCCAATCTTGTAACCTCCAGCAGTTTTTACATCGTGATGCTTATGGAACAGGGACTTTTGCCTGAAGAGGCTTGTTTAGGGGCTTTAGAAAAAATCGTCAGAAAGACAAAGCTAACTCCATATCTGCTTGACGAGAATGACCGCCCAAAATTCGATGTGGTATTTTATGCCTTGAACAAAAAAGGTCAGTCCGGCTCGGCTTCGATCTGGAGCGGCCATAAGTACACTCTGAACGATGGTAAGATCAATAAGCTCCTGGACAGTGCCTATCTTTTCAAGCGCCAGTAAAAGGAATTATCTTAAAACCGACGACGTTGTGTAGAAATTCCTCCTATTCTTTGAGTAACAAAACCGGGTAGCTCGAGGAAGCGAGTCTCTCTCCCAGTTTTCGGGCCTCAGCCTCTGTTCTGACACGAAGGCGCACCCGGTAGTAAACCTGCGTTTTTGTTTCGTAGGTTGAAACATAAACTCCGGGGAAATCTTTCTTAAGATTCAAATAAAGTGCCCGGGCATTTTCAGGCTTAATGAAAGAGCCCATCTGCAGTATAAATTGACCATTTCCAATTTTTTCTTCAACTGGCCTGGACCCGACAACTTCTATTCTTACTCTGACCGTACCGGGACCTATCATTCCCAGCATTCGTGCTGCCGCATATGACAGGTCTATGATCCTGTCTCTAACAAATGGACCCCGGTCATTAATCCTGACTGTCACAGAACGGCCGTTTTCCAGGTTGGTCACAAGAACCGTCGTCCCAAAAGGCAAAGTCGGGTGGGCGGCTGTCAGGTCGTGCATGTCGAAAACTTCCTGACTCGAAGTCTTTTTGCCATGAAATTCGTCTCCATACCAGGAAGCTATACCTGTTTCAACGTAACCGGAAGACGGCGAGATCGCAGGTCGAGACGGACGGCAGGACAGGAGGATGGCTAAAAAGAAAACGGTCAGGATGAACTTTATCTTCATAAAAGTCCCTGAATTGTTTCCTTTTTCATTTTCTCAGGATAGAAGAAAAAATTCAAACTGATTGACATTGAAACAGGATTCGGGCAAAAATTAATAACTCAGAATGTTTGTTTTAATCTAATCCAGGAGCTGCAGATGAAAAAAATAGAACTCAAAAGGCTTGAATTTCCAGAATCTCCGTATCGAGACCTGGAATTTCTGGAATCGCTTGAAGGCCGAACTCTGAGGATTCTGAGCGAGTACGTCTGGCCGATGGCCAGGCTGGAAAAACTAAAGGTTGACAGCACCGTGCTATTCTTAGGATCATGCAAAGCCAACCCTGCCAGCTCTGATACGGTTCTTCATAAATATTACTGGGAAGCGGAGGAACTGGCCTACCTGATCACCAAATGGGGAATGAACCTGAAGCCAAAGGGAAGGAAGTATGTTGTTTGCACAGGTGCCGGTCCGGGAATTATGGAAGCAGCTAACCGGGGCGCAGCCAGAGCTGGTGGCAAGAGTATCGGCATGAATATTTCATTGCCTCAACCTCAACTGCCCAACCGATACATTACTCCTGAACTAAATTTTACTTTCCATTATTTTTTCATGCGTAAGTTCTGGTTGCTTTACAAAGCCAGAGCAGTTATTGCATTCCCCGGCGGTTTTGGCACTCTGGACGAATTCTTCGAAATCGTGACTCTTCTCCAGACTGGAAAAGTTTCCAGGAAGGAAGTCCTGCTGATTCTCTATGGAAAGGAATACTGGGACAAGATTCTTAACTTTCAGGCCCTGGTCGAATTCAGAGCCATAACTAAAGAAGACCTGGAAGTATTCACCATTTGCTCTTCAGCTGACGAGACTTTTAGCTTGCTTAAGGGAACATTACCCAAGATGGATTGATTCAGGGTTGATCAGCTTTTTTATTTGATGATAAAAAATCTAATTTATTTCTGAAGAGCCAGAAAAGAAACAAGCCAGCGAAGACGCCTAAAATATCAGCTGCCCAGTCTCTCCAGTCACATTGCCGGCCGGGCACAAAGAGCTGATGCAACTCGTTGAGCAATCCAACAAAGCCTCCGCTCACACCTGTCAGATAAGAATTCAGAAAATTTTTGCCGGGAGAAAATTTGAAAAAACCAAAAGCCAGCAAGAAACCCAGGACCATAAACTCCAGCCAGTGGGCTGCTTTGTCCCAGTAAATGAGACCGAGTTTGATTTTCAACGTCCGGCCTGAAAAGAAAAAAATCAGAGCACAATATATTCCCGCAGGCAGGAAATAAAGAACTTTTCTATAGGAGTTCATTTTAACCTTATCATTAAAAATATAGGATATTTTATCAGCCATTGGTTTAAATACAAGTCCCGCCCAACATTTGTTATCTCTATTCCTTGACTATGCTTTATCGGTGTGATATCAATGAAAAATAAATATATGAACGGACAAGAAAAATATCTCTCAGGAATTGAGTATCCCGGAAGATTCATCATCGCCGGCCAGCTAAAGACCGTGGACGACATTTTCGTCGTTTACGGGATTACCGGCCGGTCAGCGCCCAGCCAGGCTCGTCGGTTAATAAAAAAAGAGAATGGAATCTGGGTTGAGCCGACCGATCCCAGGCTTATTGCGACTGGCAACCCTGATCTGCTGATTTATCCAGCCATTTTGCATTCACCAGAAGGCATAGTCGTATCCAACGGAAAACAAACGGCTGATATTCTCAACAGCATGCAGGTGGTCAAGGAACCGGTTCTGGCTCTGGTCAAGGCCCTTAAAGATTGGAAGTATGAACCTGACCAGCCAATCTTTACTCCGCGAATCAACCTTGCCTTTTGTGGTGGTTACAGTCTGGCCGCCAGCGTTATCAAGAGAGGTGAGTTCGGAGCAGTCATCCGGAACTATTTTGATCTTCCTTTGATGCCGGGCAAAGGCTGGTTGATCATGACTTATCTGGGAGTAAATGTTGACGCTGTACCCTCTTTCTTTGGTGAGCCAATTTCTCTGGAGATAGCTGAAACCACAGCCGAAGAAATAGCTTCTCGAGTTTATGAATCATTAAGACCTGGACCCGGTAAAAATGACCTCCGGGTAGCTATTGCCTGCGTCAGAGCGTCGGTAGCAGGAATTGAAATTCAAGAAGTCAAGGTCATCAATCGTTACGAAGGATAGAACATGGAAGATAAGGCCCAAAAAACAGCCAGAACCCAGTACCAAACCAGGGTCAGCGAAGATTTCCCTGACTCACTGGTTTTTGGACAGACCAGATTTATCAAAAAAATCTCGATGCGTTACGGAGAAAACCCCGGCTATCCAGCAGCTTTTTACCAGGAAGAAGGAGCCTGCGGTCCCAATACGGCCACCATGGATGTCCTCCAGGAAGGCACGAAAGGGCTGAGCTATATAAATGTTGGTGACCTGGACCTCGGGCAGAGGCTGGCGAAGAAGGTGACTGAAATTTTTCCTGGAAAATCTGTTGC
>Ga0172362_10004519_pt1 | contig 12066 bp, 11 predicted proteins | sample LakKivs1_kivu2a2_FD_114534 | JGI IMG/M metagenome (GOLD analysis project Ga0172362, IMG submission 114534) | Sediment microbial communities from Lake Kivu, Rwanda - Sediment s1_kivu2a2 | ecosystem: Environmental > Aquatic > Freshwater > Lake > Sediment | place: Rwanda: Western Province, Lake...
CTGTATGGGTACTACCTTTGCTCCAGCGCCCATAACAACACGCTGAATTCGAACATTGCGGACAATAACATGCAGTATGGGTATTATCTCTACACCAACTCTTTACAAAACACCCTCATCTCGAATGCAGCAACGAATAACAGCCTGTATGGTTATTATCTTCGTTCCACCGCACAGAACAATACCCTGATCTCGAACGTTGCGTCCAATAATTCACAGGGATACTACCTCTCTGGTTCGCATAACAACACGCTTATTTCGAATATTGCGACCAGCAACAGGGGAAGTGGGTATTACCTCACAGCTTCGCACAACAATACACTGACTTCGAACACGGCGGCCAACAATACCCAGTCTGGGTTTTATCTGACTGGTTCGCATAACAACACGCTGAACTCGAACATTGCGGACAATAACATGCAATATGGGTATTACCTCACGGGTTCACACAACAACACGTTCACTTCGAACATTGCGACCAATACTACCCAGTATGACGGATTCTATTCCACCGGCTCCCGGTACAATATGCTGGACTCAAATATTGCAGGCAACAATACACGACATGGGTTTTTCCTCGACACGAACTCGCATAACAACACACTGACCTCAAACGTCGCAACCAATAATACCCAGAATGGGTATTCCCTCTCAGGTTCGTGGAATAATACCCTGAATTCGAATATTGCGGCCAATAACACCCAGAACGGGGTCTATCTCATTAATTCCCACAACAACACGCTGACTTCGAACGTAGCGACAAACAATACCCAGAACGGATACTACTTCTCGGGATCACATTACAATTCACTGACAGGAAACACGGCTACCGGGAATGGGCAGAATGGTACCAGCCTCGTCAATTCGGGTTCGAATACAATCGAAGGAAACACGTTCAACAGGAACAGGTATGGAATCTCGGTGGTTGGGACCAACCCAAACAACCATATCACGGCGAATAATGCCAGTTACAACACCCTGTCCGGGATCATTGTCCAAGGCCAGGCAAGAATGAGGATCTCCTGGAATAACGCGAGTTTCAACGGGAACAGCGGGATCCAGGTAGCCGGGGGTTCTGGCAACAACCTGACCGGCAACATGGCACTTAACAACAGCCAGGACGGCATCTCCCTTTTCAGCACCCAGGGAAACATCCTCCTTGGCAACAACGCCAGTGACAACCTGCAGAACGGGATTTTTCTGCAGGGATCGGACAGCAACATCCTGTCCGCGAATACTGCGACCGGTAACTATCAGGACGGGTATAACCTGACAGCATCAGGCGGGAACACTCTTGCCGGCAATGTCGCGAACCTTAACGGGGGGAGTGGCCTTGGACTGTATTCCTCCAATAACAGCGTTCTTTTCAACAACACAGCGGAATTGAACCAGCTGAACGGCATCTATCTTTCCAATTCCCGGCAGAACACCCTGACCGCAAACGTTGCGACCGGGAACCAGCAGGACGGGTTCAACCTGTCAGGGTCAGACAGAAACACCCTGGAAAACAACACTGCCATGGTAAACGACTGGGCGGGGTTCTACATCATCTGTTCGAATTTCAGTACGCTTACCAGCAACACAGCGGAATTGAACTCCGGAGACGGCTTCCTTCTCGAAGATTCAGACAACAACACCCTGGCCTCAAACACTGCAATTGGCAATGGTGTATTCAACAACTGTGCCGGGTTTTACCTGGACTATTCTCACTCTAATGAGTTGTCAAACAATACTGCGACGTGGAATGACTGGGGATTCTACGTGAGCGGTTCGAACAGCAACACCCTTTACAACAATACCGCATCACAGAACTTTTATTCTGGTTTTATTGTGGAATCTTTCTCGGAAGACAATACTCTAACCGGAAATTCTGCGACAGGAAACCTGCAGGACGGATTCAGCATTTTGCTTTCAAACGATAACAGGCTCTCCAATAACATCGCGATTGGCAACGGCTTTGAAGGTTTCGGCCTTTACGTCTTTGCAGATAACAATACCCTGTATAATAATACCACACGCCAGAACACGGACAGCGGATTCCTGGTGTATCTCTCCCAGGGAAATAACCTGACAGCAAACACGGCATCAGAGAACGGACAGGACGGTATTTGGCTTGAAGCCGCCGCCTCTAACAATGTTTCCGGCAACACGATTACAGGAAATTCAAATGGAATATTCCTCGATGGTGCTTCTGGAAACACTATTGACGGCAACACGATCACCGGGAATAGCAATGCCGGAATATACCTTGCAAGTTCCGGCAACAATCTCATCTATAATAACTACTTCAATAATTGGGACAACACGGAATTTGTGGGATATTCTGCGTTTGGTGCTCCTGTTATCCCCAACACCTGGAACATCTCGGAGACCTACGGCCAGAATATCATCGGGGGCCCGTACCAGGGCGGCAATTACTGGGCCAGGCCGGACGGGACAGGATGGTCCCAGGTGACGCCTGCGGATGCACACGGGTTCACAATCAGCCCCCTCGTGCTTGCTCCAGGAAATATCGATGGTCTCCCGGTCGGCAATTTCCACCCAGCGCCTGACCCCGAACCGGTGTTTCATAACCTGAACCCCACCCACACCCGCCGGGTGCTCTGGGACTCTCTGTTCACTTCATACAATATTCCAACCTCTGTGTGCACCTGCAGCAGTGTCCCTGTCTCTATCACGGTGAACAACACCGGAGCGATAGGCTGGACGGGACCTACCGTGGCACTCGCGGCCTACAACGACGCAGCAAAACAGTTCAGCCCGGTCCGGGTCCCGATCGAGGAAAAGCGGACCGTGGGCCCGGGCAGGTCATATACCTTCACCTTTGATCTCCAGGCGCCCTGCACTCCCGGTAACTATACGCTCCAGTACTCCATGGTCAGGGGAGAGACCCGCTTCTTTGGTGACGTACTGGAGGTCGCAGTCATGGTCGAGCAGTGCGGCGGGGTCGTCATCAAGGGTACCACAACCACTGGCACAAGGATTACCCCGGCTATTCTGAATATCGACCAGATGCTGGCCCCGACGCAGTCTTCGGCCGCCATCATTACCAAATTGCGAGAGCATGCCCTCACGGAGCGGTCCGCTTCGATCGAGGCTGCAAATATATCGATACTTCGCCCGACAGGAATCACGGAAGAGATGAAGGAGAAGATCGTCGCCCTCCGTCAGAAGAGTGCCGCCAGGTAATGTCCTTTTTCCCACCGGATCCGTGACCCGACCGCCAGTCTGATCTTCTCAACGCTTTCCTGCCGGACACGAAAAATTGAGTATATTTAGGGTTCTTGCGGAGGATCCCGATTTCGGATCAGATGGTGCGGGCACACCCGCTCTCAACCGCTGCCATTCTCACCGCAGCCGCCACCGCCTTTACCACGTTCCGGTTGAGAATCTGCGGGAGCAGGCGGTCCTTCCGGGGGTATTTGACAAAATCGGCAAGAGCATGGGCGGCAGCAACTTTCATCTCATCTGAGATCCGGGTTGCATGGACGTCGAGAGCACCCCGGAATATTCCAGGGAACGCGAGTGCGTAGTTGATCTGGTTGGGAAAATCGTTCCTTCCCGTTCCGACAATCGCTGCCCCGGCCCGGAACGCATCGACAGGAAGTATCTCCGGCATCGGATGGGCGAGTGCAAAGATGATGGGATCAGTATTCATCGACCGCACCATGCCGGGCGTGATAATTCCCGGGACAGACACACCGATACAGACATCGGCTCCGGTCATTGCATCGGCAAGCGAGCCCTCCCTGCCGGCCTGATTGGTCTCTTCGGCGATGATGAACTTGTATTTGTTCTTATACAACCCTTCACGGTGCCGGTGGATGATCCCCTGGGTATCACAGACGGTGATGTCATGCACGCTCCTGAAAAGTTTCGGATTGTAGCCGATGCACTTCAGCATCCGGGTGATGGCAAACCCTGCTGCACCCGCACCGCATATCACGATGTTCAGATCTTCGAACCGTTTTCCCGTCACCCTGCACGCGTTCTGTATGGCAGCGAGGACCACAACCGCCGTCCCGTGCTGATCGTCGTGCATAACCGGAATCCCGATTTCCTGCAGTTTCTCCTCCAGTTCGAAGCATTTGGGTGCTGCGATATCTTCGAGAGCAATACCCCCGAATACCGGAGCGATGTTTTTTATGGCATCGACAAATCCCGTGTGACCACTCTCAAAGCAGATGGGAAAGGCATCAATGCCGGCAAGTTTCTTAAAAAGGAGGGCTTTTCCTTCCATCACGGGAATGGCAGCAACGCCCCCGATGTTTCCCAGGGAGAGAACCCGTGATCCATCGGTGACGATGGCGATAGTGTTTGCTTTCAGCGTATATTTATACGCTAAATTCCTATCCTCGGCGATCTCCCTGCAGACTGCTGCCACTCCGGGCGTATAAGCGAGCGCGAGATCTTTCCTGGTGGTGAGGGGGACTTTTGAGTATACTTCGATCTTTCCGTGGAACTTTTCGTGGAGTTCAAGGGCTTCTTCATAGATATTCCCCGGTTTCTTCTCTCCTGCCAGGATCCCCACCCCTTTTAGTTACTGGTTGCATTGGTAGCAAATATTGATACCTGTTCTCACGCGAAGGACACAGTCGTTATCGCGGTGCGTGCATTGTGCAAAGACCTCCCCTCTTTTTCCGCATGCCAGAGTAGGATGCCATTCTCATTCCGGCCCTGGAAGAGTCCCCCGAATCGGGGGTTTACGGTATGAGGGAAGTGCCCGGTTTTTTACCTTCCAGGCCATACCTTTAAATGAGATGAACGTAACATTCCTCGGGACGAACGGGTGGTACGATACCCTCACCGGGAATACCAGCTCGGTGCTGGTCCAGGCCGATGAATATGATGTGATTTTTGACGCCGGCACCGGTATCGCAAAGGTCGACCGGTATATCAGCCAGGATAAGCCCACGTTCCTTTTTATCAGCCATTACCACCTTGACCACATTTCTGGCCTGCACACCCTCGTTAAGTTCCGGTTCAGGCACTCTCTGCACATCTGCGGGCAGGTTGCGATTTCGTCGATGCTCGGATCATTTGTCAGAGATCCTTTTACCGTGCCGTTCGAACAACTTCCATTCCCGGTTGCATTCATCGAACTGGCCGAAGGAATGCATACCATCCCTTTCCCGGTCGAGTGCCGGCCGCTTATCCATCCCGTACCATGTTTTGGGTACGCGCTCACCCTCGATGACAGGAAAATCACGTACTGCACCGATACGGGCATCTGCGAGAATGCAGTCAGACTCGCAAGAAATGCGGATCTCCTTATCACGGAATGCGGACTAAAACCAGGAGAGGAGAGCCCTGAATGGCCGCACCTGAACCCCGAAAATGCAATCCGGATTGCGAAAGAAGCTCATGCAAAAAGGCTTGCCCTGACTCATTTCGGGCCTCTTACCTACACGACGCTCGAAGAGAGATACGAGATACAGAGAACCTACGGGAAGGAATGTCCCGGTCTTCTTGCCGCCGTTGATGACCTGACAATTGTTGTGTGATATGCCAGCACGGTCCCGAGATATGGTGAATCGTCAACAGGACTTTGATTTCCTGACATCCGACTGCGATGCCTGGGACTATATCAGGTATGTATCTATGGTTCATGGTCTTTCATCACTGACCGCCCCTACATTCTGAGATTGGGAATATCCGCATGACCGACACAATACACTCGCGTTTTTCCCGCGAACTCAACGGTTTTTACCTGATTACCCTCCTATATGTGATCTTCGGGGCACTGGCGATGGCCTTCGCGATCCATTATATCGTATCTTCAGTACTAGGCCTGACAGGCGGGCAGCCCCTTTCATTCCTGAGGATCATCACAGCCGCGATCTCGATGATAGGTTTCGGGCTCGGGCTCTCATGGATCGTCTTGAGTGTTGAGATCCTGGATGGAATCGACGATATCAGGAGTGCAGTGAAAGACTGGACAACCCCGGTCCCTGACGAAATCCTCACCGGCGGGATCGTGAGGATGATCGCCCATTACCGCGAGCATACAAAGACCATCCGGACCATGATTCTCGTCTGCACGCTCGGCGGGTTCTGTTTTCTTGCCCTTGGGATCATCTCCAGCATCGAGTTCTTCTCCTTCAGTCTCTCGTCAGGTACTATCACCCTGAAAAGCTATCTCCTGATCCCTTCAGCCCTCCTCGCACTTGCGGTTGCTATCGTGAGCCTCGCAAGCTCTTTCTATTTTTCAAGGTTCTCAAAAGCCTGGGACCTCCGTGAGAGTGTAATCTCACGGGCTGAACAGGAACTTGTGGAAACATTGGAGCGGGACTCCCGATGAGCACCGAGCGCCGCACCCAGTACGAGATCTACTGGGAGATCCTCGTCTTCTGCAGAACCCCGCGGTCGTTCACTTCGATTGTTCACCGGTGCGACTTCAATTCGAAGACCGGGCAGGACTACATCGAGTTCCTCATATCGAAAGGATACCTCTCGCGGACAATTGAAGGGGAAAAGGCTACTTATCGTGCGACCGGGCGTGCAGGCGAATATATTGCCCTCTTTACCGAGCTTTACAGGAAACTGTTCGATACTATCCCCGGATTCAAGTTATGTTGTCCGGGAAATTGTCCTCCCGCATGAAGGTTTTTTCTTGGCATCCGGAAAAAAGGAGGCAGTATCTGTATGCACCTCAAATGACCGGATCTTTTAGCCGCAATAAGACCAATGAATAGTATGCACGAGCTTGCAGCGGTCTGGACCAACCGTAAAGGGTTGATATGGATCGCGGTGACTGCACTCCTCTATGCGATGGTCCTGATCCCCTTCAACCAGCTCAGCCTGACTGTGGCCGGGATATCCATCCGGCCAGCTGCAGCACTTCCGGTGTTCTTCGGCATCCTTTTTGGCCCTGCGGCCGCCTGGGGCCTTGCCATCGGGAACATTGCCGGTGATCTCTATGGTTCCTGGTCCCCGATGAGCATCTTCGGGTTTCTCACGAATTTTCTCTCCCCGTATCTCTCATACCTGCTCTGGCACAGGCTGATGAAAGGCCACGAAACCAGGGTGGACAAAAAGAGTGCAGGCTTTTACCTGCTGGTCTCGTTCGTCGTGACCCTTGCCTGTATGCTCCTTCTTGCCGGCTGCGGGACGATCTTCTTCGGGCGCCCCTTCGAAAGCAAGTTCATCAGCTATTTCGGGAACAACGTCATGTGGACGCTCACGGTGGGTCTCATCCTGTTCTGGCTGGTCCTTCCGGCGGCAGTCAGGAAACGATGCGTATACGGGAAGGAGTGGGTGAAGAGGGGGACGATCGGGGATTAGGTGATAGAAAATGACCCAATCCCTATACAAGGATGGAAGTGAAAAGGGAACGAGTGTAAATCGGAAAAGGACTATCCTTAAAAAAACACATGATTTCCTCCCGGGACACATGCATATCAAATGAAAATCGCAGATGCGATTTTCATATCAAAAAGGGAAAAAGATATGGTTTCCATTGGGAAATCCGGAAAAATGGCAGGAAAACTTAATTATCGTCTCGATTCTATAAGAAATGCCGTGGAAACCTATGGACTATAATTATTGGATAGTCTTCATCATCCTGGTTGCAATCGTCCTGTATGCCATCATCACATTTCAATGGATGATGGGGGTCATCGCGTGCGTCGTAGTGATAACCCTTGCATTAGTACTCTCTCAGGTTCAGCACTGGGGGAAAACGCATGCCTGATGCCCCGGTATTGCAGTGATGGCATGAAGTCAATTACCTGGATCGCGATTTTCACCGTGCTTGCTCTCACTGGTGCAGGAATGGGTCTGCTTCTCACAGGTGGATTGTCACAGGAGGACATTCCCGTTCCTCCGGATCCGTTGCCCGGCGACCAGCCGAAGGGGATCACGCTCATCACATCTTTTCCCCCGTCCCCGGAGACAGCGGCGGTCTACAGTGTAATCGGGCATACCGTCTTCTCATTCGGGGGGCCGGAAATCATGGATATCAGGGAGAACATTCCCACGGAGGAGGAGGCGCCTGGCCTTGCCGAGCAGGCGCTCGGGCAATACGGCGGACTACCGGGTGATGCGGTCCTTGCGGGAGTAGAGCAGGTCACAGTGAAGCAGTACAATCTTGCAACAGGAGCCGTGGAGGCGGAATTCCCCCGGTATACAGCGGTCACTTGGCGGCAGCAGGTGGCAGACCACCCGGTTGTCGGGCCGGGGGCGGGGATCACCGTTGGACTTGGTGAGGACGGAGAGGTCCTGCAGGTGGAAAAAGTCTGGCGATTACTCGAATACGATCACGAGATCCCGATCATTTCAGCAGTTGAAGCGTTTGAAAAGCTGGAAAGGCGTGAGCTTGTAAGACTTCCCCAGTGTTCTCTTGATGGGCTGCACATATCCGATATCCAGCTTGGGTATTACGCGGAAGACCGCGATCACGACCAGGAATTCTTCCTCCCGGTCTGGATCTTCTACGGGACCATCCACCCGGAGATCGACCAGACACTTTACCCTTTTATTGTCGATGCGGTAAAGTACCCGGCACCGATTGAATGATCCGTCATCATTCAGGATCAGGCCGTCACGCCAGGAATGACCCTGCCCGGCACGGATTCTCTGCGACTCTCCTGCAGGTGACACACCACCTGTCGCACAAACCCCGGGAGAGGCAAATAACACCCGATACATCCCTTACGACTATATCCCTGTCTTCCAAATATACCTCCACATAAAGAGGTACTGTGGAGATCGTCCCATCCATCCATGTGATCAGGCATACGTTTCAGATCCCGGTCGCTCCCGGCATCGCACTCGCCCGGTTCGTGTATTCGTACATTACCTGTGGCGAGACGATCACCCTGAACGATACGGGGGTGGCCGGGTGCGAGGGTGCTATCTTTGGTTATAACAGGTCTCTCGGCCGCGATCCGTCCGACATTGCCCTTATCATACTGACCCACTCGCACCCCGACCATATTGGAGCAGCACGGGCCATCCGGCAGGCCACCCGCTGCAGTATCGCGGCACATCCTGCCGAGCGGGCATGGATAGAGGATGTCGGTCTCCAGAACCGCGAACGCCCTGTGCCGGGATTCCCATTGCGTGTCGGCGGATCGGTAAAGGTCGATCATGAACTCCATGACGGAGATTGTATCGAACTCGACGGGAGCCTGGCAGGCGGGATGCAGGTCATCCACACCCCCGGGCATTCGCCAGGGTCCATCTCGCTTTTCCTGCATGAAAAAGGGGTGCTCTTCTCCGGCGATGCAATCCCTGTCACAGGGGATCTGCTGGTGTATGACGATGCACTCGCATCGGTGAAGTCGGTTCAGCGGCTCCGGAAACTCTCCGGCATACAGCATCTCCTTTCGGCATGGGACGAGCCGCAAAGAGGGGAGGACGCATACCGCCGGATGGACAGGGCACTTGAGTATCTCCAGGCAATTCACGAGGCGGTTCTTTCCGGCGCATCTCAAGGTGCTTCCGACCTGATGGATCTTGCCCGGAATACTGCCGCCGCCCTCGGCCTGCCTCCCGGGGCGGTCAATCCTCTTCTTGCAAGGATGTTTGGGGCGAACCTACAAGTAAAGGACCGGAAAAACCTCCTGGCAGATTCAGACCATGCAAAATGATCCGGGAACTGGTGCACCGGAAGATACACCATAATACACAAAACCTCGCCCAGCCATATTTTATCCATACATTATGAGTGCCGGACCGTCACTGACCACTACCCTGGGACCGTTTCACCTGGAGAACCCGTTCCTGCTCTCGTCCGCTCCCCCCACCGCATCGTATGAACAGATAAGGAGGGCCTTTTCCTCCGGCTGGGCAGGGGCGGTGATCAAGACCATCCGCCCGGACGGGATGGTCATCGAGGACGTCTCGCCCAGGTTTCACGCGATGAAGGGAAACAACGGCGATCTCCGGGGGTTCGAGAATATTGAACTGCTCAGCAAGAAGACCGTATCCTATTGGACTTCACAGATCCCGAGGATCAAACGTGAATTCCCGGAGAAACTGCTGATCGCGAGCGTCATGGGCACCCCCGACCCGGAAGAATGGAAAGCTCTTGCCGGACAGGTCGAAGAGGCCGGTGCTGATGCCATAGAGATGAATGTCTCGTGCCCGCACGGGATGCCCGAGCAGGGTGTGGGTGCAGCAATCGGGCAGAAACCAGCCATGGTACAGGAACTGACCCGTGCGGTCAGGGATGCAGCCGACATTCCAGTGATTGTAAAGCTCACCCCGAACGTGACCGACATCCTCCCTGTCGCACGCGCAGCAAAGGTTGGCGGTGCCGACATAATCTCCGCGATCAACACCGTCCAGTGCCTCTCGGGGATCGACCTCGACTCTTTCGAACCGCTTCCGTCGGTTGCAGGTCATTCGACTTATGGGGGGTATTCGGGCCCTGCGGTCAAACCCATTGGATTGCGTGTTGTCGCGCAGGTCGCATCCGCCCTGGACCTGCCGGTTATCGGGATCGGCGGGGTGTCCGGCTGGCAGGATGCTGCCGAGTATCTCCTCGTTGGAGCATCAGCGGTCCAGGTCTGCACCGCAGTCATGTGGAACGGGTTTGGAATCGTGAAGGAGATGCAGGCAGGACTCTCCACCTACCTGGCCGGAAAGCGATTATCGTCCCCCGATCAGATCAGGGGCCTTGCGCTCGGAAGACTGCAGTCTCACCAGTTGCTCAGCCGGACAGACCGGGTCCGGCCCATGCTCTCTTCTCCTGATGCCTGCACGTCCTGCGGGCGCTGCGTCATCGCGTGCAGGGACGGCGGGTACCACGCCATCGCCATCCATGACGGGAAGCCGGCATTCGATTATGCCCGGTGCGACGGGTGCTCGCTGTGTTCCCACGTCTGCCCCGAAGGCGCGATTACGCTTGAACGGCCAGGATGAAGGGAAGGCCGGGACAATCCCGGCACCGGCGACAGGTGGCCTGTGAACAAGTGTGGGATGTGCGGGGAACCGTGAACCATTCCGTTAGAGGACGCGGAAACGTCCCACCTGGCATCCTGCACGATGCATTTTCCAAACCTGGTTTTTCAGGCATCTCTTTCCTGCGTTAAAGCGTAGAATTCATCTCAGAGACCCAAATATTTTTATATAGTCAACATGTAAGTGTTGACACATGCCACTGCCAACCCACGAGAAGCAGTTCGGATTCTGGGCGATGCGCCGGAAGGGGGTTCCCAACATCACGATCGCCCAGAATCTGGGAATTTCCCGGCAGGCAGTGTCCCGGGCGCTTCTTGTGATGGATGAGAAGATTGACGCAAGCCTACGGGAGATGGCGAACGCGAACCAGATCGCGATTGACAGGATCAATACCGAACGTGGGATCCTTATCGGCCGTTCAATCCCGTTAAGGACCGCAGCGATTATCTTCGTCTCCGAGAAGCACGGTATGCAGGTCTGGTACGAGCATGACGGCGACTGCGGTTCGTGCCCGCGGTATACCGAATGCATCGAGCTCCTCTGGGATTACGCGACCGAGATGGGGATCAGAATAACAAAGACCGCGGACCCGACAAAGATGGCTGACGAACTGTTTTCAAAAGTGAGGGCCCTGACATGACGGGACAGGTATCTGACAAGATTCGCAGATGGCTGGGCTGGTGTCCCAACGGTCACCCTATGAACCGCATGTCCCCTCTTGGACAGATAAACGTGTCAAATCCGTCTGTTCCAGGCGATCGAGCACCTGCTCCCAGGGCTGATACCGTTCAATACCAGTATTATCACATCCAGCCGAATCTCGCAGGTGGGAGAAAGACGACATACCTCCTTGCCGTATGTGCCCTGGTTATCCTCTCTGCTGTCATGATTGGAGTGGTGCCCGTATTACTCATACCCGTTTTCATGATTCTCGCCCTCCTTGCCCTCGTCAATGCGCTCTTCTCATCGCTTACCGTCGCGATCTCAGGTGATCTGCTTGAGTTCTGGTTCGGGGCGGGGGTCTGGCACAGGAAGTTCCTGCTCACAAAGATTGCAGGGTGTCATGTCGTGAAAAACTCATGGTGGCATGGGTGGGGAATCCGATGGACACCTCATGGATGGCTGTATAATGTAGCCGGACCGATGGCAGTGGAGATC
>Ga0172362_10004520_pt1 | contig 12065 bp, 8 predicted proteins | sample LakKivs1_kivu2a2_FD_114534 | JGI IMG/M metagenome (GOLD analysis project Ga0172362, IMG submission 114534) | Sediment microbial communities from Lake Kivu, Rwanda - Sediment s1_kivu2a2 | ecosystem: Environmental > Aquatic > Freshwater > Lake > Sediment | place: Rwanda: Western Province, Lake...
CGCCCACCGAGCCGCACCTCGCGCCCCAGGAGCAACAGGGCAGAGTCGTCCCCTTCCAACCCTTCCCGCTCCAGCACGGGGTCGATCGCCGCCCGCTGCGCTGGCCCCAGCCGGAACATAGCCTCGACGATGGCACAATCGGCCCCGGCGCGCACGACGGTGGAGTCGGCCCGTCCCCCCAGTACCAGTCCCACCGCGTCCACGATGATGGACTTGCCCGCGCCCGTCTCGCCAGTCATGGCCGAGAAGCCCGGCGCGAAACTCCACTGTAGCTCATCAATGATGGCAAAGTCTCGGATGCATAGTTCGGCCAGCACGTGTTCTACCTCCTGCACTGTAGGCACAGAAACCAGGTTTTGCCGCTTCGGTCGCTTCGCTTATGGAAAAACCTGGTTTCTTCACTATACCTGCCGTCCGGGGCGCAGCACGGCATACGCCGCGCCCGCTGCCGCCACCACGTAGACGATGATCCACACCAGTCTCATCAGCCCACCCACGTAAAGCATGGCATTTGCCGGGTCCACTACCGGCCCGAGCAGAGATAGAAGCGACGACAGCAATTGGGGCAGCGCTCCCACGACGATACACCCACACACGACCAGCCAGGTGTACTGCCCGCGCCGCCGCCGGATGGCCCAGCGCACCACCTGGGCGATGCCCACGCCCGCCAGTGGCCCCAGGATGATGGCGTACCAGCCCAGGCTGGGGACGAGCCAGCCTGCCACTAGCGCCAAAGGTAGCGCGACCACCGCCGTGACCAGGTAATAGGCAGGGCGGAAATCGGCGTAGAAGATCCGCTGCTGAGTGCGCACACAGTCCTTGCAGCGGTAGCCGACCGGCGTCAGCGTTACACACTTGGCGCACACGGGCCGCCCGCACCTGTTGCAGCGCAAGTAAGTTACGACGTTGGGGTGGTTAACGCAGTACAGTGGTTCGCTCATTTACAGACCTCTTTGTAGACAAAGTTTACCACAGAGCCCGGCACAACCGAAGCTGAACCTGGCTTACTTAACGACACGGTAAATTCGAACTTCATATTCGCCATCTGTGAATGTCCGGACCATATCGAAGGCACTAAACAGATCTTCATATTGAGAAATCCTGTTGGAGTATCTGGCCAGATCCTGGTAAAAGCGCCCGAATGCACCTTGACTGAATACGAGATAGTCAAAACCGTTGTCAATGTACCATTCTGGCGTATGGTCGGCCAGTCCGTTAAACCCGTGCACTGAGAAGTATTGGGGATCCACATAGGGAGCATAAGACTCAATGGCAATCCGCACCCCCCTGGACAGGTTACTGGCAATCCAAATTCTTGCCGTTTCACGGCTGTCCACGGTGGTCAATCGAATAGCACCTTTCACCGTCCGTAGAATCGGTAATGTCAATGACACCGCGAGCACCAAGCCCCATACTGTGACAGCCAGGACCTTCCGCACGTTTGAAGGCTGAGCGTACGCCTTTCTGAATACACTCACGAGCAGAGATGATGCCAACAAGAGCAAGAAGGGGATTAGTGGTAGCAGTGTTCGATCATTTCGTACCAGGAAACTGCTAATGAACGCGAAGTAAACGACCGGAAAGACGCAGAGGAGAGCAGTTTGCTTTGATCGCGTATAGATACCACGTAAGATCTCCAGCGCCGCTAACAAGGCCACAGGCCCTTCAACTTGCCACAAGTATGTCAGATACCAACCAAGCGTATTGCCCTCCATGCCCGCGTGGCCGTCTGAGTAATGCCGAGCGTCGAACTGCAAATCAGCAGTAAAAGTCCGGTAATCGAGCAATGCAAAAGGCGTAGTGGCCAGAAACGCGATGAGGCTCACTAAGGGTATAAGATACAAGTGGCGTTCCTTTACGCCTTTCAACCCAAGCCGAAGAAAGTGTGCCAGGACTAGAGGAAGCACAATGAGCACGCCGTTATACTTGGTTGACGCTGTGAGTCCGACTCCAAGGCCTGCTATAACGTAGTGCCAAGGCTTCCCTCGTGTAAATATCTGTACACAGCCCCAAAATGATAACAGCGTAAAGAAAGTGGTGAAAATATCTGGTGTGATAAAACGACTGTTTGCCACATTCGTCGGTGATATTGCCATCATCAGCCCAGCCAGCAGTCCCACTGCAGTGTCATTTGTCAGTCTGCGTCCGATCAGCGAGGTCAGCGCCACAGCAGCAGAACCAAAGATTACAGACAACATGCGTCCAAGCAGCCACGTTGTGGGCATTGGAGACTTTCCAACACCCATCGCAAGCATCATCGGGCCTGGAATGTCGGCACGACTGTGAAAAACGCCCAGCAACTTGCCTGTCAAGTAATAGGGTATATAGGCAAACGCATTGATGTAGAATATGAGTGACGGCCAGTGGAAAAAGCGCGGGTTGAGATCGCCGGTCTTGAACATGCGCTGCGCAATCTCTACGCCTACAGGTTCATCAGGGTGATAAATGTATGGCAGGCCAAAGCCAACCCCCCACACCCGGAGAGAAACAGCTAACAGAGCCACTCCAATGAAAGCCCATTTCGTATACCGGGACAAGTTATTAGCAAGAAGTCGCGAACCTGTATTGATGCTCGTCATATCGTACTTACCCCTCATCCCGTGGCACCAAGCGTGCCACCAGCGTCTTATAGAAATACGTCCGCTCGCGCACGCGCGCGAAGCGGGCCACGTGCGGGCTGGCCTCCACCGTTACCTCGTCCCCTTCTTCCAGGTCGGCCTGTACCTCTCCATCCACCGTCAACACCGCCGGCCGTCCGCCAGCGACGGTGATGCGCACCGTGACCCCCTCCGAAAGGACGATCGGGCGCGCCATGCTCAGGTGCGGTGCGACCGGCACCAGGAGGATGTTGCGCAGTTGCGGCGGCAAGACCGGCCCCCCCGCCGCCAATGCGTAGGCGGTACTCCCTGTCGGCGTAGCGACGATGAGGCCATCGGCCACGTACGTGGCCAGGTATCCCCCGTCCACCTCGGTGTGCAGGTGTACCACCTGGGCTCTTGCCCCCCGTCCTACCACCACGTCGTTTAACGCCTCGGCCTGCCCCACCACTGCGCCGCTCCGATGGGCCGCCACCCGCAACATCATCCGCTCCTCGACCCAGTAGTCGCCGACCAAGGCCCGCGACAAGACGTCCCGCCACGTCTCCGACTCGGCTTCGGTGAGAAACCCCACCCGTCCCAGGTTGACACCCAGGATCGGCGTACCATGAGGAGCCGCCGCCCGGGCTGCCCGCAGAATCGAGCCGTCACCCCCCAGCGTCACCAGCAAATCCGTCTCTTGCCCGCAGCACACATTCGTGGCACCATTCGTCGTGCAGACCTGTGCCTGCCGTCCTCGCTGTTCGATCCACGTGGCCATCTCCCCGGCCAGGCGCTGTGCCTGAGCCACGCGGGGGCTGTAGAGAATACCAATCGTCTTCATATCCAATCCACTTACCCTCCCGCAGGTCACAAGCCTGTGGGAGGGTGAGCAATCAACCATTCCACCAACCCCGCCAACTCCACGCTCACCTGCTCCCCCGCCTGCATATCTCGCACCGTTGCTACTCCGCTGGCTAATTCCTCCTCTCCGAGGATGACGGCATAACGCACATCGCGCTTGCTTGCCTCGCGGAGCTGGCTCTTCAACCCCCTCTCCCCAAACGCAATCCACACCCCTACGCCTTCCTGACGTAACACATCTGCCAACCGCAGTGCCTCCCGGCGGGCCTGTGGTCCCAGGTGCGCCAGGAAGACCGGCGGTTTCAGCAATGGCGGCGCCTCCACGCCCAGGCCTTTCATCACCAGGACGATGCGCTCCAGCCCCACTGCCACGCCCACGCCAGGCGTCGGCGCGCCGCCCAGGAGTTCGATCAGGCCATCGTAGCGGCCCCCGCCACAGACGGCCGCCTGCGCGCCGATCCCGGCGGCCCAGACCTCAAACACCGTCTTGGTATAGTAGTCGAGCCCGCGCACGAGGCGATGATTGATCACATACCGCTTGCCCAGCAGGTCCAGATATTCACACAGGGTCTTAAAGTGAGCGGCACACTCTTCGCACAGGTGGTCGAGGAAATGGGGTGCACCCTCGATCACCGGCTGGCACTGTTCGGCCTTGCAGTCGAGCACGCGCAGCGGGCTGCGCTCCAGCCGCCGGTGGCAATCCTCACAGATCTCGGCGCGATGTTCAGCATAGTACGCTGCCAGTAACGCCACGTAGCCCGGCCGGCAGCGCAGGCAGCCGGTCGAGTTGAGCTGGAACTCCAGGTCACGGAAGCCCAAGCCCTCGTAGAGGTCCCACACCAGCGCCATCACTTCGACGTCGGCCAGGGGATCCTGCTCGCCCAGAATCTCGATGTTGAACTGGGTGAACTGGCGGTAGCGGCCCGCCTGGGGCCGCTCGTAGCGGAAGATCGGACCGAAGGAATAGAGTTTCAGCGGCTGGGGGCGCACGTGGAGCCCATTTTCGATGTAGGCGCGCACGACGCCAGCGGTAAACTCTGGCCGCAGGGTCAGTGGACTGCCCCCTTTGTCGGTGAACGTGTACATCTCCTTGTCCACGATGTCAGTGCCTTCACCGACGCCGCGAGCGAACAATTCGGTCGCCTCGAAAATGGGTATGTCAATCCGCTCGAAGCCGGTCAGTTCTGCCAGGCGCCGCGCCCGGGCACACACATGGTCCCAGTAATGCTGATCTTCTGGCAAGGTATCCAGGGTCCCGGTTGGTCTCTGATATCGAGGCATAGGTCACACCCTCCTGGGCATAGATTCCCGATATTATAGCCCAAGTCAAGGAACTTGTCACTTCCGAGGGTAGGAACTACTGGACTTTTCCGCCTGATTGACGTATGATAGCCTTGATACACATGGCGCGGTCTCGTGCCGCAACCCATCTTCAATCCGCGAATCTACGCGAATGAACGCGAATGAATTAGCGCAGATTCGCGTTATTCGCGGATAGTTTCCGCGTCGGATACGGATTAACACGGAGAGTAGGTATGGCTTCCAGTTTCTTGTTGAAAGAGTATGACGCTGAGACCACCCAGGTCTTTCACGAACTGATTCAGGAATCCCTGCGCATCCTGTTGCCCGTCACTGCCATGCTCACGTGGGGCTGGGACGTATACGTCTTCCTCTTTGTAGACCACCAGTTTTATCGCGCGCTTGGGGTGCTCATCCTGACTTTGGCGATTGCCTGGGCCAGTTATCGCCTGTCCGAAAAACACCTGCATGTGGCCGTGGGACTCTACCTGGCCGGACTGATCACCACTGTCACAATCATTGGCTTGATCTCTCAGGGTTCGGCAGCGCTGTATCTCTATATGCTGGTCGTGCTGATCACAGCCATGCTGACGAGCCCCCTGGTCGCAGGGGGTGTGGCTCTCGCTAACGCCGGACTCGTGTGGGCCATCAGCCAGCGTGGCCACACGGCGCAATTGGCCGACGTAGCCTTGCCAATCATCATGATAACACTGGCGGCACTGACCGCGTGGCTGAGTTCGCGACGGCTGTTCACCGCCCTGGCCTGGGCCCTCAGCATGACCCAGGAAGCCCAAAAGAACGCGGGTGAGGCACAGAAGCATCGCGCTGAGGTACAACGTGTGTTGAAAAGCCTGGACGAAGCGTACGTCCGGCTGGAACGGGCCAACGAAGCGCTGCTTTTCGCGCAAGAAGCCGCAGAGAAAGCCTACCGCTTCAAAGCGGAATTCGTCGCCAACGTGAGCCACGAGCTGCGCACACCGCTGAACCTGATCGTCGGCTTCAGCGAGATGATGGCCACCGCCCCGGAGAGCTACGGGGATGTGCCGCTCCCCAGCGAGTACCGGGGAGACGTGATGGCAACCTATCGCAGCGCCCGCCATCTCTCTGACCTGATTGACGACGTGCTTGACCTTTCGCGCATCGAAGCAGGACGCATGCCGCTGATCAAAGAGACGACGGACCTGGGCGAGGTGGTCCGCGAAGCCACCGACATGGTGCGCGGCCTGGTGGAGGCACGCGGGCTATGCCTCGAATTGGATATACCAGACGATCTGCCCAAGTTGCACCTGGACCGTACGCGCATCCGCCAGGTGCTCTTGAACCTGTTGACGAACGCCACACGCTTCACAGATCAGGGTGGGATACGAGTACAAATCCGTGCAGAAGACCAGGAAGCCACAGTGGTTGTCCAGGACAGCGGGCGCGGCATTGCTCCTGACAAGCTCACCCAGGCTTTCGAGGCCTTCAGTCAACTCGAAGATAGCCAGGCTCGTGAGGGGAGCGGGATGGGGCTGGCTGTGAGCAAGCGGTTCATCGAATTGCACGGGGGGAGAATGTGGATCAAGAGCCAGGAGGGGCTGGGGACGACAGTGAGCTTTGCTCTCCCTATCCCCAGGGATGGCAAAGAGATTCGGTTATCTCACCTGGAGGCTGGTACCCCACTGCAAAGCCACACCGGAAACCCATCGGTGTTGGTGTTGCACGACGACCCACGTACGCTCTCCCTGCTACGCCGGTACGTAGATGGTTATCAGTTCAGCCTGGCAGACACTGTAGATAAAGTCCGTGAGATGATCTACGAGACGTTGCCAGTGGCCGTCATCATGGACGCCACCTGGTCTGAGCGTTGGGGCGTGAATGGTGCAGAGCTGGGCCTCCCTCCGTGCACGCCACTGATTACCTGTCCATTGCCCAGCATGCGCCGCCTGGGCCTTTTGCTGGGCGCTGCCGATTACCTGCCGAAACCTGTGACACGGGAAGATCTGCAAGATGCATTCTCGCGGCTGCCAGAGCCGCCCCAGACGGTGCTCGTCGTGGATGACAACCCTCACGTTGTGCGCCTGCTGGCACGCATGCTCAGAGCGAGCAACTCATCCCTGCGCGTGTTGGAGGCCTTCGGTGGTCGGGAGGGACTGGAGATTGCCCGTTCGGAGCGGCCCGACGTGATATTGCTAGACCTGTTGATGCCAGAAATGAGCGGGTATGACTTTCTGGAGAACGCAGCAGGCGACGAGAGAATGGCGAAGACGCGGATCATCGTCGTCTCCGTGCGCAGCGTTGAGCAAGAGTCACCTCCGATCATGGGTGAACTGCGGTTGGGACGCGCAGCGGGGTTTTCCCTCACCGAGCTACTGCAGACATTGCGGGCTACACTCTCTGCGACCACGCGCTCGGTTACAATGGCCCCAGCCAGCGCCGCAACACTTCCAGCAGCTCAACCTGCCTGACGGGCTTGGTGATCGTGTCACTGGCGCCTAAGGACCGCGCCACCTGGGGTTCATTGAGCACAGAGCACACGATGACGGGGATGTGGCTTGTGTCGGGCGAACTTTTCAATCTTTGCAGAATCTCCCAACCGTCCTGGTTGGGCATCATCACGTCGAGCGTGATGGCCTGGGGCTGCAATTCTGCCGCCAGGCGCAGGGTTTGCTCGCCGTCCGTTGCACCGACGACCGAAACCTCGTGGCCGCCGAGATAGCGCTGGAAGAGCATCACGAGATCTGCATTGTCATCTACAACGAGGATAGTGGCCCTGCCCGAGGTAGGCAGTACGATGCGCGCTTGCCATCTCTCCTCGTGCTCCTGTATCTCAAGATGTCCTCCCTGCGCTTCGATCAATGCCTGCGCCACTGCCAGGCCCACCCCATCCGGTTTCGGAGAGGAGGGTGAGACTGGCACGGCCTCAGCCATAGCGGGGGATTCATAAACATCTATCAGCACCTCCCCCTTCCCATAAGAGACCGTGATAGCCAGATCTCCCCGGGCAGCGTGGAGTGCATGGCTCAACAAGTTCAGAAATGCCTGGCGGAGCATGACGCGGTCTGCGACAACCGAGGGCCACGCGCCCGATGACGCCATCTCGATCTGAACACCCGTTTGTTGAGCCAGAGGAGCCAGTAAATCGCAGACCCCCTCCAGGACGTCCCGCAGGCGCAGGGATTCCCTGGCGTGCCCGGCCTGCCGGAGGCGATCCACTTCCGCCTGCACTGCCTCCAATCGGTTCCCAGCGCTGTCCCGGTTGACAAGAAATGCAAGCTCTACACCTGTACCCTCTTCTTGCACCTTGTCCTCTGTGTCCTGCATCCTGCCTCTTGCATCCTGCCTCTTGCTTCTTGCCTCTTGCATCCTGTCCCACAGCAAACTGGCTACGGCTTTCACCCCTTTTCCATATTCCCGGTACACCTGCCGCCGGCTGAGGGCCAATTTCTCTCCGATCTCCTCCATAGACAGGCCATCCACAAACCGGTACGTCAGGATCGCGTACGCGCGTGCGGCCGCTGCCCGGTCACCGTCCCGCACTTCTGGCCTGAGCGCCTCTATGCACTCGAGCAAAATGCGCCGCACCCCTTGCGCCCGGGTCACCTGGTCGAGGTTCACGTCCATCTCCAACAGGGGCACCAGGGGGTGATTTTGCAGATAGGCAGGATCATACAGGTGCGCCAGTGCGCTGCGCACCAGGCGCACGAAGTCCGAATCGAGAGTATTTATATCAGGCCGTCGGCTGTGCATCTGTCCTGGACCGGGAAATCTTGTCACATTTTTGGCACAAAAGTCCTGGTGCCAAAGCCACGAATGTGTTATAGTGTAACCGCTATCTGTAAGGATGTAGTAGCGCGCGCAGGTGAGTATGCCATAATCCCGAGGGAAGCGGTATATCCCCTTAATTATAGATGACATCCAACCTTATGGCAACTGTCCATCCTGGACATTCTCATTCAGCACTTCCTCACGATCCGCCACCCGGCATCAGTACCCTATCTTCTCGCCTCTCACAGGCGTCTTTTGTTTTGTCACGATGCTGCCTGCATCTACAAGTCTTAGACACATCCCCGTCCCTCCGTTGGGTCGGAACATCAATGCCTGCTCTTATGTCCACCCGGCGCTACTTTGCAAGGAGTGTTCAAGCGCATGGGATCCACCAGCGATCTGAGATAAGGAGGTGCATATAGACTGACGGTTTAATTGATGTCCCAAGCCATTCGCTCAACTATCCATACCACTTCCAAAGGAGGAATAAAGATGAAACGCACGCTGTTGACGTTAGTGGCCTTGCTCACTGTAGCAAGCATTGTGCTCCTGGCGGGCTGTGCGCCCAAGCCAACAGAAGCACCTGCGGCAGCGCCGACGGAAGCACCTGCGGCAGCGCCGACTGAGGCACCGCCGCCCACCGCGGCCCCTGCCGCGGCAGAGCCGGTCAAGATCGTCATCTTCGTCGGCTTTGGTACCGGCACTTCCCCCGAGCAGATAGCAGTGCACGACCAGCTCGCCGAGGAGTTTAACACTACTCACGAGGATATCCAGATCGAGTTCCTGACCGTGCCGTGGGAGGAGCGCATTACCAAGTTCTCCACCATGCTGGCCGGAGATATGACGCCGGACATCGCGATGCCCATCGGCGTGGGAGGTATCGCCGAATTCTACGACGAGTGGATGGACCTGACCCCCTTCATCGAGCGCGACAACTACGACATGAGCGACTTTTTCGGCAAGACCGTCGAAATTCATACCTACCCGGAAAAGGGCATCCTGGGCCTGCCCCTGTGCGTCTACCCGTCGGTCGTCTACTACAACCAGGACCTGTTTGACGCCGCTGGCGTAGAGTACCCGCCCCACGAGTGGGAAGCGGCCTACGCGGACGGCGACCCCTGGGACCTGGACAAACTGGTCGAGATCTCCAAGAAGCTGACCCTGGACGCTGACGGCAACAACGCCGACTCGCCCGCCTTCAACTGGGAGAACTCGACACAGTGGGGGTGGAACGGCTGGGACTGGTCCAGCCTCGGCTCCTTCGTGCAAAAGTTCGGCGGCCGCCCCACGGGCATCAGTGAAGACGGCAAGACCGCGCTGCTGAATTCGGAGGGCTGGGTGCAGACCATGTCATGGGTCAAGGACACCGTATGGACCTGGCACATCCGTGCCAGCAGTGAGCAGGCTGGCGCGTTCTACGATGCGGCCGGCGACCCCATGGGCAGCGGCATGGTCGCGATGTGGGAGTGCCATTCCTGGATGTCGTACGCCTGGCCGTCCTGGACGGAATCCTTCAACTGGGACGTGGCGGCGGTCCCGGCTGCCGGCTCTAACAAGCCCCAGGCCCCAGTTGACGCCGACACCTTCGTCATGCCCAAGAGCGGGAAGCATCCAGACGAGGCCTGGGAAGTCGTCAAGTGGTTCTTCCAACCGGAGAACATGGAGCGCCTGGTCAAGAACTATGGCTGCATGCCGGCCCGCGGCTCTTCGATTGAAAAGTGGTTTGCCGACAGGCAGGCCGAGTACCCGAACGTTGACTTCCAGGTGTTCGCGGATTCCCTCAACTACGTTGACATCCCGAACCACGAATCGTATACGCCAGAGTACACCAAGAAAGAAGATGCCATCCAGACCGCGCTTGACCAGGTCTTGACGGGCGAGAATCTCGATGTTCCGGCGGTCATGGACACCCTGAACACCACCGTGCAGGGCTACCTGGACGAGTACTGGGCTACTCACCAGTAGTCCTTGCCGCCCCCGGGACGGGGGCTACGAGCACAGCAGGTCCCGATGACTTTGGTCATCGCCGTGTAGCAAAACTGGCTGGGCGGCGGTCTGGCGTATTGCCGCCGCCCAGCAAATTTATAGGGTAAAGAAACCAGGTTTTTCAGTAAGCGAAGCGGCAAAACCTGGTTTCTGACCCACTCTTTGGCAGAGGTGACATCATGGGTGACAAGGTACGCATTGGCATTATCGGAGTCGGGCAGATCGGCAAGCACCACCTGGACCGCTATCGGAAAATCGAGGATGCCGAGATCGTCGCGCTTGCTGACATCAACGAGGCAGAGGCGCAGCGAGTGTCCCAGGTGTACGGCATCCCCAACGTGTATACCGACTTTCGAAAACTCCTCGAACGCGACGACATTGTGGCCGTTGACGTTTGCCTCCACAACAACCTGCACATGCCGGTGACAGTGGCCGCGCTCGAAGCCGGCAAGCACGTGTACTGTGAAAAGCCGATGGCCGGCGCTTACTGCGACGCAGAGACGATGTATCGTACAGCCCAGGCGACGGGCCAGAAACTTTCGATCCAACTCAACACGCTCTTTTCCAACGAAACCAAGGCGGCCAAAGCACTCATTGACGAAGGCCTGCTGGGGAAACTCTACCACGCGCGTTCTACCGGCTTCCGGCGTCGTGGCCGGCCCTACGTGGACGGCTACGGCAGCCCGGCGTTCGTGCAGAAACACGTTGCCGCGGGTGGCGCCATGTACGACATGGGCGTCTACCACATCGCCAACATGCTGTATCTCCTGAGCAACCCGCAGGTTATACGCATCTCGGGCAAGACGTATCAAGAGACAGAAATGGACCCGGCCCGCAAGCAGTTGAGCGGCTACGACGTGGAGGAATTGGGCCTGGGGTTCGTCAAGTTACAGGACGGGATTACGCTCGACATCATCGAATCCTGGGCCATCCACCTGGACCAATTCGAGGGTTCCTACGTCGTGGGCAGCGCAGGCGGCGTACGGCTGGAGCCGTTCGGCTTCTACCGGTGTATCGGGGACCTGGATTTGAACTGTACGGCCGACCTCGACGGGTTTGATTGGCGAATACACAACGTGCGTGAGGGTGGCAGCGCGTACGATAGCCCCCAGCATCACTGGATCGCGGTGCTCCAGGGACGCGTCGCGCTGTTGCCGACGGCCGAGCTGGCGCTGAATACCATGTTGATTTCTGAAGGCATCTATCTTTCGGACAAACTGGGCCGCGAGGCAACCGCCGAAGAGGTCAAAGCATCGTCGCAATCAACGGCCATCAAACTCTAGTGGCCCACCACACGGATTTTGATGGCCCGTAGTAACGACTTCAGTCGTGGCTAAGGCAGAAGAAGCGACTGAAGTCGCTACTACGAACCTACCATAATCGAGGAGGAGGAAAATGGAAGTTGCGAAACCAAGACGGACTGTGAGCCTGGCCCGCCGCGAGGCTATCTGGGCGTACATCCTGATCAGCCCCTGGATCGTAGGCTTTATCCTCTTCACCGGCGGGCCAATGATTGCCTCTTTGGTGTTCTCGCTGTCCAGGTACGACATTGCCAAGCCACTGCAGCTCATCGGCTTCCTGAACTATGTCAAG
>Ga0172362_10004523_pt1 | contig 12056 bp, 15 predicted proteins | sample LakKivs1_kivu2a2_FD_114534 | JGI IMG/M metagenome (GOLD analysis project Ga0172362, IMG submission 114534) | Sediment microbial communities from Lake Kivu, Rwanda - Sediment s1_kivu2a2 | ecosystem: Environmental > Aquatic > Freshwater > Lake > Sediment | place: Rwanda: Western Province, Lake...
CGAGAAGCACCAGCCTAAGACCAAAGCCATTATAGCAATGACTATTAAATAGGCAAGCAGGACCTTGCCACCGAATTCCTTTCTTAATACCAGGATGGTTCCCCAACTGGTAATCGGTCCCACTAGCAGAAGCACCATCGCGGCGCCAATGTTCATCCCTTGTGAGACGAAAGCATCAACCAGGGGAACGCTAGCTGTGGAGCAGATATACATCAAAAGTCCAAAGACAAGGCTGAATAGATACCCTAATCCGCCGCTGAGATAGCTTCCCACAAATTTCCCTACGGGGGCAATCGCCGCCACCAGAGCTGCCAGGGCTAGACCAAGAAGCAATTCAGGACCGATCTCCTTCACCATATCCACAAAGGCGTACCTGAAAACAGAGGTCAATCTTTCCTTAGCACCCTTCGCATGCTCGCCAGCGTATTTCTGCGCTTCCTTGTCAAAGGTCGCCTGGCAGTGGGGAGAGCAAAAGTAATAGCTCTTGCCTTCATACTCACTTGTTAATCCTTTTTCTGTATCCACGCTCATGCCACAAACGGGGTCTGTAGCAATCTCTGCTTTCTGAAGGGGGTTTGCCAAACCCTTGGACTCAAATTTGATAAGGTTCCCGATAGCACCCATAACCAACCCCATCAAAATCACGGCAAAGAATATAAAGACGGTGAACTTTATCCCCAGCAAGGCATAGCAAACCAGGAGCGCGCTTACAGAGGTGGCCGGTGTTGCTACCAGGAAGGCTAAAACCGGGCCTAACCTTGCTCCTTTCTGATGTAAGCTTACTGCCACCGGAAGAGAGCCAAAACAGCAAATGGGAAGGACTGTCCCAGCGAGGGTGGAGTAGAGAAGAGGCTTTATTCCCCGCCCGCCGAGGTGTCTTTCTACTAACCCTGCGGGAACAAATTCATGAATCAAGCCACTGAGGAAAAACCCTATGGCCAGAAAGGGCAATACTTCAATGAGGTAATGCTTAAATACGATAAAAAACTGGGCTATCAATTACTTGCTTCCTCGTTGTCACCATCGGCGTACTGAAGCTGTGATTGGTAAAAGAACCCCCGTGTCTTCCTACAGAGCCATACCAAAAAGAGCATAAAGGGGACTTCCGTGAGAACGCCGACAACCGCAGCCAGCGCTGCTCCTGAAGAGAGGCCAAATATGGTCGTTGCTACAGCAACGGCTACCTCAAAGTGATTGCTTCCAGCGATTATTGCTGTTGGTGCCGCATCCTCATAGGAGAGGTGAATAGGTTTAGAGACAAGGTAGGTGAGGGCAAAGACAAAAAGGATATTTAGAAATACCCCGATGGCAATCATGCCTACAGCTGCTGGAAGTTCCGTGATTATGTTTCCCTGCAAACTGAATAGGATCACCAGGGTAATGAGGAGGGCGATTATCGACACGGTTCGTAGGAGAAGAACGAGTTTTGTTTCAAACCACACTATACCTCTTCTTTTAATCGTCTGAGTTCTGGTGAAGTAGCCACATAAGAGGGGGAGACAAATATAGACTGCCACGGAAAAGGCTATCGTTTTCCAGGGTATGACGATTCCCGAAATTCCTAGGAGAAACTGGGCCAGCGGGGCATAGAGGAGCACCATTGAGAGCGAGTTTATGGCAGTCATTACCAGAGTATGACCCATATCCCCTTTTGCCAGATAGCTCCACATCAAAACCATAGCAGTGCAGGGGGCAACCCCAAGAAGAATCATCCCTGCTCGGTATTCTTGGGCCACTTCAGGAGATAAGAAATCCTTGAAGACTATGCCCATGAACAGCCAGGCGAAGAAAGCCATAGTAAAGGGTTTTATGGCCCAATTGGCAGCAAGAGTGGTGATTATTGGCTTTGGGGTTCTGACTGCCTTTGCCACCTGGCTAAAATCTATCTGTACCATTATGGGATAGATCATCAAGAACAAACAGATAGCAACCGGGACAGAGACGTTGGCAACAGTTAGCCCACCTAATATATCGGAGATTTGAGGGAAAACCTTTCCTATCCCTATCCCGACACCAATACAAAGTGCTACCCACAGGCTCAAGTATTTCTCCCAAACCCCAAGCCTTCTCTCCCTTTCTTGGGCCATATTACGCCTCATTTTCCCACTTGTATGCCTTTACAGTGATACTCAAGAGCTTCACCTTTTCCATGCCTTCAGGGTCCTCCACGTGAAATTCTCCATTAGGAACTACTTGCAAATCACGGAAACCGGCTTCTCTTATTTTCCTCAAGTATTCTTGCTGCTCTAAAGCCCCGGCGATACATCCTATCCAGGCATCAAGGTCACTCTTTATCTCGTCGGGGAGTTCTCTCTGGGAAACTATATCAGAGACTATGAGCCTTCCCCCGGGCTTCAGAGCCCGGTAAGCCTCCCGGAAGACTTTAAATTTATCTGGTGATAGATTGATAACGCAGTTACTGATAACGACATCCACAGATTCATCATCGATGGGAAGTTTCTCAATTTCCCCGAGGCGAAACTCTACATTATAGTAACCATAACTCCTGGCGATACCTTTTGCCTTGTCTACCATTTCCTCCGTTATATCAACTCCGATAACCCTGCCGGTGTGGCCAACCTTATTAGCTGCCAGGAATACATCTACCCCTGCCCCCGACCCTAAATCCACGACTACCTCGCCCGGTTTCAGGTCTGCCATAGCGGTGGGATTACTACAACCCAACCCCATAACCGCCTCTTCTGGAATATGTTCTAAATCCCTTCTCAAGTATCCGATAGTCTCAGCTTGGGACAGGGGGCTGGCTCCGCAAGCACGACTTGGGCAACAGCTCTGGTGGTCTTGCTTAACTATCTGAGCGTATCTCCTCTTCACCGCTTCCTTGATTTTCTTCTCCTCCATAATTCACCTCCTGGCACTTACACAGCGATAGCTCTTTCATCAGGACTTCGCTATCAATAATTAACCTGGCTAACCTACCGTCCATGATCTTATAGTAAACCTTCTGAGCTTCCTGCCTGTCCTTCACGATGTTGCATTCCTTGAGGGCTCTTAGATGGTGCGAAATGAGGGATTGCTCCTTATTCAGTACCGTGGTGAGTTCACCAACACACTTCTCGCCCCCAGTCAGCAGCTTAAGTATTTGGAGTCGCGTAGGCTCCCCAATGCACCTCAGAAATCTCGCCTGGTTTTCCTCTGCCGTCATATGAACCATTGTTTATATGAACTATAATTCATATATCGAGTGGGGTCAATAAATTTTATCTCTAAATTCGAGGGCTAGGTTTGCCTAATCAGTTTCCGGTGCTACTTGGGTATACACTTATCCATAATTACTAAAAGCCCAGCTTCTCTAGGCCGGGCGGAAGGTTCTTCGTTTACCACATCCTCCTACATCCATACCACCTTTGTTCCTATTTTAGTTGCCTCTTCCACGATGCCTGGCACCTTTTCAGAGCGGCGGAAGATGTCAACCACATCTACTGGCTCAGGGATGGAGCTAAGGTTGGGTAACAAAGCTCCCCAATATCTCCTTTGCTTTAGGGTTCACCGGAATTATTCTATAGCCTTGCTCTTTCAGGTAATTGGTTACCTGGTGGCTTGGGCGGTCAGGTTTCGGGGAAAGCCCGACCACAGCAATGACTTTGCTGGAGTCTAGAATTTCCTCCTCTGTACTCATTTTCTTACCTCGTAAGAGCCATATTTCTCAAGGGCACGGTAAAAAGCTCTCCAGAAAGGGTCAACTAGTGGGTGTTCCAGCTTCTTTTCCCTCCCTCCTTCCACCAGAATCATCCCAAGTTTGGGATTTATGAACTCTCCTATAATTGAGGAAGTGATTCCCTTCTGGGACAAAGCCGTTACTATTTCCTGCGCTTTATGCTCCCGGCAGGCGATGATTAGTGTCCCCTCGCTAATGGAAGCATAGCGAGCGATGCCGAAATATTGGCATATCTCTTCCACACAATCCTCGATTACGATCCGCGCTTTCTCTATTTTTATCCCTAAATCGGCAGCTTGGGACAGCTCATATAGACCACCCCACACGCCACACTCAGTGGCATCATGCATAGCACTAACCCCTTCTTCCCTCACCCCCACACTAACCGCTGCTATCGCATCCTCCACCACTGACATTTTATAGAATATTTGCTGTGCTCTCTGACTAAAGTCAAGGCCAAATTTCTCTTCAATAAGTTGCGGAAACATGGTAGCAAATATACCCGTTGCTTCAATTGCTGGACCCTTGGTGATTATTATCTTGTCTCCGACTCTTGCCATCTTAGGAGTAACATATTCATCTTTCTCGCCAACGCTGATTATTGTCGCACCACCCACCATAGGATAGTGGCAATTCTCGTATCTGGCGGTGTGACCGCATATGATAGATATTCCTAATTTCTTACACTCCCGGTGCATGGTGTCCCATACTATCTCCAGTTGCTCTTTGGTCATCTCCATAGGGAGGTTCAAGTCTATGGATAGGAACCTTGGTTTCAGCCCACAGGTCACGGCATCCGAGGTGAGGATATGAACGGCAAACCAGGCAGCCCTCTCCCAGCCGTACTCAGGAACAATAAACACAGGGTCTGTGGTTAGAGCTACTGCTTTATCCCCAATCTCGACTATCCCCACATCCACCCCGTGCTGAGGTCCCACCAAGACCTTCTCACTCTTCGCTCCCAGGCGAGGAAATATGAGCTCGTTAAAGATCCCCGGGGAAATCTTGCCGATCTCAGGTATTTCATTTACTTCCATGGTACCTCCACTTACCCCTTGGTAGCCCGAGAAAACATTAGAAGGTTCTTGCCCCAGTTGGACACTCGGTGACGCATCTCCGGCATTTGATACAAAACTCAGCTAGAGGGCAGGTTCCTGAAGGAAACATAGCCACTTCGATATCTCTTTTGGGCAGCGGTATCTCACCGCGGGCAGCGACCATGCCCTCGAGAACCGTTTCCTTCACCAGCATATTTATGCCCTCTACTGGACATACCTTGACGCAGACGCCACAGCCTATGCAGAAATCCTCATTGGTTTGAGGAACCTTTGGCTCAAGAGGGATTTGTAAATGATTAAGTTCTATTATTCGAGACATTACTCCTCCTTATAAGACCTTTTTCAAACTCGCGGCAATAACTTTATCTATCTCGCGGCGTAACAGCGGTGGGAATCCAGGGGTCTCAACATCTAGGAAGCCGCGCGTTATCATTGCGGTTGCCTCATCCTCAGTTAGACCTTTGCTCATCAGGTAATAGAGTTGCTCCTCAGCGATTTTCCCAATGGCAGCTTCATGAGTGAGGTTAGCCTCTGGTGAAGTGCTCCTAATCTGCGGATAGGCCCAGGCTCGCGCCATCGGGCTGAGTAACATACCCCGGCATTCTAGGTGTCCCCGTACCTTATCGGTGTATCCCTTCAGGGTTCCTCGCATGGTAATTTTCGATTCCCCAGTAGCAACAGCCCTTGAGATAAGCTCACCCCTGGTAGCCTCTCCAGAAAATATAATTGAGTAGCCAACATCAATATCAGATGCCTCCATGCCGAGAATAATGCATCGAATGACAGCTCTCGCGTCCTTTCCTCTTAGGACTACGGTCGGGTATGCCTGGTCGCTCAGGCAGGGGCCTATAATGATGAAATTCTCAATGTAGGTAGCATTATCATCAACTATAGCCCCTATCTTGGGTCTAACATGAAACTCGGGCCTAAAATTATGGATCATACTATATGTTACTTCTGAGCCCTCCCCTTGGTATATCTCGGTAATGCAGCCATGTAATCCTATGTCACAGGCAGGCTGAGTAATACAGCCAGAGATTAGATGAACCTTGGAATAAGGCTCAGCTATCACCAGTATGCGAGGCAGCTGGGCATACATCTGCGTTTCCACGAAGAAGCAAGCCTGAACCGGTAACTCAACCTTAACCCCTCTCTTGACCCAAACAAAGACGCCACCCCTTGAGTAACCAGCATTGTAAGCAGTATATTTATCGAGATTGATTGGCAAGATATGTGACCAAAACTTTTCAATCCAAGGGTGCTCTTGGACAGCCTCTTCAATGTCCTTAATAATCAACCCCTCAGGGTATTCAGCAAGCAAAGTCTTGCTGGCTTCCTCGGTAAACCCAAGATAGGTAGTATCAGCATCCTCCTGAAGTTTAGAGCCGGTTCTGTCTATCTCTTCGATACTCTGACCACAACTCTCAGCCAGTTGTCTCATATTCTCGTCGAGCTCAAGCAGGCTTTGGCGAGGAGGGTGCTTGGGGGCAAGATCAGGTCGGTAAGAGAGGAGGTCGAAGTCCATACCAAATCTGCCTGCAGGGAATCCTTTATCTTCATACTCTTGGTGAATATTTCTAGCTAGCTCCCGGCTCTTCTTCAGCCATTCAGGAAATCTCTTGTCATATTCCTCATAATAATCTTTGAGTTCCTCTAATACGCGTAGTTTCTTCACATCCATTCTCATGAGCCTCCCAGAATCTCACTGGCATATCTTTCATAACCTGCCTGTTCAATCTTTGCGATAATCTCTCTGGGCTCTCCAGAGCTGATTATCCTACCTGCATACATTACATGGGCTACATCTGGCTTCAGATACTGCAATATGTGTCGGTGATGAGTGATAACCAGAACCGAACTCCCCAGTTCCTTGGCCGCTTTGCCTATTTCTGTGCCAATAAGCTTGACTGAGTCAATATCAACGCCACTATCAGGTTCATCCAGGAGCATGAGCTTTGCTCTCATCGTAAAGACCTGGGCTAGCTCTGAGCGTTTCTTCTCACCGCCGGAGAAGCCCAGATTAATGTCTCTGGTTAGAAAGGAGCTTGTATTGAGCCCCACCCTTTCCAGAAATGGTGTAGCCACTCTTTCTTCCGGTTCTATCAGAGGATCCCATGGTTCGTTTCCCGCTATCAAGCGTATCATGTCTCTGAGCTTTACTCCCCTGACCTCCGGTGGATTTTGGTAGGCTAATCCGATTCCCAGGTTGGCGCGTTCAGAAATGTTTTTGCCAATCAAATCCTGCCCATCAAAAAGAATAGAGCCATTTGTCACCTTATAGGCTGGATAACCAAGAATAGCTAAGGCCAGTGTTGTCTTGCCACAAGCGTTTGGCCCCAGCAAAACATGTGTCTCTCCATCTCCTATAGTAAGCTCTACCCCTTTCAGGATTTCCTTACCGTCAGTGCTAACCCACAGATTTTCTATCCTTAGCATTCCTTACCTCCTAAAACCTTACCTCCATTGCCCGCAAAGGGCAGGCCTTTAGGCACAGCCCGCAAACAATACATTTGGCATCAGAGAAGTCCACCAGCCTTGTCGAGGGCTCAATGATAAAAGCACCCATGGGGCAGATGGTGATGCAGGCACCGCAATGGGTGCACCTTTCTTCGTTGCGGATAACATTCTGGCTCAAGGATTGAATCCTTATCCCGGTCTCGGTCAAATACTGAATTCCTCTGTCATAGTCTTTCTGTTCCCCATTCAGCTCCAGGACCAAAAGCCCCTCCTCGTTGGGAGTAACCGCTGCCTTGAGGATATTAAACTCAAGGTTGAAATCTCGAGCCAGCCGACATATTATCGGCTGTTCCACCAGTCTCCCGGGAAAATGAAGAACTATTCTCCTAGAAATAGCCATAGTTACCTCCTTTCCTTCGCATCATTAACGTCCCTCTATTGGGCGTTCCTCAAGATTCTTGAAGGTTATGCCCGATTCCACCCCGGGCAGAGGTGCCACAGGCTCAGTGAGCAGAAATTCCCCCTTTTGTATCCAAATTTTCAAGGTATTGGCAATTTCCACTGCCCTGGGATAGCTGGACAAAGACGCTGTGGGGACTTCTTTCCCCTGGGCTTCTATCCTACCGCTCTTTAGCCGGGCATAACTAACCTCTCCCAGAATGTCTGGCTTCCTCTGCGGGTAAACCTGGGAATAATCCACGATGGGAGCCAAAATGTCAGCATCTTTCACCGCTGTATAACGAAGGATTTCCTCGGAAAGTATAGGTATAGGAACACCGATGCCCACTGTTATGGTGCAGCCATAGCCCAGCATGCTTGTCCCACGGAGCCACTCGGGCTTCATCTGCTTTAAATTGCCAATTACGGCTAATGTTCCCGCCGGTCGCCTGGGCACACCATTATCCCCACGAAGGACATCGGGGTTATGCTGTGTGCCTTGCCAGGCAACATAGCCAATTCCGCCTCCTAAGAAAATCTTAGTCCCGATGCCTATAGTCTTATAATAAGGGTCATTGAGAAGTGGCGAGAGCTGCCCAGCGGTAGAGTAGTTAGCGTTTCCCAAATTTGGCTTAAGCACCCCCATATAGGTGTAAAGAGTCCTATCGGAGAGGTTCACTGCCACATTGTAATTCTGGTAGGCATTCCTGATATTGAACAGTACCGCCTCATTGATATCTCTTATATTGATCAGGGTTTCCAGCTTCTTTCTGGGGTAGCAATCTGTCCCATAAGCGGTGGCTACAAGCCTTATATCTTTCCCAGCTACCAGCTCCTCGATTACATGCCCACCGCCGTAATTGAACTCGCCGGGATAGAATTTATTTCTGGGATCATCCTCGGGAATGGCAGTTACCCCGAGGAAAATGTCTACGGCAGCTAGCCCGGTATAGACTGGAACATCGTTGAGGTAAACCTTGCCACCACCAAGCTTTATTCTTGGCTTGGAGTGTCCGATATTGAGAAAGGCGCCGGAGGAACACATTGGCCCAAAGGTGCCTGTGGTGACTACATCAATTTCCTCTGCTGCCTTGCTCACGCCTTTTTGCCCGGCGATGTCAATCACTTCCTCGGCATTTACTACCACTGCCTTTCCCCTTTTGATTTTCTCGTTAATTTCAGCGATTGTTTTTGACATATCTTCACCTCTCTAATTTTTTTAAGGCGGCGAGCGGATTTGAACCGCTGTATCAGGCTTTTGCAGACCCCTGCCTTAACCTCTTGGCTACACCGCCATAGAATGATATTTCTGTAAAATATCCTTAAATGAATCTATAACAAAACCCAGCTGCTCGTTGCTTGCTGCGAAGGTGGAAACTTTAAAGGACTTCGCTAAGCCCGGCTGTGGCCCCCAGATTCCTCTGTTCTTCAGTTCTTTATACAGAAAATATCCCCTCTCAGGAACATGCTGGGAGATCTCATAAAAAGCCGGGGCATCAAAATGTAGCAAATCGTGTCTATGTGGCTTTTCCCCTAACTGTCTTAGACCTAACCTTTCCAGTTCCTGGGAAAACCACTGCGCTTTGGTTACTTGCTCATCCCAATGACTAACTCTCTCTTTCACATGAGGAAATGAAGCCATGAGCGTAAGCAGTGGAACTCCTCTCACGGTGCAGCCAAGAAGCTCTACCTCTTTCTTCTTATACACTGCTGATTTTCTCAGCAAACTATCTTCCCACTTCTTTTTCATCCCCAATACGCCACAAGGGCCAGCAGACGCCATGCTTTTGTGGGCGCTACCAATGATGAAATCGGCTCCTATTTCCATCATACTTATGGGCATTCTGCCTACGGCATAAGCTCCATTAAGGATGTAAAGAACATCATATTCTTGGGCGATTTCCCCTAATCTCTCAGCATGCGGCAGATTTCCGTAATTGCCATCGGGATAAGTTAACAAGATTAGCTTAGGATGGTGCTTTTCTATCAGAGGGATATAATCGTCAACATTGATGCTAAACTCTGGATATCCTGAACTTGGCACTTGGATTATATTCAGCCCCGCCCTTTCGGACGCGACAATGGTAGTATAGTGTCTGTTGCCATCAACGATTATTGTATCGCCAGGTTCGGTTAGAGCATGCATTACCATAAATTTGGCCTCTCTGGCTCCGTGAGTTATAGTGGCGACATCACAACCCAAGAATTCAGGAAGAATCTCATGCACAAACTTCTTAATGGGGGGGGTTGTTATGTTGCACAAATTACCAAGGCAAAAATCGCAGGTAGAAAATCCGTCTCCAAATTCTACTAAGGCCTCCCTAGCAGCATCAGTGAGGATGCCACCTGTTTGTAGAGGCATAAGATTTATAAGGTCCTTAAGCTCCCTTTTTAGCGTAAATTTCTGTGGTGCCATATTTTTTCTCCCTAACTTAGCAATATCGCTAGCTATCCCTTTATATCTATCATGGCTCCCTAATCTTGCCTGGCAGACTGGAAAACGACACCTCCGCACTTTGGGCAGAGCTTGACATCCTCGGCGTCAAATAGGTAAATACCCTCTCCGCAATTTGGGCATTGTCTGATTTCGCCATCCCCATCACTGATCACCTCCTTCGTTGCTAAGGGAAGCAGCTTCCCTTGAATGTAGTCTCATTGCCTCAGTCTGCTCCTTTTGTCTTTGCCGCTCGACCAGATCCTGCAATGTGGTACTCTCTAAAACCCCATCCATTGCCTTCTTCATCTCACCCCAGATGTCGCGGGTGACACAAAGGCTAGAACGATGGCATATCTTGGGATGGTTAACACAATCTACTGGAGCAATCGAGCCTTCGAGAAGCTGAATCACCTCACTGAGCGTAATCTCCTGGGGCTGCTTGAGTAGCAAAACGCCACCCCGAGCTCCCCGAGTGCTCCTTACCAACCCTCCGGCCATAAGGGGCGTAATTAGATGCTCCAGATACGACTGTGAAATCTCCTGCCTCCGGGCGATGTCTTTTAGTGGCACTGGCCCCTCACCTAGGTGAAAGGCTAAATCCAAAAGCACCCTGGTTCCATATCGCCCCTTGGTAGAAATCTTCACTGATGTTACCTTTCTTTGTTGACTAAAATAATCAACATAGTCTACAATATCATGGGCCAAAAACGTTGTCAAGTCCCAAGAAAAAACTGGCCGGCTCAGGGAGTGTTAAATTTGCTAAAGAGGCTGGAATGACTGAGGGAACAATATGGAAATACAAGAGATAGGTCTACCTTGGTTGATAAGGGTTAACATGGACCATGACATCCTGCACATGCTTAATCTTGTTCTGGAGGTTGTTTCTTACTTTGGAGGCAACCTGATGACCTTGCTCTACGGTGAGGTTGCTGTCCACAGCTACTTCTACATCAATGGTGAAGGTAGAACCACGGCGATGTACTTTGATACTATCGATTGCTCTAACTCCTCCAACCTTTAGGACTGTGGCTTTGACGCTATCTAAAAATGCTGGCTCTGGTCTTTCATCCATCAGGATTCCGATGTTTGAGCGGAGAAGGGGGAAGGACATCTTAACAATAAAGGCTGAGACCACAAGTCCGGCTATGGGGTCTAAATATTGAAAAGCCAGCCTTGCTCCAAGTATGCCAGCCAAAGCAGCCACTGAGGAATAAGCATCTGAGCGGTGATGCCAGGCATTGGTGATAACGGCGGGGCTGTTATTTCTCTTTCCTACCTTGAGCGTATAACGAAACAGTCCCTCCTTTACGACTATGGAAATGGCAGCTGCTGCTAGAGCAATCGTGGCTGGAGTTTCCAAATGCCTGTGGGCAATAAGATGGACAGCGGAAACGCCGACAAAGACCCCGGTAGCGAGGATTATGAGGGCAACCAGGAAGGCGGCAATACTTTCTGCATTGGCATGACCGTAAGGGTGATTCTCGTCTGGCGGTCTTTCTCCAATTCGTAGGCCTACATAAACAGTTCCGGTGGCGAGGCAATCGGACATGGAGTGAATAGCGTCGGCTATCATGGCGTAGCTGAAACCAAATATACCGGCAAGCATCTTGAAGATTGCTAGAGCTACATTGGTGACAAGCCCTACCAAAGTGCAGGTTTTAGCATCGAGCAGATTGATTTTCAGCATGAACTTTTATCCTCAGCAAATAATTCTCTGTGGAGCGCGTGGGGCTTACGGAGTTTGCTTTGCGGTTTTCGTCTTAGAGTTCTTTTTTCAGTATCTTTTCTTTAAGGGTCTCCCACTGGTCTTTAGTGAGAATGCAGCGGTTGTCTTTCTCTCCTATTTCCACTTGCTCATCGGTTATCTTGACTACCGGGCATCGCGTACATCCGCCACACAGCTTTACAATTTTCATACTTTTGCTCCTCCTTTCTTTTAGAATTTAAAGCCCTCCTCAGCCCCCGCTGCTTTTAAGAAAAAACCCTA
>Ga0172362_10004524_pt1 | contig 12053 bp, 10 predicted proteins | sample LakKivs1_kivu2a2_FD_114534 | JGI IMG/M metagenome (GOLD analysis project Ga0172362, IMG submission 114534) | Sediment microbial communities from Lake Kivu, Rwanda - Sediment s1_kivu2a2 | ecosystem: Environmental > Aquatic > Freshwater > Lake > Sediment | place: Rwanda: Western Province, Lake...
GTTCCATGGCCATTCTCATCATCCGGGATGTTATCTTCATTGACAAAATCATAACCATAGCTATAATTTACCAACGACTGATCAACACCGGTATCTATAATGCAAATTTTTTTACCTTGGCCAGTTAAACCAAACTCTTCAAAAGTTTTATTGTATTTAATTAAAGGCAGACTTTCATTCAACAGTATAGTAAAATTTCCATCTGGATAAACAGATAATATGTCGTTGTCGTATTTTATTTTATTATATACCGACTCGTCAATAAAACCCGCTATAATATTCTTAGATTCTATCTCAGCTGTTTTAACAAATCCCATCGATTCTAAATACGATGCTTTTTCAACAAAAGTATGGTCGCTATCATCTAATTTCAGAATAACTTGAGCCCCTTCCCCATTTACAACACCAGAAGCAACTGAAAGTGGTAAGCCCAAAGAGCGATGGGCAAATATTTCATCATGCCACCAGTTTTTAAAAACAGGATCAGAACTAGTTTTATTTAAAACAATTTCAACATTGTTGATTAAAGTCTTTTCATCAGTGAAACCAAGGAAATCTTTGTAGATGTAACCTTCTGAATCTTTGCCGAAAATTAAAAACATTGTGGGGTAACTTTTTACCTTAAAACTGTCTATCAAATCAGAGTTATTCATTTCATTTATCTTAATAAATTCTACATTTGCGAAATATGTTTTATTTAAATCATTTAGGATTGAATTCTGTTTTCTGCAATATCCGCAACTATCTGAATAGAAAAACAAAAATACTGATTTTCCTTCGTCTAAAATCTCATCGACTTTTAAATCAACTTGTCCAACTTTTGAGCTGCCAACTAACTGATTACCTGCTTTTACCCAAGCAGTTATGCCTTCTTTTAGATTATAAACACTCGAAAAACCGCTTTCAATTAAAATTTTACATGAAAGTTTACTGTCCTCGCTATTATTACTATACACTATGAGACTTTTGTTTTTGTCCTCACTGAGCATATTATTTAAACAGGTATCACAACCAAGATCTATAAATGGAATTGAAACTGCTCCTTCTATATGGCCAGAATTATATTCTTCTGAGGTTCTTACATCCAAAACAATAACATCAGAACCCATCATCTGCTTTGCTTCATCGACATTTATATTTTTGTAGCCTAAATCATCAGATATTGCCTCTTCTTTAGTTTTATCACCGCCAATCCAGCCAAACAGGAAATCGAATACGTCCTTGAAAAATGAAAACGGATCTGGCCAATCTATCAAAAAACCAGAATTAATGCTCCAATGTGTAGTTCCTTCAAAATCATAACTGCCATCTGAAGATAAAACAATATAACTTATTCTGCCCCTTGATATTAAATTGCCTAAAGTCTCTGTACCAAACAGCATCTTTATTGTTTTTTCGTCTTTTAACTTAAAAGATTTTGAGTAAGTTATCGTTTCGAGATTTCTCAATTCATCAGGAAGTATCACTCTCATATTTTCCATTCGACTTTCTTCTTCAGACTTCGGTTTACCTGCCTGATAAGAACCTGCAAAAACAGACCCTTCCCCGTTGTCCATATCATCTAGCCTAATTCCTGGTGAAGACAAAGCCACAAAAACAACATCGGTCTCAGTCTCAGTATTTATTGTTCGCTCTACGGTAAACTGTTTGCCAGGAACTATCGATAGTTTCTCATCTCGTTTATCAACAATTCTGACATTGCTACTTTGCCTGTTTGACTTAAGAGCAGGCGGATCTTTAACCCAGCCTTCAAGGGTTATTTGAGCGCTTATATTCAGACTGGTACTTGTTCCGCAATTAATAAAATCGTTTGTCCCATCAAAATCATATCCGCCGTCTATTTTAGAAGAAGAATTGGTGGTAGGACTACCAGCTTTAGTCCCATCGTTATCGTTTGATGTAGAATCGTAAAGCGTTGAGCCAGTTTCATTAAGATGCTGAACCATTTTGTAATTCGAATTCCACGTTGATGATACGTCTTCTTGGCTGATGCAATCTGGATTGCCGTAATACATGTAAAGTATTGTATCTTCGGTGCTTGAAAGACTAGATATTTTTACCCAAGCTACAAGCTCACCGGTGCCGCTGTCATATTTTTCAATCTCATGTTTGTATTGCGTAGTATTGTATTGATCAACAAATGCGATATCATCTCCGTCACTTTGTGCATAGGTCGCAAGATCGGCATCACTACTACGATAAATGAGCACAGGAAAATCAGTTTGAGTCGCCTGTACTTTCGTATGATCTATTGTTATTTTTTTACAATATGACCAGCTGCAGTTCCACCAATCCAAACTAGAAGAAAGTGAAAAGTTATATCCTGTTTTTGATGTGGTATATGTAGTACTGTATAAGATGGTAGTGTTAATACCTCCAATTAAAATGAGAACCGTGCAGAGTACAGCAAGAACTGCTATCTTTTTGTTCATACTGTCCTCCCTGACGAATTGTGTCCGTTTGCCTTTCTGATTTTAATCTCGCCGTCTTTCAGAGGTATTATTTCTATTTCGTCACCACTAGTTATGCCGTAGGCCTCTACTAACTGACTGGGAATTGTTACAACTATGCTACTGCCCGATAACCTTGTTTTACGCGTTAGAGGCATTGGCCCATCCTTGCCTCTATACATATATACTGAAATATATATACATTGTGTTTTTTTGGTATATATTTAGATATAGATAAAAAGCACACTTTTACATTATGTATTTTTAGTGAAAAACTAAATTTTTAGCATTCAAGCTAAATTAAAAATAGTTAAAATTTTTATAAAGTAAATTTTAAAGTTTCTTTTCGTAAAGTATCCTGGGGATTTCATTAACTGAGGGTATTTGCCTTAAAGTGGATCCATATTTGGCCAGTACCGCCACTCAAATCTCCCGCGCTCTGCGATAGGTCTATTGTTATCTGAACCCATACAAAATCGCTAGTACCATTTGTAGCAGCAGTGGTATTATCGACAGAAAATCTTACGTGTGATGTTTCGTCCCATGGAGTATTCAAATTAACCCCATCCATGTTTGAGGAATCTCTATTACCTGCCCCCAATTTCCACGCGCAGGTAGACGAATCGGTTTGCGAAACTCCGTCTTTTACCAACCAACAGTTTGTAGTATCGGCCCATGCAATAGTTTCTCTATTGCTATGTACCAATACGTCTATGTATTGTTCAGAACTGTCAGTACCCGACATGTTTACGTGTGTTATATTGATTGGGAATGGCTCCTCGTTTACAATACCAAAAGCAGCAGTATACGTCTTATTCTGCGATGGCGACCAATTTCCCAATTCCAATATCATGTATCTATTTTGGCTCGTATTTGTATCAACTTTTAAAACCCTGCCACCACCTGATGAATTATCTGATCCGATGTATCTTATGTCTGCTTCACTAGGGTGAACTATGCTGTATCTATACCCGACCTTTGTAGTTGCATACTGAGTAGCCATAGTCATACTTAAAACTACCAACATAACCCCTAATAACGTTAGGCGCCTATCTATCTTCATCCCATCCACGCATCCCAATATATTAGTTGAAACACTAATCCGCATCCACTTATATAAATATATCGAATGAATAATTCTAAAATGATATCTTATAAAAGCTAAAATTTTGGAAAATTAGATAAAGACAAAATAGTGCAATCACTTGCTTTGTTTTCTGGCAAAATACAGTAAAAATACAATCAGTATAATTACCAGTAAAACCAGGAATGCAAAAATCCATGTCGAGCGGGAGGTTTCAAGCTCTTCGGAAACAATCTTTTGAGCCTCGGTAGTCTGTGCATCCAGTGCAAAAATATGCCCCTTTGCCCCGATAAAAACGCTTTTATCATATGCAGCGGGATTGGAAAGAATGGGTGTTGTGATGTAGTTATAAATATCTCCGTCTAATCTATAACCTGGGGTAAAAGACCAAATTGGTTTGCCTGTTATTTTGTTTAAAGCATAGAGTCTTCCATCATCAGAACCAAAGAAAACATTATCGCCGTATATTGTGGGTGATGAATGAATGCTTGCCTGGCATGTAAATGTCCACAAATTTTTTCCATCGTTAGCATCAAGAGCATAAAAATTGTTATCCATGGAGCCAAAGTAAACGATATCATCGCTTATGGCCGGCGTTGTGTCAATGCCCCAGCCAGTTTCATATTTCCATTTTAATGCGCCGTCGTCTGCATCAAGCGCATAAAGATATGTGTCCCAGCATCCAACATATGCAGTTCCATCATAAACTGCAACAGATGAGGTAATTGGACTATTTGTTTCAAAAACCCATTTTGTTATGCCGCTTTCTACATCAACTGCGCAGCATTTTTTATCAAATCCAATAAAAACAGTATTTTCCAGAGGCGCGGATAAATAAGAAGAAACTATGGTAGAATTTTCCCATTTTCCGATTCCATCAATGCACCTAATTGCATATGTGCCCTTATCTGTTCCTGCGATAACAACATCTTCAACAACCGATAAAGAATGAACAAGCCCCAGTTCCGTTTTGCTCCACTTGAGATGCCCATCATCTTTTTCTAAAGCAAGTAATCCGTTATCAGATCCTGCGATTACTATGCCGCCATAAACAACAGGAGCGACTAAAGATTTTTCACCGAGTTTCTTTTCCCAGATCTGTTTGCCCCTGCTAGCATTGAGTGCATAAATCATGCCTGATGAAGTGGTTGAATATACAACGGCATCAGAAACAGTACTGTGTGAATATGCAATGTTGTTTTCTTCATCTGTTGTAAAATCCCAGAGGGTTTTTTCTTTATCACCATATGTATCAGACGATTGACCAAGCAATTGATGATCATGATGAACTGGTAAACCATAAATTAGTGACCACCCAGATGGAGGCACATCTTTGACGCCTTTCAGATTATTTGTCAGTTTAGAAGTATTCCATTCGTCTTTGGACAGGTAACCAAAAAAAACCCACAATCCGTTATTATTCAAAAGAGTTGTATCTGTAATTTTGCAATCTGTTGATCCTTTATCCACAAGAGGAGATGTTGACATCATCTCTTTTACAACATCTACATCAATTTTGCCATAGTATTTTTCGCCTAACTCTTCAAATTTTGCATCTCTGGGCGTAGCGTAATATTTTCTAGTAGCATATCCATATGAAGGGATGTTTAATATCTTGTATATGAAACCCTTTATACCAAGGCCGTTTTCTTCAATTCTCACCTTAGAATCCATTGCATTATTTGCAGACCAATAAAATCCATCTTTTGTACGCCAAATTTTACTACTGTATAAGGCAAGATCCATGCGGGCTATTTCACCTGTTTTTGTGTCGCCAATAAGCCATGCGGCCGTCCATATGCCGTCTTGATTGTGTTTCAGGTAATAAATGACCTCATCTATACTATCGGCATACTGTGCAGCTGTTCTAGTTCTTATCGCCAAAGAAAGGCCATTTCTTCTCCATAATCCTTGGTAACATGTCGTATCAATTATTATCATGCCATTGCTGCTTTGGTAATAGTTTTCATCACTCCATATATATCCTGGTGAAGTGGCCATTATGACCCTGTTACCTTTATTGGGCCGTATATCTAAAATAACGTTCCAGCGTTGAGCAATATTATAGGTATACCACCAACCTCCGCAACGAACTCCCTGAGTTGCAACAATCTGTCCATTTGTTGTAGCATCACCTGTTGCTATAAACCCACTACAATGATGTGTCTTTGGTTGGCTAAGAAATGTTGAAACAAAATCGTCTTCATCTTTTTCGGATAGTCCGGGAATGATTTGCTTTAAAGAATTGAAGAATGTTTTCAGTGGATGTATTGATTTTTTTTGATTTTCAAGTTTTGTCAGAAGTTCGTACATTTCGTTCAACGTTAGGATGTCCTTATAAGTGACTGCTTGATCAAAGAGTTTGACTCCCTTTGCTTTTACACCATCTGCTATTCCTTTGATTTCCAACTGGTATTCCTCTGGGTAACTGTCCCAATACATCTTTGTGCATTTTGATTTACAAAATTCCCACCATTTTTGTGAAACCTTCTCGTATTTGGGTGAAGAGACACCACCAATAATTGATTTAAACTTCGGATAATTGTGTATTGAATCGCTCCATCGATTCATCATATCGATAATTTCCGCAGATAGAAGATATCCATGCTGGTATCCCCTATCATAGGGTTTTCCCTCGACATGAACATAAATCCATCCCTGAACATTATAACGGTATGCATTTCCAATTTGGTCGGAATTTACGCTCTTTAAAACGCTGTCTTCTCCCTTGACTGTATTAATAATAAATAACGAAGACGAGAGCAATAGCATAACTATTAAGGTGCAAAATACTTTTTTCATAACTAATCTAATACTATATATACGATTCTCATATAAAAATATTTATATGTGGATAATTTTGTTTTATAAAGGTAGTGTAGCATATAAATTAAAAACTCTACAAATAGATAAACACCGTATTAAATGAAAAAATATCAACTACTTTTTTTCTTCAAATGAAAAGTATATCTGGTCGGAATCCGCTTTTTCTTTCCAGTCCAATAGCCGCAGTTTGAACAGTTGAACTCTATTGTAACCTCACCGCCCCAAATCGTGAGATTTTTAACCTTTTTTAGAACAGTACCGCATACGGGGCATTTATTCATTATTTTCTTTGGGTCGCCCTCGCGGGAATGAATTTCAAGTTTTATAAAACCACTTTTTATTGCTATGTTGCGAAGCCGGTTTGCACTAACACCAAGTTTCTTCTTTTTACCTAATTCTGCGTCTATCAACTGCTTTAATTTATTTTGTGATTGTACGGTAATATTTTTCTTAAAAACGTTCTTAAGGGCATCTAATACCTGCTCGTCTGAGGATGCATGATCACTCATATTATAGTATATGAATCCAACTTAGATTACTTATATTCTTTTATGGCGGACTTTCTGCAAGTTCGTCAAACAGATTGAAGTGGTGAACAGGACTTCTTAGTTTATAAGAAAGAACTTGGCCTTTCGTAAAAGCAATAGCCATGTCTCCTGTCTCAGGGCAAGCAACCCATTGATGAATTGAATGTACAAAACCTATCTTCATTATTATATTGAAAACAGGGTCCGTCCATCCTCTGTAGATATATCTTACCATATTCATCGTACTGTCTAAATCAAGATTTCCTGCACGTTTTTCAATTGCCTGACTTATTGTTTTGTAGAAATACCAGCAACTAAACGCCCCACTTTCTCCTCGTATGTATGATATTAAACCCTTAATTCCACTTGGATCGTAAACATCTCTTTGTGTAGCTGCTGTATCTGGGTGAATAAAGAATGGGACTCTTCTCACAAGACCTTCTACATCCCAGAATGGTTTAATGCTTTCATTTGGATCATTCCATCTACCAACATAGCAGATATTCTTTGTTTGTTCCATTGCAAATCCTTCCGGCACGTTTCCGTCAGATATTACAAAGTTCCAGCCATCTGCTCTATTTGAGCTCATTATATCGATTGCTTCTTGCCCTGTCGCCGCGGTATCAAGTACCATTCTCATTCTAAAAGCTGAACTGATCCCCTCATAATCATAGTCATAAGTTCCACAAGAAGTCTCTCCGATTGCCATTCCCTTTTCATTTATACCTGCCCAACTAAAAATATCTCCTGCAAATTCTGGATACATTGATGCGTATCCACCGTCCGGATCACGGACTATCAATATCTGCATATCCTGAAAGTATGTTCCCGGTTCCTCAGGGTCCCCGATGTCAAGACGCCAGTCCCAACCTCGTATGTGATACAACTTTCCATCTTTGGTTATAGGGCCCCACAGTGAAACTTCACAGCATGATTTATCGCCGCCACCACAGTGGTTAAAAATCAATGGTATTGTGTTTAGAACAGCGATATCATTAAATGATATTCCAGATCCATCTGCCATTCCTTGCATCTCATCTTTATAACATTGTGGCAGATAATCCTTTGAGATATTCCATATGTTTAGAATTTTGTTATATGACCAGTTATGCTGTTCAAAATAATTCATTTGAATTCTCAAATTTTGTGTTATTTTATTCTTTAGAAGATTGCCATGTTGAAACCCCATATCGTAATATGAACCGCTCAAATGAAGGACTGTGATTCCATCAGCGTCTTCAATCCACCCATCATGCAAAGATGAAATGGAATTGTTTATTCCGTTTATTGTCGCCGAAGATTGAAATGTTGCAAGGCCAGCGAATAAAAACGTGCTTACAACTAAAAAAGTTAATAAATTTTTTTTCATGTTTCGTTTCCCCCTTAACAAATTTATAATAAATATATAAGCTAGACTATATAAATTTTGCCAGGATAAATTTAAGATTTTACAAGGACACAGTTCTAAGCAAATCAGTTCTTGTAACAATGCCTACGATGCTATCGTTATCTACTATCGGTAGGGCACCTACATTGTGTTTAAGCATGAGTATTGCTGCTTCTGATGCAGTCGCATTTGAAGAGGCAGAAACGGCCGGCATTTTCATGGCGTCTTTTACCAACAATTCATCAAGATGATGCTTTTGTTTTCCTAGCGAAAAAGATCGTTTTATATTTGCGAATGCAAAGGCTATTTCTGTGTCAGAAATCATACCAACTAGCTTTCCTTTATTTACAACAGGCAAACGCGCAACATTTTGATCAATCATCATTCTTCTTGCATGAATGACTCTATCATCGGGAGCTATAGCATGTACTTTTCTCTGCATTATCTCTCTAACTTTTTTGTTGCTTTTTACCATCGATAACAGATCTGCTTTTGTAACAACTCCAACTAGCTTATTATTTTCCACAACGTTGAGCATCGTGGGGCCAGGTTCACCTACTTTCAGTAGAATGGTCCTGATGTCTTCGTCTGGAGACACATTTTCTATGTCTTTTTCAGTCACAGAAGATGCATGTAACCTTGATACTGAAATTTCCCGTTTCCTTAGTGATCCTAATTTATATGCAATTGTATTATCACTTATCATACCAATTAGTTTTTTATTTTCCAATACAGGTATTTTTGTGATTCCATGTTTTTTCATCAAGTTTAAAACATGGTTTAAATTCACATCTTTATCTACAGATATAACATCTTTAGTCATTACATCTCTTACTTTCATGCTTTATCCCCATCTCCCATACGATTTCTAAAAACTATAGATTTTCATTCATTCTTTATAGCATCTATACAATCTTCACATAGCAACCGATCATCTATATTTTTAAGATTGGTTGAGAATGCGCCGCAATCTTCGCATTTTCCAGAAAAAATCTGTTTTTTAAAATAGTCATCATCTCTTCCAACAATGTCACTCCATTCACGACATATCTCTAGTAACATCGGAGACAATCTCAAAATATCTTTCTGCGTAATAATGCCTATTAATTTTCCATTTTCAATTACTGGCAGTCTCCTAATATTGCACTTGCTCATGATTTTCATGGCTTCTTCTATGTTAATGTATGGGTCAGCTACGATAAGCGGAGTCTTCATAATTTCTTCAACCAGCACATCGCTTGCTTTTTTGTCTTCAGCAACTACCTTTTTAAGAATGTCACTTTCGGTAACGATTCCTATTGGTTTTTGATCTACAACTATGCAGTTTCCAATGCCTTTACTTTTCATTAAATTCGCAGCATCTTTTATGGTAGTTTTTGGTCCAACTGTAACTGGGTTGGGTTTCATTGCCTCTTTTACCAGAACGCTTACTTTTTTCATCTTTACCAGTTCCTTTTACTATCGTATAAAATACCTTATCCCAAACATTAAAGCCTTTAGTCGTATTTTATCTTTTTTGTATGAGTGCCAGTCAATATGAGCGCGAATTCAAGTGCATACTGGAAGGAGAAGATAAAACTCTTTCAAAAATAACAAAGACATGTAATGCTCTAGAAAAAACCAATTATTCCATGATATGCAATAAACCATTTATCGTTATCCGTGCAGCTGGATCCTTTGGCATTGATTTGGTGGCCGTGCGCGGAGATATTTCTTTTCTTGTTGAGGTTAAAACTAGTGTTGAAAGCACACTTCATTTTAGTAGCGTCGGTGGAAAACTGCAGGTCCAAGCAGAGCTTATGCGTGACATGTGTGAGAAGACGAAAACTCTGCCAATCTATGCATTCAGACTCAAAAATTTTAGAGGAGATTCATGGAGGATATTCACACTTGATGTTAAAGGGTTGGAGGGAAGAGCAAGCGTTTTGCATAAAAGATTGCCAAAGTTAGAGCACAGCAAGACGGGTAATTTTATAATGAGATGGGAAGAAGGGATGTCTCTCTCAGATTTTATTTCGTATTTATGCAAATATTGATTAGGTAAATTTTTCTGAAATGTTTCGAAATGTTTTTAGAACGGTTTTGCATTAGTGCTTTGCTGATTGATATGAAAAAAATGCTTATCGCCTATGACGGGTCTGATGCTTCTAAGAAAGCTGTATCTTTAGCGTTAAAATGTTGTGACAATGAAGATCACATAACCCTTTTAACCGTCATACCTGCAGAACTGGCAGAATCCTCTTTCACAAAGATGCTGTTGCCGACTATAGATCTTAGCCAAATAGTAAAATCAGGTACTTTCAAAGAAAAAGCAATGGAATCTCTATCAAAAGTTTCAAAAGAAATTGAAAGAGAGGTACAAAAGGTAAACATCGTTGTCGAATCAGGAGATCCAGCAGATGAAATTCTTTTGGCTGCAAAAAAGTACAATGCAGAGATGATAATAATCGGTTACAAAGGATACGGGAAAGAAGGAAGATTTTTACTTGGCAGTGTTACTGATAAAGTAGTAAGGCATGCTGGTATATCTGTTTTAGTAGTAAGATAAAAATACTAAAAAAACATCTTTTTTGTGATTCTGATGCATCCTTCAGATGAGATAAGAGGAACTAAAAGTAAAAAACTTTTCAATAAACGGATAGTGCTAGGAGTTACTGGTAGCATTGCCGCTGTCGAATGTGTAAAACTATCCAGAGAACTCATAAGACACGGTGCAGAGGTATTTCCCGTAATGACCCGTTCCTCAACAAGAATTATACATCCTGATTCTCTTGAATTTGCAACCGGCAATAAACCCATTATTGAACTTACTGGAAAAACAGAACATGTTTCATTTTGTGGCTTGGTTAAGGGGCCTGTGGATTTATTGCTTATTTCTCCTTGTACTGCCAATACTATTTCAAAGATAGCACGTGGAATTGATGATACATCTGTTACAACCTTTGCAACTACGGCTGTTGGGTCAAGAGTTCCAATTTTGATTGTACCTGCCATGCATCTATCCATGTATGATCACAAGGTCGTTCAGAATAACATAAAAAAATGTAAAAAAATAGGCGTTAAATTTGTAGGTCCTTATATTGTGGGAAACAAGGCAAAGATGCCAGACATTGATGAAATTGTTGCCAATGTTATAAGAGAAATCGGTAAAAATGATTTGAAGAATAAGGAAATTCTAGTTATTGGTGGTTCTACTGCAGAGTCAATTGATGATGTGAGAGTACTATCTAACCTTAGTTCAGGTAAGACTGCAATTTCTTTGGTGAAAAATGCTTTTTTTAGAGGTGCTGATGTAGAATTGTGGTACGGTTGCAGTGAAGAACCGGTTCCAGAGTATATTAATGCTATAAAATTTCAGTCTATTTCAGACCTTTTAAAATTATTGAAATCTAAAGATCTAAAAAAATTCGATGCCATATTTGTCTGTGCTGCTTTGGCTGATTACATTCCTAAAAAACATGCCGGAAAAATTTCGTCCGAAAAAAATAAACTTGTTCTCGAGATGCTACCTGCGCCAAAGATTGTTATGCAACTTAGAAAACTTTCTCCAAAATCAAAAATAATTGGTTTCAAGGTCGAGTCTAAGAAAGACAAACTGAAGCAAAAAGCATTTGAACTTCTAAAGAAAAACAATCTTGATTTTGTTGTTGCAAATACCGTTTCCGCTTTTGGTAGTGATAAAAACGAAATACTGATAATTCATAAAAACGGAAAAGCTGCAAGTAAAAAAGGAACAAAAGAAATACTTGCCGACAATATACTGGATTTGGTGAGATAGA
>Ga0172362_10004525_pt1 | contig 12052 bp, 9 predicted proteins | sample LakKivs1_kivu2a2_FD_114534 | JGI IMG/M metagenome (GOLD analysis project Ga0172362, IMG submission 114534) | Sediment microbial communities from Lake Kivu, Rwanda - Sediment s1_kivu2a2 | ecosystem: Environmental > Aquatic > Freshwater > Lake > Sediment | place: Rwanda: Western Province, Lake...
CAAAAATCGCTCCGAGTCTTGCACAGTCAAAAGAGTGAAGAACAATGAGCGACAGAAGAACGAGGAGTGACTGAAGAGAAGCTACCAATTCTGTCTATTGTCCACTATGGTGGGCCACCGTGTACAATACACAGAACTTTTACTTTAGCTTTTAGCCTTGCCACTTGACCCACCGTAGAATCATAGCACCAAATCAACTTGGTGGACAACAATTCGATGCACCGTTGTTTTATCTACCTCGCGAAAAAGCCTCTGATCCAGCAAAAACAGAAGCTTAAAGACAGAAGACAAAGACAGTCTTTGGCATAATGTCTTGTCTTGGTCTTGTCTTGTCTCGGTCTTGTCTTTGTCTTTTGAATCTAGTAAAAATCAAAAAACAAAAGAAAAAGATGTGTCTTGTCTTTTTGTCTTTAGCCTCGAAAAAGACATGGGCAAAGACAGGTTGTCTTTTTTGTTTAGAAGTAGGGTAGAGCCACCTAATTTAAGAAGTCAAGTCTTACCCTGGTATCCCGCTCATGCTACCGCTCCCGGTGTCCGCTTAAGCTCAGATTTAGTCCTACTTAAGTTTAGTTCCTGAATACAGCTCTAAGATTTCCCGCATTTTGTCGAGGTCTAGTGAGGAACGAGCCCGCAATATTAGGTCAACCCAAGCAGTAACTTGATCAGGTTGCAAAGTCTTGATAGCAGCAAAATATAAGGCATCAAAAGCTAACTGCCTAGCCTGTTTGGCCTCATCTCTTCGTTTTGCTTTTTCTGGACTAATCTTGATTGGCAACCATATTCTCCAAAGACAGTTTTAAATAATATTATTACTTAATTATCTTGTCTTGTCAACGTCAGATGGTTTCAAGCCACCCTAAGCCACCCCCTGGTTGATTATCTTGGCAGAGGTGCTAAAACAGAGCTATGGACTGGTGGACTGAAACTGGAAACTAGTTGGATCCAGCTGGATTACGCCTTACGGGTAATAGACTCTAAGCTCACAAGAGCCGGGCGTTCCAAAGCTTGATGTACGAAAAGATGAGTTGTTCAATAGATTTTTTTCACCAATTTGCGCAGACTGTCAAGGTAGGGTAGGAAATACTCAGGAATATCTCTCCGTGGGCGTACTGTAATGGAAATCTCTAGACTGAGTCCTCTCGAGCAAGCCAGCGCCAATTCTTCTATTAGGGGATAACTTGCACCTTTGTAGGCGGTAACAAGCCGACCGCCTGAGCTGCAGCTAGTCCAATATAAACAACAGTCAATATGACAATGACTATAGTTAAGACCATTACATATCTCGTCAGCTTATTTGTCTGTTCCATGATTCTTTCAGGACGAGCATAAAATCGTTCATGGAACTCCCTCTCCATAGTAGTGAAGGTATAGAGAGTATGAAAATTGGGAGAATGCGGCGAAGATGCTCGCAGTATTCTCTCTTTCCCGTTCTCAAACTCAATGGCGTCCAGCTCATTCCCTGTTTCCGGTAGTAGAAAACCAATTATCCCATTTCCTTGGATACCAACCAGACGTCTGAGCGCCTTCTTGATATCTGAATCTCCTGGTTGTCCCTTCGGTTGGAGGTCAAATTCAATTACTTCTAGCGTTTTTCCTTCTAGACCTGCGGGCCCAAAACCGTAGAAAACTCCAACCGCTCCTCTAAGCCTCTTGCTGGTTACGTTGCGAAGTTCAAAGGTAACTTCTAGGAACTCATCTGTGAAATACAAACCACGTGCACCGGTAGGCGTTGCTTCTAATTCGAGTCCAGCACAAGCAGCCGTTTGTTTTCCAGGCATGCTGTTCCCTCCTTTTATTTTGGGAGACTAGATTAGATGTCAATACTACCGCCCAACAACCTCGCTTTTAGTCTAGCAAGGGATCTATCATTATCTTTCTATAACTGCCTTTCAACAAGTCACGCTAGTCATTGGTGTCTTCTTTAACAATTAAGCTTATTGCCTTGTAAACCTCAGCGGTTTTCAGGCCAAGCTTCGCTGCTATGCTCCTGTGTATGCCCACTGACCAAGGTTTTTCTGGTAGACAAGCTCGAATCTTACTGATCTCCTCCGCAGATAATTTGCATGACTCTAGGTCTTGTCCCTGGCGAGCTAGAATCGTTAGTTCACCCATTTTTTCATATTGCTTTAACTTCTTCAAATACTGCTTCACGGCTGCTCGGTCGCCTGCCAGATTCAGCTCAACAGTGTTTTCGTTTAAATACGTACTTGAAGCTAAAACATCACGTAAGAATATTAGACGATTGTCTGCCCAGAACTGAAAGGTTCCCAAGATCAGATTCTTTGCAGATTCCGTCTCCAAAATGACGACAATTTTGTAAAGAAAGGAAGGTGCTGTAGCGGCGGATAAGATGATGCCAGTAAATCTCTGGTCAAGTTGTTCGTTGATAGCGCCGGCAAATGCGAGCAACGTGTCAATACATTCTAGCAAGTAAAATTCTTCGACCGTTAGCTTCTTTTGTTGCACATGGTACTTTTTTTGATAGACCGAATCGGCTGCGCCTAGTCGGTGTACCAGTAAATGTCTCCTATCGTGATATTCTTCAAGTCTCAGGATGCTACAATATTCAGCGAAGTTAATACCAAAAGTCTTGTGATAGTACTTCTTTATGTCATTGAATCCACCGCTGTGCAGGTTCCTACATTCCCTATCAATGAGTTTCGTAAATATCTCTGATAGAGATTCTGCTGACAGTAATTCGGCTTGGGGAATCTCAACAACGTAGTTTCTCTTAAAGGGCTCCTTAGTAAGTGCGAACACTTCCCTGACGCTGTCTACTAAGAAAACTTCCAAAGCTGAAATTGCCCTAATAAAGATGAGTTCTCTAAGATATCTGGGGAATTGTCTCTTTAAGCGATGCCCAAGCGCAAATATGGAGCTTGAAATAAGATACTTATCCTCTTCTCTAGCTTCGAAGTAGAGTTTCGTATTACCATCGAGTTCTCGCTCTCTCAGTTTTCTGACTATTGATGAGGCAGTCTCGTCAGCAGCATATTTGGCTGTGAAATATAGTTGCCTGAGCCGTGAAACCTCGACCCTGAAGTTGTTATAGGTCTTCATCTTCGTGACCTAACGACATTCGTATTGAACAAACCTTGCTTAGCAAAACAATCTAATCGACCGCCTACCAATGGTAAGTCGGCAGGTTTAAGGTTGTTAACACAAATTCTACACCCAACCCGTAGTTTGCTCAACACGGAAAGCAATTGGAGATTGCAGGTCAAGAGCCAGGGCATTCTGCATTGTAGTTGATATACATTCTGATGGTTTGTTTAATGTTACCTAATTCTGCAAGCCGGTTGGTATTGACCCCTATTTACCTTTGCTATACACTGAGGCTATAGAATAGCCTGGCCTTCTCCAGAATATTTGAGGTAATTAGGTATGGGGCAATCATCTACTCTTTCGTCTTCTTTTGTAAACACTCTAACAGTTTCTCCAGAGCTTCCTCATATTGTTCCATGGCTTTTAGCCAGAGATCAGTCCAGCTTGGCGGATATTTACCAACAAGTCTCAAGCAAGCTTCCACAAACTTTTGGTTGGTTACATGAATCGGAAACTTCTCACTTCGTAATATCATTATATTACGAAGATTTGCTGCAATTTGTTGTGGAAACTCGCCTATTTCTCTGGCCATGAATTCTTCTAAAACGTTTATTGAGCCTTCTTTTTTCTCAGTGGTTTTCTTCATTTCTTGAAGGTTTATCCGGTCAATAAGTAAAGCAAGAGCTGCAATGTTATTAGTGAACTCTTCCTCATGCCTACACGGTTTCATTATTTGGAAAAGGGCCTTCTCATGCGGACTGAACAGCGCAAAACCAAATCTCTTTTGCGAGAGATTGTTAATTTGTTCCCTGAGATTAACTATACTTTCGATTTTCTTACTTTGTGCTTCTGAAGCTTTCCTCGTGAAAGGGGCTAGGCTTCCTTTTATACCCTCTATTTCTTCTTTAGTAACAGCTTGGCATTTTTCTTTCTTAAAGACAAGCATTGAGATATCTTCACCCACAGTGGGATCCATCTTAGAAGTTTCTGATATGGTATAAACCGCTAACTCTTTAGCCTCCTTTTCTCCAACTGCCTCTATATAGAAGTTCTGAAGGATGTATTCACCATATTGTCTTCCGCTACCCTCACAAGCATAATCATAAGCTTCCTCTGAGTAGCCTTTTTCAAATACCCTTCTAATCCGTTCCGGCGATACTACAATAAAGGTAGGTCCACTTTCATCTTCCGACAATTTTTTGGAGTTTTCTTCATACCACTTGTAGTTCACGTCTGACAAATAAGATACTACATCATCAAATGAAACTGGGCGCGAAGTACATAGTTCCTTAACCGATCTCAGTACATCATCTATCGCCCCAAGTAATCCAGCTGCAGCGGCACCGATGTTTTCAGTCAAAGGCTCAAGCTTTCTTGCTTGATCCCGCTTGATCGGCCCATACATCACTCGACTATCACTTGCGAGAATAACACCATCTTTATATTTCAACGCCACAACTAATGTCATTTCAATTACTATTATACCACATGAAGTAATCTGCCACTGACGATTAGAGTCACCCAGATAATCATTCCACATCAGTTCTTTCGTTCTTGCCGCCCGATCCATGAACCTATCAATAGCTTATGCCAATCACACTCTTTGGCTTTTTGTGACAAAGGGAGTACGAATACCGGATATGGATTTGCCTAGTCCTACCTGAGAAAACACCCAAACTTTTTCTCTAGCTCGGTTACCTTCTGTTGCACATATGATGGATCGCGCCTGCTGAGATACGGAGAAAAAAGGTTACTCAATGCGCGTTGAACCAAGCGCACTTTATAACTATCTAGCCTTGGGTTTTTATCATAGGCAAGATCAGTCAAGTCCAGGGTAAGTTGGCGTCTATTGTTCGGACTTCTAATGAACAGCTGATCGAGACTACGACATACCTTAGCTAAAATGGTCATATGCTCGGTGGGTCGGTAAATGTTCACAGCTTGGCACGTTTGGCTGTCTGATAGCAGCGAGATTATTTGTGGTACTGGCATCAGGCCTGGTTCAACAAGAACTATGTTCCACATATATGCGAATTCACGTGTTTGGTCATCCGGTGATGCTTTTGTGACGAAAACGCGAAACAGCTTTCTGACATCGTCCATTTCAAAAAGACGAAGCCAGTAGTCAAACGACTTTTCGTGGAATAGTAACAAATCGTTGCGTTTAACAGATTTCGTGCATTTGCACTCAAAAAGAAAAAGGTTTGTTCCATGCTCTATCAACAGATCAAATTCGTGTGATATCCCTGAAATGGGTGTCAAGTTCATGTCTGATGCGATTCCTAGCACATCGTACATTTTATGGGATTTGAAATAATTTGCTACTGTTCTCTCGAACCATCGTCCAAGATCAGGCCCAGGTAGACGAGGCAACTTGACGTGACAGACGAATAGGTATAGATCTTCGAAAAAACTATACGAGATAGGGACATTGACTTCTGCCATCGCGATTTCTCCCTCTTTTCAGTATCGCGACCTATGAATCACGCTCATACGCCAATGTCTTTGAGGTTACTCTCTATGAACTGGGCATCCAGTATTGGGATGTTCTGTTCAGCACCCTTGTCTAGTAGCGAAAAACAATTGCGCAAGATACGTCGAGGATGCCGGTTCGAATGTTCCCAGACCAGACTTGCCGTTTCCTGGGTGAAAGGGTGGAAAGTGTTTTTTCTTGGGGGCACACCTAGCCGGAATTGCGGGTGGTTCAGATAGGTTTCAATGAGTGCTAATCCCTGGTCTTTTTCGAGTTCAGTCAACATGACAACCCTATTCTCGTTTTGAGGTTGTGTATAGTCATACGATGGCAGACTAGCCTCTCGCCAGTAGGGGGCAATTACTTGACCTGCAGAAGGATGCAAAGTCACAATAAACACAGTGGTATCTCCACATGGCTGAGTCTCGATGGCCAAATCGCGGAAACGTAGCACCTCTTTAATGAGCTTTGCCCTTGAACCGAGCCGAACAAATTCTTCTATCTCATCTAGGAACACAAATATACGATTTAGTCCTGCTGTCCTAAGCATAGTCACGACGACATCGAAGAAAAGTAGACCTGATCGTGACCTATGATACTCATTTACGCTATCTAGAAACTGCCTTGTCTCCGAAGAATTATGCATATGACTGAGCAGATCGACCATGAAGCCACTGTTAAAGGGGAGGGTATTGCCTTTGATTTCGGCTCTTTGTGCTCGTACTTCCTCTATTACCTGCTGTTCGACTTGTAGACGGTCATCAATACTACAGGTGCCGGACATAATATCTGCGGCAGAAAAAGCAATATCGAGCTTACGTATCGCTTTTTCACAGAGTGCTCCGTATATGTCAAGAAGCACATTATTATCATTCATGTACTGAATCGCTTGAAAAAGAACCCAGTTAAAGCTGGTAGCTTTTGTGGCAGAGAAGCTAGAATATGCCGCAGCCGCTCGTTTTTGGCGAATCTCATCCTCCTCATACCCCATTTCACGCATTAGAGATACACCAAAGTCCGTGTTAATCCTACCGGCCAGATATAACATAGTGGATGTCTTGCCAAATCCGCGAGTATAGTCTACGGCGCCCAAAGACCAAAGAAACCCGAATTTCGTTTCACCCCGGAATCCTGCATCAATGAAACGGTTCTTTATTTCTTCCATTGTCTTGGGACGGACATTCGGATTGTATATACTTCCATTATCCTTGATATTTTGGCTCCCATATTTTACTATTGCATCACTTGAGAAAGGATTTTCCCTGAGCCTATATTCCTCTCGGTAAAATAACGATTTAAGCATATTCCTTACCCCCTTACCCTTACACTGTAGACTGATATGATATTGCGTCTTTGGTCTTCGTATAGCAACAGCGGTCTTGTCGACGGTGGTGGAGTAGTCCAAAGGTCACTTTCAAGAGAAATCTTGTATGGTACGGATACTCTTTGGAAAAAAATGTCTCGAATGATCTCGTCGAATATTTGATCATTAATCCTGTTCTTGAAGCACAACTCTGCGCGTATTGGATAGATGGAGGCCCAAGGTGACCCAGGTGTCTTCAACTTTTGGAAATAGACCGGGATGTCTGTGATCACCAAGTCCTTAACCATCTCTTTGGTACGTCTGCGAACAAACGTATGATTGTCAAAATTCACGGTGGAAGTGGAATACACTGTAAGCCCAGGCTTCTCCATTAGGCCTCTTGCAAAGTTAGCGATGCACAATTGCCTGGACCAGTTGGTCAGAACTTCCAGTGATGGCACCCCAAGATCCAAAGCTAGTTTTGAAAGCAGCAAAACTTTCATTCCCTGATTTATCTTCTTTACCAACGCAGCTATTCGCTTCCTATCGAGATTTTTAGAGTCAACATAGTCGTTACCTAAGTATGTTGTCAAGTGAGACGATACCTCTTGGTTGGTTAACTTAGTACGTTCACACCCGTAAGCATTCAACATTTCGGTAATTCTTTGAGAAACTGATTCCACAAACCCTGAGACCATAAAGTATACTTCTGGCTCCTCCTGCGGTACGCCAATTTCCGGAAAGTAGATCACATCACTTGCCTGTAGCACACTGATAAACCTCGCGAATGCAGGATGCCGTTTACGCATAATATCTAACAGGGTGTCATCTGAATCGGCTGACTTTGCATCTATTCTAGCTGCTAGATCGTTGCCTAATGTTGTAGATTGAAAGCTAACGCTGAAGGCTTCTTCTAACTTTTTCAGATCACTTGGCGGCTGATTTGGAATGTCACGATGCTCAACTAGTTGCAAGACCATAAGTTCTCGCAGGATCTTCGCAGTTTGGGCCCACATCTGAAAATAATCAGGAACCCCATTTTTCTCATCGAAAGAAGGGCTAACTCGCTCTTCATTCCTAATGCGTCTCCTTGTACCGAGTACAGTTTCATGCAGTTTCTTGAAACTTCCGTCTCCTTTCCATATAGCTAACAAAAGTTCATTTAGATACGAAATATCATGGATTGTTGGTATCCCAGCTTCCCTTATAGTTGTCATGTTTTCATACCTTGTAGTACATGAATCCGAAAGTAGACCGTTAACTACTTATAGTATAAGTAGTCAGTGGCATTAAAGCAATAGTACTCATAGTCAGCAAAGCTTATTTCTTGGTTGGTACTACCTTTATATGTCTCAAAGCATCCAATACCTTCGGGTTACACATCCTGACGATTTGTGTAGCCAAGTTTGGGGCTGCAGAAAAGCGTTCACTCAGTGGACAGCAGATGAAGCTGAAGGCTTGGCTCTTTTTCTTTAGCAGGAGACTGCCGCATTAGCTCCTGCCAGCTTCGCATCTCAGTAGCCATCGCCTGATACATGCCAGGCAAAAGCCGGTCGATTTCCTTATCATCATAACCAACGGTCTTGAGAACAGCACGGTCAATGATTTGCCTTGCTTCTGGCGGATTCTCAAACTGTTGAACAAGGGGAGGGAACTCCACATATCTGACTTCGTCAAAGGCTTCTAGCAAGTCTTTGACGTCGCACTTTTCCAGATTTGGGATATGGAGCTCCAAGATTTTCTCCTTCGTTATCTCAATGAACGAGCCACGTGTTTCTGTTTGTAGCAGCAATGACTCTATGAATGCCAGTGTGCTATTGAGCCACAGGCATATAACCTTCGATGTGTCCGCGTCTGTGGAGAATGTCCAGAAAGCTTTGCCTGCTAGGAGCTTCTCTGAAGAGAAGAAGGCGAGAGCTTTGGTCCCTGGGGAAGTAAAGTCAAATCTTCGGGAGACCAGCAGATAGGAGAGTCTATCACTGGCTCTGCGGGCAACATTCTTAAAATCAAACTCACCAACACCAAGTTTCCTCTGGATGTCTTGTAGCCCATCAAAAGGCTTAAGGATGGCTAGGTCACTGATGGCTTCTATATCCAACCTGGACACATAGGCAGCGGTCTTAAGCCCCTTCTTAATTGCAGTCCTCGGAATTTCAAAAGGGGTTCCCAAGTGTTTCATGACACCTCTGATTCTCTCTATCTCCTCTGAGGTGAGGATGAGATTGGAGCGCCCTACTCTATCTTTGTCTATAGGTCTGACTACGAAGATTAAATTGAGCAGATTTTCGACTGAAGGCTCGAGTCCTCTCAAAACTGTAATCGGGGGCTTAGACTTGTCCAGTTTCACGAGCTTGTCACCCGCTAAGTGGATTGCATCCTCGTAGAACCTCAGAAGGCTCTCACCCGCTTGAGTGTTAAACACTACTAAATGTCCCAAATCCTGCCAGCGAGCCCAAATGTCTTGCTGGTCTTTCCAAATGACAAATATAGAATCATCCTCAAAGTTCTTACCTTCCTCAAGTAACCTCACTGTTATCGGGATACCCAAAGCGTCTCGTAGACCAATCTCACTAAGTCTCTTTTTAAGGTAGACGAAGGCACATTTTGCCTGGGTATCGCCTTTCTGGACGACGACTAGGAAATCCCTGAATAGGGCGTTTTCGCTGAAAGCCCAATCTTTTGTGGATTTCACAACATATTTAAGGCTATACTGTCCGTCCTTGAAAAGGTATTCCCTTACCCTCCTGCTATATTCACCCCTAAAGAAGTCACGGGGTAAAACAGCAGCTATCTTGCCGTTTTTCCGGAGGAGTGAGTCCGCTAACACAATAAAATATGCCCAGTAATTTTGCTCACCAAAGATTGAGAGCCCAATCCCTTTCATCCCAAGAGTCAATCTCTCCTTTCTGGTAAATGGTGGATTCATAATGACCACATTAGCCGGCTCGATTTTGAACACTTCGCCTTTAGTAAGGGGCTCTCCTATGTCAACACTGGTGACATCGCCTCCAAAGGTGCGCAGCCATCTGGTAACATCGCCTATCTCATTCCCTCGTGCCAGATGTAGAGAGTTGCCAATACCAATTCGGGTTCTGTTAGTTACGTCCATGGGAGATTGCATTGTAAGGTTGAGGGCGGCAAGGTGAGCAGCGAAAGGCATTATGTCTATGCCAGTCAGCTCCTCCTCCACAAGCTTTCTATGAGGTCTTAATTTACCCATGGTCATTTTCTTCCTATAGGCGCTTACTAGTAGCGTACCGCTACCACAAGCAGGGTCAAGGACTTTCTCGTCAGCCCGGTCTATAGCCAGCCCAGCCAACATCTCTGCTGCCTGAGGCCGGGTGTAGAATGCCCCCAGTCGCTTTCTGGTTTCTGGAGGCAAGAACTCATGGAATATCCTGCCTAGCAAATCTGCTCTGAGTTCCTCAGGTTGTATAGCCCGGATAGCGATTATGGCAGTGTTTATTTCTGTTGTAGCTGCAGAAGGGATATTTGAAGCAATGTCAATGCAGTAGACTGCTCTGTAGTTTATGTCCTGAATCTCCTTGAAGTAGGCATTGAGTTCCGCAGGAGTATAGATACGCTCCAATGTCTTGGACAGATTCAGAGTCTTAGATAAGATACGATGTAGTAAAAGCTGGTTGACCAGAATGTAGGCAGCAAGGTCTGACACGACGCCTTTTACGGCTTCGGTACTTACCTTTTCACCGGCCTCTTTACCTTCTTGAGATAGTATCTCAAACAAAACCAAAGAGCCGACTGTTTCCTTGATTATCGGGCTGTCAATCCCTGCACTGCGCTTGATTTCCAGAGCCACTCCCTGAACTGACTGACGAAGAGCCTCAACAACCAAGTCAACCGAAGGGGCTAAGGTGGGTTTAGCTAGACTGTCCTTTAGGTTCTTCGTTAATTCAGCTAGTGAAGTCTGAGGATAATACTCCTTAAGAAAGGGGCAAAGTACCATCACCGTTGGGCGGAGACCCAAAGCTATGGCTTTAACATCTTCTGGTTTGGTGACCTCTTTCCTTGCCTCATCAGGGTAGACAACGGCTATGATGCCGTCAGCACCTATTCTTTCTTTGTAGTCTTCTGCCTGGGCTATGGCTAAAGGTAGTTTTTGAAATCCACCTATCTTAAGCTCAACGACTATCTTAGAGCCATCCAAGATTAGGAAGAAGTCGAACTGCTTTCTATCCGGGAGTATGCCTTCCCTTGCTATCTTACAGCCGAGGAAGCCCTCAAGCAGGTTAGCTACCTCAGGGCTTAAGGTGGGCTCAGCTACTTGAAATGCCATTCTGAAATCTCCAAACGCACTTCGCTGCCCCTATGCTTCTAGAAACTGTCTGATAACCTCTCTATGTCTATCAAGACCATTGTAGATTTCATCGACCACTTCTGCAGTGAGCACAGTAGTATCCCTACTAATACCATGGAATGTCCCATCTAGGAATGGCTTTAGTAGGAGATCAACCTTCCTCCTATCCTTCTCACCTGTAACAACGAGAAACAGTCTAGGCCTCCAAATGTCACGAGCATGCTGCAACTTTGCCAGTGCCCCATCGACTGCACCCTTGTCTTGAACCTCAAAAACATGACAAGGTCTTGGTAGCCCTTCGACTTCCTTCCAAACCACATCGTAGACATAGGGCGGAGCTGGATATTCTTCCTTTGCATACTTACCCAGTATGCTACCTATCTCTCTTATTTTTTTCTTCAGGCTCTGGTGTGTAGACTCCTCGACCGGCGGAGGAGTAGGCGAAGGCTCCGCCACAGCTTTCGTTGTCACTTCCCAGAAACCTCTCCTAGGCGAATGTGCCAGTTTCCTACCTTTTAGATATTGAAGCGCCCATGCTGTCTGATGCTGCCACAGGGGATGCTTTTGTTTACAATACGGACATGGGAAGACGCTATCATCACACAAATGCGGTGCCACCTTCTTAACAGCAGCATAGATACCCCTCACTTGCATGGGAACAGCTGATTCCTGCAAGACTGCGTAGACCGCCTTCTGAAGTTCAGTCACTTACGTTCTCCAGATCTGTGCACACCAGCAAATAGGTCTTCTCCTAGCGGTATTATACTACACGAGCCATTGGTGTGCTACAATATGTAAGCGTCCATAACATATTGGACTTTTTAGGGGTGGTGATAAAGTTATCTAAATAATACCGTAGCGGAGGTAAGTTGCCAATACCTCGGTGCGGTTTCTCCGTATTATACCAGATAAGGTA
>Ga0172362_10004526_pt1 | contig 12052 bp, 12 predicted proteins | sample LakKivs1_kivu2a2_FD_114534 | JGI IMG/M metagenome (GOLD analysis project Ga0172362, IMG submission 114534) | Sediment microbial communities from Lake Kivu, Rwanda - Sediment s1_kivu2a2 | ecosystem: Environmental > Aquatic > Freshwater > Lake > Sediment | place: Rwanda: Western Province, Lake...
CAGTCTTTGGAGTTTATCTTCATTATCGGTTGATAATGAAATCAGATAGTTGGATTGCTGTTTCCATTCAGCAAATTTGTCAGGAAATTGCTCAATGAATTCAGCAATTGAATGTCCCGACTGGACGAGTTGATAACCTGCTTCGAGGTCTTTTCGGGTTACGGTAACTAATTTAACCTACTTCATTTGTTTGTTTTTTTAAATACTGTTGTCTTAAAATTATAAATACTCTATATTATACGACAAAGATATAAAAATGTTACAAAAAATCAACAATATTTTTCAATTAATTTTACCAGAACATCACCATGACATCTTTTTGGCTTGCACCAACAACCCAATGTTTTATCCTTAAGTTCATGTAAGTCAGCGAGTAAATGCTGTCCATCACCACTGGTTATCCATTCTTCATATGCTTCAACAGCATCATCACGAGTGGGTACAATAAATTCAGCAAGCGTGCCATTACTTTGATGTGAAAATGGATTTCCCCATTTTGATGGTCTACCGATGTACACATCATACGGTTCTTTTTTACAGTGAACAACTCTTGTCATAATTATTTTGTTTTGTGCTTCTGGCAGGACTCGAACCCGCACAAACCAGATTTAGAGTCTGGCGCAATAACCCCTCTGCCACAGAAGCGTATAACCATATATACTAAAATTTTTGAAAAATGTTACAATTTATTATTCATCTTCAAACCCAAATATATATTTTCTTATTATTGCATAATTACTGAAACACATTGACATTATTTTAAAATCTTTCCTTTCTTTCGCCACCTGATAAATGTATTTTTCACCTGCTTTTATTTCTCTTTGCAAGTCATTAATATTTATCTTCCATTCTTCTCGTTCTTCGGGAGTTGTGTTTTCCAGAATATAACGATACCCATCGCAATATCGGTCAAATTCCGATACAGGATAGGTTCGTTTCAATAGTTCAAAATCACGCATCTAATTCAAAAAAAACGGTGTTTCGGCAATTTTGTCAGTCTTACCCGCATCGGCATGTAAGTTACCTTCGAGAATCATTTCGACCATTGAATCTAGTTGTTCACCCAATATCCATTGGTCGGGAGCGGTAGCGTAGATATATCCGTCATTGACTTTGATTTTACCATAAACAACAGGATTGCCGTTTTCATCACGTTCTCTTCGAATAGTGCCATGAAAACATCTATCCCAACCGTTTTTTCCAGCTTTCGCCATAAAAATCTCGGTAATTTTTATTTTCATCTGTTTTTTCATAATATCATTTTGGTTATTATACGAAAATCATGCAAAAATGTTACAAAAATTATATCTAATATTGTTCTTTTGAATAAAATTGGGTTTCAGCAAATAATTTCAGGTTCTTATCTTTATCACCAACAATGAGATTCTGTACTTCTCAATCGATATTTAAAATACTTGGATTTTGATTTATTTATTTGGATGATATCAAAATGTCCAATGTATTTATTTAATTTTTTATGGTTGAATGATTCAATGAAATAACCACGCTTATCTTTAAAAATAGTTGGTTCTAAGAGAAATACGTCAGAAAATTTCGTCTCTTTGGCGTTCATGACATGCTGGTTTTTAATCGTTTTACTAAAACAGTGCAAATCCATTTTTCACCGAAATTCGGTGGTTTTTCTTCTTTATAATATATAATTTCCCAATTATCTTCGCCTAATTTATTTAATTTATCAATTAAATCCTTCATTATGTTGTACTTAAATGTAAATCTATCATATTCCCACATAATTTTTGTTTTCACATTAAAATTATTTAGTACACCTGAAGAGAGTCGAACTCTTAACCTATTGATTCGTAATCAATTGCGCTGTCCAATTGCGCCACAAGTGTATTATATGAACATCTACCACCGTCTCTCATGGTATCTTTCCAGTTATAGAGTCTTTCATATTTTGTACCCTCGGCAGGACTCGAACCCGCAACCAAAAGTTTCGAAGACTTCCGTTCTTCCATTGAACTACGAGGGCATTAATAAATACTCAGTACTCTCAGCAGGAATCGGATATGCATCTAAAGTTTAGGAAACTCCAATTCTATCCGTTGAACTATAGGAACATAAATTACTTCATCACAACAAATAACATAATCCTTATCTATTGCAATTATTGGTTGTTTACACTTTGGACAAATAACTGTTGTCATATCAATTAATTAGTACTCCCAATGCGAATCGAACGCATACTATATGCTTAGAAGGCATAGATTCTATCCATTAAATTATGGGAGCAAATGTAATAAAAAATGAATTAATATCTAACACTAATTCCCTTTTCTTTTAAATAGTTTAAGTGGGTTTACTTTAGCCAATAAGAAATATAAGATAAAGCATGATACTGATAATAGGTAAAAAATTGAAATTGAAAACCAATAACTGCCTGTTGTATTCATTAACCACTTCAGAAGAGCATCGTATCCTAAAGGATTGAAAAAAGTTCCTAAGAATAGAAACCAAGTCGCTGTTTTTTCTTTGTTTATTCGCATCACTGTCTTCCATGTTATTATAATTAATAAAGTTATTTTTTGAATGAACCGTTTGAGCCAATTATAAGCCGATTAAAATTATATCTTTCTCTTCTATTATGTCTCCCATTACCTTTGTTCAATGCTTTATATGTTGGCGTTAGTAAATGACAATTTGGACATAAAAGTTTTAAATTATTTAAATGAACTTATGAGCACCCTACTGGATTCGAACCAGTGTTTTCGGGTTACAAAGCCGATGTAATAACCACTATACGTAAGGATGCAATTATTTTAATTTTTCATACATTTTTCTTAACAAATCAACATCTAACACATTTGATTCAAGTCTTTTGGGGTCGGTAATAATATATAAATCTCTGTCGTTCAATTCGTTTAAATATGTTGTCCAACGCCATCCATTCATTGCTTTATAACCATAAACTTCTTCACGACTAACTTTACCACCAAACATAAGTCTTAAAAAGAAATTTTGTTTATCAACTCCCAATAAACAAATTTTTTTCATAAACCATTTACCAACAGAATTTGGTGATACATACATCATATATGATTTTTGAGCAATGGTGTAAAGTGGGTATCTTAATCCTCTTAAATATTTTTTCCTCTTAGAAACATTTTCGTTTTGAACTAATACGAAATCGTCTTGATGAACTTCATTGCCAAAACCACCAATAATTGTTATAAGTTTATTCCAAATCACCGCAAAAAACATCATTGGTATGTCGATTAAATAATACATGAACATTGCAAACCGATTACCTGAAATTCCTTTCATCCAGAACCATAAATCGATTGTAAACTTGTATTTATCGCTTATTTGCCATCTCAAATTATCTGATAAAAATTTCAAATACACATTTTTATTACTTACTTTCATTAAAACCAAAGTGTTAAGAATGTGGTCACGACTTAAATCATTATATTCAATTCCAATTAATGATGGGTGTCTATAACCTTGGATATATAATCCCTTTTCATCTTGTTTATATTCATAACAACTTTTCACTGCATTTATGAACGGTTCATATTCATATGCCAAATAAGCATCAAGTGTTCTTCCAATAGAATCACCCATTCCAGCATCACCATTAGGATTCCATGAAGGATTTTCACCCATCATCATACCATATTCGTCAACGTGTTGTCCTGTTTTTTTATTTAAATCAAATCCCATGTTATTCTTTATAAAAAATCATTTTATGTGGTGCTTTTTTATTTCCACCAAAATATAAATCGAGTTTATATCCAAAATTTATTTTATTTTTTAACTTAATTGGATGCTGCATACTATTTGTATGGTTTCCATCAGTTACAATATATTCAACATAATTGGTATTATGATTATATTTTAATGTGAATTCATACCATTTATTCAAATCAATTTCACAAATTGGTAATGTTGGTATTCTTAATTTATCATGATATTCGTAACCAACGATTTCGATTTTACTTAAATCACCATTAGGTCTCCAACCAAATCTAATTGAGTTATTGTGATGCATACCAATACTAAATCCAAATAATTTATTTACATCAAATTGGTCTTCATCATCAAACCGATAAATCGTAGAATCAGTAAACTTAAAATTTTTCGTAATTATGAGCGACTCATCTTTTTTAATTAAAATTGGTGAGAATATTCCAAAATATGGAAACGGTCTTCTCATGTTTTTTGGGATGACTAACTTCATTTTTTTATAATCACCAGTTTTAGTAAACCACCACAATAATTGACGAAACCAAATGAAAAGAATAAATGCAATACCTAATCCGAAGAACGTCAGAAATCCTGTGGTAAAATCCCAGATGAATCCTGCAATTGTTCCAATTATTGCTGCAAGGATTACATACCATGCCGACTTGACGAACATGATAAAATTTGTTTTAATAAAATCTAATATTTTTTTCATACAATATTTTTATATAAATAGTAGTATTTTTAATATAATCACTATTCGATGGTTACATCAACAACACTTCCAATTTTCTTTCATAATAATTATTTTGAATATTGCAAACATTTTGGCGGGAGAGGAAGGATTCGAACCTACTTTATTTCAATTTTTCATTCACGATTTAACAGACCGCAGCTAAAACCACATCAGCTACACTCCCAAATAATTTTAATTTTGTTGACCCGACAGGAATCGAACCTGCGACCGTTTCGTTATGAGCGAACTACTCTACCAACTGAGTTACGGGTCAGTAACTATTTAATAATGAGCAGAATAAGGGATTCGAACCCTTTCCCGAAGTTTGGAAGACTCCCGTGCAACCATCAACACCTATTCTGCAAAACTTATGTGGAATAGAATCTATCGAAAGATTACCTACTGTTCTTCAGACAGTCGTGACCGACCACTTACACCACTATTCCATTATAAAAATAAGTTCTTGCGTGAGCCTCATACTCACTACCCCCGAATACTATTTCAAGTAACTTAAAATGTCTCGGAGGAATTGTAAAATACAGCTTGCACTGCCAAATGCAAATATCTTACTTTTCCTAACAGAACATTAAGGAAGCGTCTTATGCATACAAGAACTCTAATACCAATAAATTTGGTCATGACAACAAATATTGGTACTTAAAACCAAGTGATGTAATCCAGTGCACTTGGTTTTTGCGGAGAGAGAGTGTATCGACCACTCTTGGGTATTACCCCAGCCTCAGTTTAGCAAACTGGCACATTACCATCCTGTCCCCTCTCCAATTTTTGTTAGAAGTAACTACGCATTCTCACTTACTTTTGATTGAATAAACTAACAATAGTGCGGAGAGTAAAGGAATCGAACCCTCTGCCCGAAGGCAGGCACGGATTTCAAGTCCGCTTATCCACCACTGGATGCTACTCTCCATTAACGAATGATTAAAATTTCAACTGGACTCGAACCAACCTTCACCCGTTTCGAGGGCAGCATTACCACTATGCTATGAAATTATAATCATTCAGTGTTGCAACACTTTGTTGTCTCTATAGGATTTGAACCTATGACTTATTCGGTATCAGCGAATTACTCTACCAGACTGAGTTAAGAGACAATATTGAGCACAGAGTGAGATTTGAACTCACGAGAGGAAATTAATCCTTGATGTTTTGCAGACATCCGTCTTCGACCACTCGAACCATCTGTGCAATAAAACCAGCATGTCAATGAACTAAAACAAAAAACCCGAATCTTGTGAATTCGGGTTTTTTTTAATATTTTTATGAGTTATTTATGACTCATGAAAACCTGAACCCGTATTCGCTATATTTCTGCCTGTAAAACTTGAACAGAATATACTTTCTCCATTACGACTATTAATCGTTGACGAAGTGCTAATATTGGAAATCTGAGTTTTCATTTTTTTATGCTTTTAATTAAACTAAAAAATCTCTTTCATTTAAATACGATGCAAAGTTATAAAATGTTACAATATATGCAAACTATTTTCAATTATTTTTTAAATTTTTTTATATGTTTATTATAATTACTCTTATTATATCGAATATGTTTTTGTTGATAATACTTATTATTTCTACTTAAATCAGTATTATTCAATAGCATAAGACTTTTTTGTTTTCTATACGTTGCTGCATATTCTTGAGTAGCGCAACTGGTTAAAATTAATGATGATAACAGTAAAAATATAAATAACCTTCTTTTCATAATATAGTTTTCATATAAATACAAAAAAAACCCATCGAAACCGATGGGTTTTCATTTTATTTAGAAAAAATTAGATTTTTTCTTCTTTTTCATTCAGTGTGAACGTAAAGTTCAAATCCTGACCATCAAAGCTGACTGTGAGTTGATTTTCATCAAAACTCTTGAATTCTGTGAACCATTTCTTGCTGAGAATCAACGAGAATTTAATCTGTGCAATCTCTTGCAGAATTTTCCTTCTCTGTTTATTGAGAATTCCTGATTTGGTTTCCAGATAGGTTTTCAGAACACCTTTCTGCTGTTCTTCGCCAAGTGAATTATAGATATCCGAATCCAATTGAGCCAGATATTTTCTCACTGCGTCAGCCATAACCCATTCACTAAGTTTTAATGCTGCACCACTTTTAATTTTGGCAACAACATCTTCAACCTTTGGTAGACTTGACAGACCTTTGATTTTGGTATCAAGATTAACTGACATATAAAAATCAGTTGCATCTGCACTTGTAACTTTCGGAGCAAATCCATTAAAATCGGTAACGCCAACTTCTTTAAGCCAATCTGCTGCTTCCTGACCAAGCAATTCTGCAAATGATTTGCTGGTTTTGGGAAAAAGTGATTTCTTATAATAGTCATAGACTTTCTTATCACCCTGCAATTTCACAAGTTCCCATTCCAATTTGGCGAGTGACATTGCAGAAACACCTTTCACCATTTTCTTATTTACAAGCGGAAGGCTGGTCAGGTCGATAATTATTCTCGTATCGTTATCAGGTTCAACAGGAACGGGACTTCTCCACAACTCATATCCTACACCATTTTTTGCCAACAATGCGAGTAATTCATCAGAATAGTGTACTGGAAGTTTCTGAACATTCACAATGCCATCTTTAATAAGTGTAAAAGTATTGTATTTGAATGATGACACCTTGTCAATTTTGAATTTGTTTTCTGGAAGCACGGCTTCACCTTCAATGTAAATTCTTACACTAAGGTTGGCACGACTTTCATTCCAAACCAAATCGGTAAGTGGGTAACCCCTTTCAGGATTAGTATTGACGAATTTCACTTCAATTTTGCTTTTAGCAAGTTCTTTGGTGATTTCGTTCACTTCGACAAGACTCTTGGCTTCAGCCAGTCTTTTCTTTTCGGTTTCAGTGAGAACGGTTGCTGAAGCGACTTTCTTTCTACCAATCCTATTGTAAACAAAATTTGAATGATTTGGATAGAACAGGCAACCTTCAATATTACCCAAATCTTCAATGAGATTCATAAGGCAATATGCGTCATCAGGAACTGGTTTGATTTGTACTTTGCCGTTGTAAACAGGATACCTTTTCGATACATCGGCAACGCATTCTTTTATTGCTGCCTTAAATGAATTGAGTTTCTGTTTACCAAAGGCATTGACGAGCATTTGATAATGATATTGGTCACCGAGTGCATAAAACACTTTTTCGGCATCGTCATTCAGAAGTTTATCTGAAAGCACGTAAATTGCAGCATAAAGACTGGTGTCTGTTCCACTTGTACCCGCATCAACACCAATGGGTTTTGTACTGAAGAAATACACTTCTTTTACATCTCCACCGACCAAAATTTTACCATCTTGAATGTTGTACAACAATACCGAACCATTAGTAACACTGAATGCGAAATCATAGAGATACGGGTCGGTGATTTCGATAACGGTTTTCTTTCCACCACGGGCACTTGTTGATATTTTGGCATCGAACATCGGTTCGAAATCATCAAAACCATTACAACTAATTTTTTCACCACCGAGAACACTTGCCATTTCGGTCAGTCTTCTGGAATCTGCATAATAACCATATTCAACAAATGTCGAAGAGGCTATGTCGCTTTCCATTGTTTTAAGTGTTGAAATTACTTCATTCCAAGAACAGTCGTTGTTATAACCATCAGTAAGAAAAATCATCGAGAATACTGAGTCTGGTCTGTTTTTTTGAATTCTTCCAACCAATTCCTTAACCAATTGAAGTGGCTTTAGAAAGGCTGTCAGACCAATAGGACAAAGCCATTTGTCAATTGCTTCATGCAGGTCAGTAAGAGTTTTGAGGGATTTAACTTCCACTTCTTCTTTCAGGATTCCAGCATCTCTGTTACCTGAGAACCATACAATAGAAATAGTGTCACCTTCCTTCATTAAGTTGGAAAGTTTGTTTTTTAATTGTGTTCTGATGAGGGGAAGTTCGTAATACATTGACCCAGATACGTCAACCACGAAGATGTGATTTGTTTTTTTTGCAACCTCTACGGTTACTTCGCCATTAACTTTCTGGGTAGTAAGATAATAGTTTTCACTAAGTTTCAAATTTGTTTTCATACAATCATTTTACAATACGTTCATGGTTTTTCAACCAATTTTCAATATATGCCTTGTCATTGCTTACAAAACCATCATGACAATCGGCTTGGAAAGCTCTCACAAGTCGTTCTAAGTCACTCAGAGTTAGATAATATCCTTCGACATATACATTATCTACGAGTTTGCTTTCTAAGATTATCATAATCAACTGATATTAGAAAGCAAATATATTACAATATTTTGGAATATCAAAGAACTTTTAATTAAATACCTGATAATTTATTTTTATCCACATTTTGAAGAACCACAACTCATGCACGTAAGACAACCTTCCTTATACTCAAGATGTTCACTTCCACAATTTGGGCAAACACCTTTTCCCTTTTCACCGTCTTTAATGTATTTTTTAATAACACGTGCCACACCATTTTTCCATGTATTTAAGTGGTCGGCATTTAGGTTTAGTGAATCAATTAATTGATGAACATAAACAATTGGCATTCCGTGTCTCAGAACTCCTGAGAAAAGTTTAGCATAATTCCAATATTCGGGATTAAATGCGTGATTTAATCCAGTGTGAACTTGTTTAACACCATTACTATCAACATATTCAATGTCATATCTTTTTTTCTTGACACCGTTTTCGTCTTCAATAATATTTTTTACGACTTCACAATCTTTGATATTATTTGGGAGGTTACTTAAACCATTTTCTAACTTACCAGTGAAAATCTCGTATGGTCTACCATCTCTTATTCCAACAACTGCAATCCATTTTTCGAGATTATTTTGAAATCTATGAATTTCACCTTTAAGTCTTTTCGGACGTTTTGATGCATGATTTTCATGGAATTCGCTTTTCTTTTCTGGTTGACTAACTAAAACTCCGCTACGACTACCTTCACGATAAACGGTTATACCTTTACAATTATGTGTTATTATTCCATTAACAATATATGAATCTGCATCATCAACAGATATATTATACACAAAATCATTAAATTTTTCATAAATATTTTTATTAACACGATAACAATAATACTCACCCAATTCTTTTGCCGTTGTTTTTTGAACATTTGGGGTTGATTCGTTTACATAATAACCTTGCCCATAATTGGATTTGAAATATGGTTTTTTATTTAATAAAATCTTTGAGTAAAATAATTCTCTTGCTAACCTATTTGAAATTGTCACACCGCCATTACCCAAATAATATGAACTAATTAACACATTTAATCTATCAATACCAATTCTGGTGAAAAAATCTGGTAAATGTTTATTTTTAGAGTATTTCCCAACAAGATTTTCAAGAAATGTTGATATAATTCTTGAGTGAAATTTTAATCTAATTGCATTATCAACAGTTTCTTCAATTTGTGTTTCAACCCCAAATATATTTTCAACGATATTTGATAACTCCATTAAAACGTCATATTCTTTTTCTTTATTTAATGTTAATCTAATTTCAGATTTTCCATTATAATGACCTTTAGCAATAAACCAACCAATAAATTTAAGAAAATCGTCATTAATATTAATTATTGAAGGAACGGGATTTGAATTAGCGGATTTAACAATTTTGTTGTCACACCAAGGTAATTTTCTTGATAAAAATAACTTATCGTTTTCTTGAATTATTGGAATATCAATATAATCTGCAACACTTAATGTTTCAATAATTTCGAAATCATAAATTAATTTTTTCGGAACAACCAAGTGGTCATTAATTTTAATATCTTTCGCTAATTTCCACTTAAAAATCTTTTTTCTGTCATTCCAAGATTTTTTATTTTCAGTATTATCCAACTCAACGACATAAAATGGATGTTCTGATGTTGCTGAAATTTTTTCCAAGCCAGTTGCTTTAATGTGATGTATTATTCTATTTTCTTTCGGTAATTTAAATGTTTTATTTACATTATGAAGTTTATTATCAACACCATATACTTTATCGCCAATAAGTATTTTGGAAATATCTTTAATACCATTCTCAGTATATACTGAAGTTCCAGTAGGAAAACAACCAGTACGCCAACCTGTTTCATATACTTTAGCAACAGTTTCTTCATCGATTGTTTCTGGAAGATTTACTGTCACTGAAATACTGTGGTCAACATGTCTCTGTAATCTACCCTGCATTTCAACCTTTTTAACCCAATCAACATCATTTGAAGTTGCTTTATGATATGGTGATTTTTTTATTATCTCATCAATCTGTTCCTTATTCATGGTTTTAACAACCCTAATATCATAGCCATTGATTTCAAGCCATAATTCGAAATTATGATGAAAAACAGGATATTCCATCCAAGCAATTCCTTCATCATCAACAAAATCAATTCGAACATCTTTTTCTTGGGGATTGATTTTACGTCTACGCATATATACTGGAAGAAAGACTGGTTCAATACCTGACGTAGTTTGTGTCATAATACTTACAGTTCCTGTTGGTGCTATGGTTAAGAGTGAAATGTTTCTACGCCCATGTTTTTTCATGGCTTCATATAGACTCGGATTTGCTTCTTTAATTCTTTTAATGAACGGATTATTTTCTTCACGTTTCCAATCATAAATCGGAAATGCACCACGTTCCATTGCCATTATCATTGAAGATTCGTATGCACAAAGTTTAAGTGTTTCATGAATTTTTTCGCTAAAATCAGTTGCCTCATCAGTTCCATAAGTTAAACCCAATGCAGCAAGCATGTCACCTTCTGCTGTTACACCAAGTCCAGTTCTACGACCTTTCAGGGTCATATCTTTGATGTTTTCCCAAAGTTTAATCTCATATAATTTAATAAATTCATCTTCGGGGTCTGATTTAATTTTGGCGAGAATAGCATCAATTTTTTCAAGTTCTAAATCAATGATATCATCCATATAACGCATGGCAATAATTACGTCTTGTTTGAATAATTCTGTATCAAAACGAGCGTCTTTGGTAAATGGATTAATAACATAACCAAATAAATTAACAGCAAGTAATCTACAACTATCATAAGGACATAACGGAATTTCACCACAATTCGCAGTAACAATTCCATTGAAACATCCACGACCTCTTTCTTGTTCAGTAAAACAATAAACCTTTTCAGCATCTTCAATTTTTTCAATCGATTTAACAGTAATAAATCTTCCAGCATCACGATTAGGATTTACGTCATCAATTTTAACTCGATAAGTACGTAATCCCAAATCATACAATTTTTTTACGTTATATGCACTGATTATAAGACGATACGATTTATTTGTATCATATTCGCTACCCTTAATTTCACGTAATCCACCTTCTTTTTCATCAATTACGCTACCATTTACGCCCATTACATTCAAAAGATGTAATTTAATATTCATTAAGAATTGTTTATCAATTGATGATATTGAAATCGAACCTTCTTCAGAGTTTCGAGAACCATCAGAATCTATAATACCAGCCAACCATGATATCATTGCCGATAAATTATTATTGTGACGTTTAGGAACATATTTTTTTAGTTCATGTAAGTCAATTCCAAAATAATCTACGGGTAAGTCAACACGTATAGTAAATTTATCATTTTCA
>Ga0172362_10004527_pt1 | contig 12051 bp, 9 predicted proteins | sample LakKivs1_kivu2a2_FD_114534 | JGI IMG/M metagenome (GOLD analysis project Ga0172362, IMG submission 114534) | Sediment microbial communities from Lake Kivu, Rwanda - Sediment s1_kivu2a2 | ecosystem: Environmental > Aquatic > Freshwater > Lake > Sediment | place: Rwanda: Western Province, Lake...
CCCGGATAATCCGGGTCAGGCGCCCCGTATGATGTCGGCGACGCAGTTGAGCACGTGGTCGGGCTGGTACGGGAAAAGCTCGAGGTCCTCTCTTTTGGTTATGCCGCTGAGCACCAGCGCGGTCTCGATCTCTGATTCGATTCCGGCGATTATGTCGGTGTCCATGCGGTCGCCGATGATGAGCGTCTCGTCACGGGTGCATCCGAGCTTTTTAATGGCGTGACGCATAATGAGCGGGTTGGGCTTGCCGATGAAATAGGCCTTCTTGCCCGTGGCCATCTCGATGGGGGCGACCATGGCTCTGCACGCCGGGGCGACGCCGCGGTCCGATGGGCCGGTCAGGTCTGAGTTGGTGCCGATGAGCTTGGCGCCGTTGAGCACGAGGTTCACGGCCAGCTCGATCTGCTCGAAGTTGTACGTCCGCGACTCGCCGATGACGACGTACTTGGGATTGACGTTGTCGATGTAAAAGCCCGCGTCGTGAAGAGCGTTGATCAGGCCGGATTCGCCGATGACGTACACGCCCGTGTTGGGATTCTGGCTGGCCAGAAAGCTCGCCGTCGCCTGCGCGGAGGTGACAAAATCCTCGGCCCCTACGTGGATACCCATGTGAGCGAGCTTCTGCTGAAGCTCACGGGGCGATTTGGCGCTGCTGTTGGTCAGGAACAGAAACTTCTTGTTCTCGCGTTTGAGCCAATCGACAAATTCTTTCGTGCCTTCCACGAGCCTGTTGCCGTGATAAATCACGCCGTCCATGTCGCAGATAAAGCCTTTTTTGTCTCGCAGGTTTTGCATAATAAGTGTCCTTTCCGCGGAAGTTTGTTCCTTCTTGTCAAATGAGCTCGCCGAACAATGTTAAGGGGCTAACGCGTTTTATTTTTACTTCTGTAAATTTGCCGGCCAGAGATTCGGGGCCGTTAAAGACAACAATCCAGTCGCCCGATGTCCTGCCGATAAGCTGCGGGGCATCGCCGGCAACAGGAGCGTTCAATCGCGGCTTTTTGCTCAATCCTTCGACCAGGACTTTCACTCGTTTACCCAGAAAGTCCCGGCTGAGCTGGCCGCTGATTTTCTCCTGCACGGCGAGCAGCTCTATATTTCGACGTTGCTTGATTTCCGCCGGGACGTTATCTTTAAATATTTTGTCCGCCGTTGTGCCGGGCCGGGGGGAATATTTGAAAATGAAGGCGTTTTTGTATCTGGCCTTTTTGGAAAGGTCAACGGTAGCCTGGAAATCTTCGTCAGTTTCGCCCGGAAAGCCTACGATGAAATCGCCTGCAATTGTTATGTCCGGCACGATTGCCCTGGCGCGGTCGAGCAGTTCCAGGTACCAAAGGGCCGTATAGCTACGATTCATCGCCTGAAGGATGTTGTCCGAGCCGCTCTGGGCCGGCATGTGCAGATAATTGCAGACCTTGGGCGAACCGGCCATGACCTGCATGATTTCATCGAAGAACTCATCGAAAGGATAGCTGGTAACGAATCGGAGCCATTCAATCCCGTCGATATTACCCGCCGCTTCGAGCAAATACGCCAGAGACCAGGTCTTTTCGCCTTGTTTATATTTGTACGAGTTGACCGTTTGGCCCAGAAGCGTGACTTGTTTGACGCCGCGGTCCGCCAGCTTCTTAATCTGCTCGATTATCGCGTTGGGCGGCCGGGACACTTCAGGACCACGCACGTACGGAACAACACAGTACGAGCAGAAATTATTGCAGCCCCGCATGACGCGGACAAAGGCCTGGGCAGGGATCGACTGTTCCTCTATACCATAGGCCGATTCGAATTCTTCGAGCTGCTGGCTTTGTTCCTCGGAAGCCTTCTGGCGGATTTTTCCCGTTACCGCCAAGTGTTTATTTTTTTCTCTCAAAGCATCTGTGATTAGCTGCTTTATCAGCGGGATTTCCGCCGGGCCGCAAACGAGATTGACCGCCTCATGTTTGAACAGTTTATCGCCAAGTCGCTGGGCCATGCAGCCAATGACGCCGACCACTAGGTCGGGACGGGACTCTTTAATGTGCTTGAGATGCCCAAGGTGGGAGAGTACCCGCTGCTCGGCATGTTCACGCACCGAGCAGGTATTTATCAATACAACGTCGGCTTCTTTCACGCTGTTGGTAAAACCGAATCCGGCCTCTTCGAGCGCAGAAATTATAAGGGCCGTGTCCAGCTTGTTCATCTGGCACCCGTAGGTTTGGAGGTGCACTTTCACCGTGCACCTCCAAACCTATACACGGGTGCCCCCGCGTTTAGTTTTGCGAAGGCAAAACTGCGGGGGCATCCGAAACTTTTTTCAATCCAGCAGAATGTTCTCATCGCAGTTCCTTATCAGTCTCTCTTTTTGGCTTCGAGTCAGTTTCTTGATCTTTCTCTCTCCACGCAGGGCATTCTGGTAATAGTAATACTCTTTGGCATAAACTAACTTAACGGGAAGCTTGCTTTTCAAAAATTTCGCACCATTGCCGCTATTATGCATTGCAATTCGATTTTCAACGTTGCTCGTGTATCCGGTGTAATACATGCCATTTCTGCACCGAACTATATAAACCCAATACTTGCTTTTACGAGTTGGCTTTCTCGGCATAATATTTATGTTAAATAAAAATACATTTGGTCGAGGATTAGAATTGCTTGCATAGCCTTTGTTCTTGTGTATTCCGTTTGCTTAGCGACGCCATGAGAAACAGTATGGCGCGACAGGTCAACTTGGCCTGTTTTTAAGTCGAAGTTCTGAAATATTGTTTCTTTGAGGTAGTTGTAGAAGACATCGGGGAAACCAAGACTTTCCCGTGGTCCAAACTTACCTTCGGCCTTCTCTTTGACAAAGTTAATCAAGTCCTCGAAGTTCGGGTCCTTTCCTTTTTCCGCCACATACCTCAGCCTAACAATACCTTCGATTTCAGAGTATAATGTCTTCACACAGGTGATATAGCCCGCTTGTGTTTCTAATAGATATGCATCTATTCCAGCTTCTAATATCTGTTGCTTGTGCTCAAAAATCTTATTTCCCCACCATCGATTCATAAAGGCTTTAATGCGATCTTTGCCGAACCTGCCGATGAAAGTCTCCATATTACGGGGGAAGTCCGATTTGTGTTCATAACACTTGGCAAGTTCTTCAAAATCTCCCCCAAGTAACTGGATGAATGGGAACCAGCCGTCAGCAAACATAGGTTCAAAAAGCGGCTTGTTTTCCATGATGGAGTACAATTCCTGGAAAGACAGATACCAATAGTAACTCCCAAGATCATGGGATAAGCGTTCGATGTCAAGAGTTGATTTTCGGTCGGTTGGATTAAAATCAAAAAAGAGACCAAATTTCCAGCCCTTCTTGAAGCAGAAAATGATGGAGTCTTTTTCTTTGATTTCGATCCCAAAAAAGCGAAGTTCTGCTATGTCAGCGATGTCATTATACTTAATCGGCTCGCCCGCTTTCATGTCACGCTTCGACAAAATTTTAATCTGGATCGGAAAATCGTTAACATACACATCGGCAGACAAATCGATGTGAATCAGAACCAGAAATTGGTTAATAGCATCAATAAAGTAACGATTTAAGTACATCTTAGAGATCTGGTCACAATACAGTTGAAATGTTGGATCATCTGAGCAAGCAAATGCTCGCGTCAATATCCACCCAAATGTTTTGGGCGGCATATCCGCCGCTGCAAATCCTGCCAAAGGCTGAACCTTTTGAAGTCGTGTATGAGACTCATTTGCTACCATAAGTAAACCTTAGCTTCAAATCGAAATCTCGAAATATAAGATGCAGCCAATATATCATTTAATCGCACGAGAATCAACAAAGGTCTAATGAGCGAGAATTCTGTGTAACTTACGCTGTAAGTTTTGACGCGGTCTGTCTTGTCTCGCCGGTCAGACACGGATCAAGACGCTGCGTCTGATTGTTTCTCTTTTACGAATATCAGCATGGCTGTTGATACAACAGTCAATCCCAGCGAAAGAAAGAAGGGTGCGAACATGCCGATTCTGTCCCAAAGCAGTCCCGCCGTCAGCGAGGCTGGTAGGGCACACAGGCCGACAGCCATTTGAAATCCGCCGAGGCTGCTGGCTCTATATTGTGGCGGCGCCAGTTCGGCAACAAATGTTCTCTGTACGGGCTCTAAGGCCGCCTTATGCAGGCCGTACAACGCGAACGCCAGTAGAACTGCCCATTGACCGTGAAAAAAGACAAAGCACAAGCTGACCATGCCCCAGAGGATGAAGGACAGCACCAGAACGGGTTTTCGTCCTACCTTATCTGAGAGTCTCCCGAAAGGCAGCGAGAACACGGAGGCAACGGCGGTAAACACAAGATACAGGACCGGGACAAATGACGTTTTAAATCCCAGGTTCTTTGCACATATCAGCAGAAAAGAATAGCTGAATGAGCCGAGAGCAAAAACGACGTTAAGAAGAAGAAACAATCTGGAATTCGCATCTAAATCTCTTAGCGTAAAACCCTTGTAAATTTTCTCATGTTCGGTCTTTGTTTCTTTTATCCTGAAAAAAACCATCAATGCCCCTATTGTCGTAGGCACGGCCGCAAGGGCAAACAGGTTTCTGTACCCGAGCGGTCCGGCCAGCACGATGCAAATCAGGATTCCGCATGCCGCTCCGAGATTGTCCATCGTGCGCAGCAGGCCAAAGTTCCTGCCCCTTTCTTCTTTTGTGGATATGTCGGCAACGACGGCGTCCCGGGGCGCGCCCCTCATCTTACCGGCGCGATCCAGGATCCTGAAAGGGATAAGGTGCAGCCATGTCGCTGACAGGCTGTAACCTATACGTGATACGGCTCCGCATAAATAGCCTGACCAGATGAAGACTTTTCTCCTTCTCAGTCTGTCCGAGAGATAGCCTGATACCGCCTGGGATATAGAGACGAGGGCGTCTCCGAGGCCGTCCAGAAAACCGAGAGCGGCCATGTTGGCATTTAGAACCGTTGTTACGAACAAGGGCCAAACCGGATAGATCATATCGGAGCCCATATCGTTCAGGAACGAGGCCCACACGAATATCCGAATCGTATTTTTCTTCTCTTTTAATTCCATATAGCCCGGCAAATTCCCCTGGTAGGGAGAGTACTTCTTGTTTTCGATATATTTCATCTACAATTCGTCAGACGATGCCGAAAGTATATCAATCGATCCTTCCAAAATCAATTCGTAGCCCCAGGCCGGTGTGTCAAATTCGCCGGGCGACCTGAATACTTGTTTATTTTATCAAAATTATCTGTTATACTACGGTGCTATCATAGTGTTGTGCGTTTTAATAAATCAATTCGCTGGAGAATGACTCCTCCAGACAGGAGATTGCTAAATGAGACAATGGTGGCAGGAGAGCGTGGAGCAGGTGGTTGCCTGCCACCGATGGCGGGCCGCTATTAAGGAATAAACAGTGATTGAGCCAAAAATAGTATCTCTTACGGTGTTTTTGCTGGCGTATTTGTTATTTGTATTTTTGCCTCGCAGACGGACGATTGTTGCGGTCTGCGGGGCGGCTCTGACTATCCTGCTGGGTGCAATTTCACTCAAAGAGGCGTTCTGGGCGATTAACTGGAACGTAATGGGCATATTCGTCGGAACTCTTGTAGTGGCGGATATATTTATGGAAAGCAGGGTCCCCGCGTTTCTCGCCGAGGTCATTGTCGATAAAGCGAAAAATACAGCTTGGGCGATACTGGCTATTTGTGCGCTGACCGGCTTTATCTCCGCTTTTGTCGAAAACGTTGCAACGGTCCTTATCGTCGCCCCGATTGCCCTGGCGCTTGCCAAAAAGCTACAGATAAAACCCGTCAAGATGATGATAGCAATCGCCATATCGAGCAACCTGCAGGGTACGGCCACGCTCATTGGCGACCCTCCGAGCATGCTTTTGGGCGGCTTTGCCAAAATGAACTTTATGGACTTCTTCTTTTATCAGAGAAAGCCAAGCATTTTCTTTGCCGTTGAGATTGGGGCAATTGCATCGTTTGCCGTTTTATATTTTATATTCAGGACTCACCGTCAGAAGACCGAGCTTGTTGCCGTCGAAAAGGTCAAGTCGTGGTTCCCCACGTACCTGCTTGTTTTGCTGATTATTCTGTTGGCGGGCAGCTCTTTTTTTGACACGGGCTTTTCTTTTGTTGCCGGCGCGCTTTGTATGGTATTCGCGATTATCTCGATTTTATGGGAAAAACTGGCAAACAAGGGTTCGATAATCGAAGGCGTCAAGTCGCTCGACTGGGACACGACTTTTTTCCTTATGGGCGTTTTTATACTCGTAGGCGCCATTACGATTACCGGCTGGATTGAGACAATCTCGATTTCTCTCAGTAATCTCATAGGGGAAAATATATTCCTGGGCTATACACTGCTGGTATTCATTGCGGTATTTGTGTCTGCGTTTGTGGACAACGTGCCGTTTTTAGCGGCGATGCTACCGGTAGCCATATCAATGTCGCAACGGCTCGGAATCAATCCGTCGCTGTTTTTGTTCGGTCTGCTTATCGGGGCGAGTTTGGGAGGCAATATCACGCCTATTGGCGCATCGGCGAATATAGTCGCGTGCGGCCTGCTCAAAAAGGAGGGTTACCACGTAAAATTCAGAGAGTTTGCACAAATAGGTCTGCCGTTTACGCTCGTGGCCGTAACAGCAGCGTATCTGTTCGTGTGGTTTGTCTGGAGATATTAAATGATAGCGGCATGATCCGCATAGGCAGCAATAACTGCCATCCTGCCTTTTTGCAGATTCAGTTGCCGAAGCACGTGCCGACGGACCGAGCTGACTGCACCAGCGGATGATTCAAGGGGATGGTTTTAGGGCCGGATGCCGCTTTTTTTAGTGGAACGGCGACGAGCTTGCCGCCCTTGACGCCGGACATATACCCAAACTGACGATTAGCTATCATTTCGACGGCTTTTGTCCCTAAAGAGGTGGCGAGCACCCGGTCAAACGGCGTGGGCGAGCCGCCGCGCTGCAAATGGCCCATTACGACCGCGCGAGTTTCAATTGACGTTTCCTTTTCGATCTGTTCCGTGAGTACAAAGCCGATGCCGCCTAAGCGGACGGGATCGGCGCTTTCCTTGACAATTCTCTGGATGATGATGTTGCCGCCTTTGGGTTTGGCCCCTTCGGCGACGACTACAATGCTGAATCGCTTGCCTTTTCGCGTCCTGTCTCTGACCTTTTCCGCCACCGATTTGATGTCGTACGGTATCTCCGGAATGAGGATGATGTCGCCGCCGCCGGCGATGCCCGAATGAAGGGCGATCCAGCCGGAGTGGTGGCCCATGACCTCGACGATCATAACGCGATGATGGGATTGTGCCGTGGTGTGAATGCGGTCGATGCCTTCGGTGGCGATGGCAACGGCGGAGTCGAATCCGAAAGTGATGTCCGTGCCGCGTATGTCGTTGTCGATGGTCTTGGGTACTCCGATGACATTCAGGCCGTCACGGTAAAGTCTGTTGGCGATTCCGAGCGTGCCGTCGCCGCCGATGCAAATCAGGCAGACTACGCCGAGCTTCTTGATATTGCGAATGGCGGTTTTCGACAGGTCCTTGAACTGTAGTTTGGTCCCTTTCTTGATTGCGTATTTATAAGGATTTGCGATCTTGGATGTTCCGAGTATCGTGCCACCGAGGGTCAGGATTCCTGAGACGTCGTTGTATGCGAGTTTTCTGTATTTGTTATTGACCATGCCGTGATAGCCGTCTTCAATTCCGAAAACGTCCATGTTGCCCTCAAGGATGGCCTTCTTAGCCACCGCGCGTATGACGGCGTTGATTCCCGGGCAGTCGCCCCCGCCCGTGAGGATTGCTATTGCCTTCTTGCTTGCCATTATTGCACCTTAATAAAAGAGTTTTAAGTTCTTAGTCCAGTAGTTATAAGTTGAACCTGAGACTCAACACTAAAAACTTTTTCAAAGTATATACAAATCAATAGTGAATTCAATGCAAAAAAGGTGGGGAGCAAGCTTCAGACCACTCCTCGGTACCATAGCTTTATTTCAATGGCGCAAGATAGGGATTCACTGGGCTACAAGATAAAGGTGGCAAGGCTTGAAGACGTCTTGCAGGGCAAAATCTGGGCATATATGGATAAGACACGGCGAAAGAGCAAACGGCAAAAAGACCTGGCTGACATCTTTCGCATCGTAGAGAAACATCCGCAGCTTGAAGCGTCGCTGCCCCAGAACCTTCGGGACGAATTGAACAAGTAATCGGAATGCAATGCGTCCAATTAGACGATTGGCTCGACGAGTTAGGTGCGTTGGCTAATTATTCTCTGCATTCTGTCTCCTGTGTTCTGAATTCTTCCCTTCTGAAAGCTCCCTGTTCAATCTCCGCTGGAGGTCTTTAAGGCGGTTGGATTCATCAAAGCCTAACAGAATGATTGGGAAGGCGGTTTTGTTGTGCATTAACGGTTCGTCCAGATCGATCCATTTCCGGCAATATTCGCCGTCGGGCGTGCCGGGTATCGGCGAGAAATCAGCTAACATCCCGCGTATGCCGAGGCTCTGAACGAAACGCATTGAGGATTCAAGCTGCTGAATATCGATGTGCGGATGGCCGAGGATTTGGTACGCCGTGATGTTATCAGGCTCGGCGCCGGCGGCAATCAGGCACCTGATCGCCTGTGCAAGCTCATCGGAAAAGACCTTAGAGCCGGTGCGTTTCTGCCACTGCTTCGAAGCACTCTCGAAGCCGAGATAAAAGGTCTTAAAGCCGGAATGCACCATAAGCTCAGATAAATCCTGGGTTACAAAACGGGCGTTGAGCGCATTCGGGCTGTGGAAGTTCACTTTTATATTACGTTTTAATACCTCGCATAGAAACGGGACGAGGACTTTATCTGCTTCGAACAACAAGGCGTCATCGTAAAAAGCAACGTTCCGGACGCCAAGCCGGCAGAGCAATTCCAGCTCGCCTAAAGAATGTTCGAGCGGGCGGGGCTTAAATTTGCCGTAAACCTTCGGCACCGAGCAATAGGTACAAGAGAAGGGGCAGCCTTCGGTCAGCTTCAGTACGCCGACGTTCAGCCTATCGTAAACTTCCCACAAAGCCGGCTGCTGCAGGTCTGGCCGTATCCCCAAATATTCCCAGAGCGGCTCAAGGCTCGTGCCCTTTACAAGCAAATCCGCCCCCAATGTCTGTGCATGGTCGCGGCAAAGCGTCACGTAGCTGCCACCCAGGATAATCTTCGCCTGGGGCTGAATCTTGCGGACGTCCTCAATAACTTCCTGAAGGCCGGTGTACCAGTAAGTCATTGTCGTCTGAACCATTACAAAATCGAACGGCCCTTCTTTAGCCAGGAAATCGGTGAACAAATTTTGAGGCAGGCCGAACCGTCGAAAATAGCGGGGAATTTTTTCCAGAGGCGGAGGAACAGGAGCGTGTTCAAAGTAAAACCGGCCTCGACCCCACTGGTCGGATTCCAGCTTCTTTTGCTCGGCCATAAAAGAAGCCAGCCGGTCAAGATAGTCGAAGAGCTTGAAATCAGCCCTGCCGCGCAGAAATCCAGCAACACTGAGCATCCCATAGGGCTTAAGCCAGAAATCGTACGCTGCAAAGTCATATATCGGCGGATTTATGAGCAGAATCTTCGGCTTCATAATTCTCTGCCGTGACGTTAACCTTCTTCGACGACGTTGAATCCCATCAGGACGCCGAGGTTTTTCACGTCATCCATATAGTCGCCGTAGAAGACGGCACGGTGCAGCAGGGCCATGACGCCGCCTTGCAGGATACCGGCGCCCCAGTTATGAAACATCCTCTCGGCGTTGGCCACCTTCGTCCAGAACTGGGTCCGGCAGCCCAGTTCGTCGCGGGTGACTTTATAGATTTTACCCGTCGAGATGAGCATCGTATCGAGATTGATGAACTTGGCGCAGGTGACGTCCTGCCCGATGCGGTTCTCAACCTCCAGCGCCACGCCGCGGTCGCTGTCGGTCTGTGTCCGGATAGCGAACGGAAGCCGCTCGCCGGCGGGGCCGTCCATCTTTGTTGCCGAGGTGCAGTGGAAGTGGATCAGCGCGTTTTCAGACGTATCGAAAACCGGGTCCGTGATGAAGCCCGGAACGCCGAATGCGTAGCCGAACATGAGCATTGTCAGCGTCGAATCCATGTCTCCCTCGCAGGCCCCGACCATGCCGAGATCGTTGAGCTTGCTGAACGTAAGGCAGCCCTTTGCCGGTTCGCCCATACAGCCGGAGCTCGTGACGGCGTGTGCTCCTTTCTTAATCATCATGTCCTTTATTGCCAGGTAGAAGCGTGCCGAGTTGATGATTTCATCCTTTGTTGGTTCGACGATTTTCCTTGCTTTGCTGAGCCAGTATTCCTGGGCCTCGAACTCGGCGGCCTTGATATCGATTGCCTGATGGGCCTTAATCGTCTCCTCGATTGTCACCGGAATCATCTCGCAGCCGAGGCGTTCTTTGACCTGCTCGGCGGAACAGGCGGCGGCGGTTCCGAGCGGCGCATTGACAACGATGATGCGCGTTTTCCTCAGATGCGGCGCGACCCGCATCAGCCTGACGATACGCTCCAACTGTCCCCAGTCACTGGTCGGCAGCAGAACGACTTTTTTGCCGTCTTTTCGCCATTGGGGGAAGTACATCCAGCCGTGCCCGCTGAAAGGCTGTGAGAATACCGCCGTAGGCAGCCCGACTTCGATAATGCGGTCCATGGCTGCTTTTGGGGCATCGCCTCCGTGGCCGGAAAGATGAAACAGCAGTACGCCGTCGGCGTCAGCCAGCTTGGGTACGACCGCGTCCGCCTCGGTCGGCGGTACTAAATCGCCGCCGACGAGCTTGACGTCGCCCAGCTTCCGTTCGACGTCGGCGAGATATTTGTTAAACCTGTCAATCTCCTCCGTGGGTCTCGAAAGGTAAATCCCGCCGGTCCGACCGACGTAAACCTTGTAGATTTTCACGGGGGGCAATTTGGGCGGCCAATCTCCGGCCTGGCCGTCCGCTGCGGATCTGTTGGCCAGTTGTGCACCTAATATGACGGCTCCCGCTCCTGCCGCACTTGCGCTCAGGAATTCTCTTCGATTGAATAAATCACTCATGACCTGGCTCCTTTAACACGGATTGACTATTTCCTATTTTCTATTGACTAATATGTCCAATGTTCCACCTAAGGTGTCCCATAGGGGAGATTCCGGATACTGGATTCTCGTCGCGCATCAAGTATAGCGGATGCCGAAGCAATGTTAAATAGTAAATTGTCAATAGTCAATAGTCAATAATCAATTCAAGGATTGACTCGGTTACCCCTTTTATGCTACAATAAACATAGCTTAAAGATTAAAAATGACTATAACTCTTATCCTAAACGACCGCTGAGGAAGGTTTTATAAGATGCTCAGATATGTAAGAATCTCTTTAATAGCCCTTGTTGCAGTCTCATTATTGACTGTTCCTGTGGAAGGGATCTGCCGGGCGGGAGATTTTAGCATTGGCCTTCGAGCAGCCATGGGTGTACCGGCCCTGGCGGCTGAGAATTCGTCCGAAGCAGCCCCGGGCGTTGTTATTAATGAAATTCACTACGATCCGGATGTCAAAACCGAGCTGGTCGAGTTTATTGAGCTCCATAACGTTACGGCAGCAGACATCGACCTGACGGGCTGGTATTTTACTGATGCTATATCTTACCAGTTCCCGGACGGCTCGATCCTGCCGGCCGGCGGCTATATTATGGTGGCCGAGAATCCGGCCCATATTAATCTCAAATGGAGCAGCGGCAGATTTATTATACCTCCCGGTCAGATATTCGGCCCTTTCGAGGGCAAGCTCAGCAGCAACGGAGATAAGATAGTGCTTTACAATGCTGCCGGCAAAGAAATCGACGCTGTGGACTATCAGCTCGGATTCCCCTGGCCTACCGTAGGCGATGCAGTACCGGACGACCGGCCGGGCACGGGACATTCCATACAACTGATAAACCCATCTCTCGACAACGACCTGGCGGGCAGTTGGCGCTCGGCTTACCCCACGCCTGCGGCTTTCAACGACTCGGTTTACCTCGATAATTCACCGCCTCATATACGACAGGTAAATCATTCACC
>Ga0172362_10004528_pt1 | contig 12049 bp, 15 predicted proteins | sample LakKivs1_kivu2a2_FD_114534 | JGI IMG/M metagenome (GOLD analysis project Ga0172362, IMG submission 114534) | Sediment microbial communities from Lake Kivu, Rwanda - Sediment s1_kivu2a2 | ecosystem: Environmental > Aquatic > Freshwater > Lake > Sediment | place: Rwanda: Western Province, Lake...
CCACTAAATTCCATTTTGGAATTTGGTACCGGTAAACATTGTGCGTACGATAAAAAAGAAATTTCAAACGTAGATACAGTTGTTCCGTTTCCTTGTAGTATTGGTATGATTGTGTTTACCTCAACACTTCCGTTTACGGTTTGACTATTGATGTCGATTGTATCTATTGACCATTTAATAAAGTTCTTTAACTGTAAATCGTTATACTCTTCACTTGTTATTGTTTCTGTTCCGGTACTTACTTTTTCTAAATCATAAAAAGATAACTGAACAAATGACCTATTATCATTAAGTTTAATCTGTGGAGAATCCGGTCTTTCATTGTTAACAGAATTTGTGTATTTACCAGATCTTAATATTATGTCTTGGGTTTTTAATAATAGATCTGTATTTCCTCTTCCTAAAATTGCATTATCTCCAGGTAATGGATATATTCCTGTAATTTCTTTTTGTATTTCTCCGGTTTCGGGATCTCTTATATTATCCGCCTGTTTGATATAGTCCCCATTTGCAAGCATCGCTTGAGAACTATTAAATGACTCATAGTAATTATTCCACGGTCTTGTTATAGGTCCTTGAATATAAAACTTATTCCAGTCTTTGGTTTCGTCTCTTGTTGAATATATAACTCCGACATATTCACCAACTTTTGGTACTTGACTTATGTAATAAGGTAAAAGTGGTAAGCAAACAAAAGGATCTAATTTTGTCCATTCTTGTTTTTTTTCTGGTTGATTTTGAATCTCATTTTCGATTTTTGGTAATACTCTAATTCTACCTAACATCAAAGGATCATTAACATCTAAAACAAGACCAGGGACTATTATTCTTTTATCATAAATTGCTGACACCGTTTCGTTTTTTGTATTCTTTTAATAATGAATTATAAGTAATTTCTAGTTTATCTAAATGGTCCGTCATTTTAATTAATTGTTCTTTTGTGTGATCGAAATCTGCTTTGACAAAATTCATTGCAAGTTCCAAATCTTTGTTTGGTCTTTCTCTTCTTTCCGAAATTATTTTTAAGACCTCATCTGATGTAATTTTTTGTCTATTCATTATTTATAATTTTTTACCATAACATAAACCAGGAGCTGTCATACCAATTGGTGTGACAGTAAATCCTAAACAAGCAATTTCTGTTTTCCCGTTTTCGGCCTCCTCTTTATCAATACCATCAACAATTGCCTTAACTGCTGCCATAAATTTATTTGGAGAACCATCCGCCATTGGGCCTGTCGGTATTCCAACGCTTTCGAACTCACCCACAATGCCAGAATATGCTCTAGAAGATGAAAACCCATCCATAAATTTGGAGGCCGCTAATAAAGGTAAAGGTATGTCATTTCCACCACCTCCAAAAATTTTTGTAGTTAGTTTCAATAATCTTTGCAATTCATCAATTACACTTTTACATTCTCTAATATCAACTACTAAATCATAAAGTGTTGTTATTATTTCTGTAAGAGCTAAAATTATTTTGACTCTTTTATTATTTTTTTCATTTTTAATATCCGCAATTACATCTTTAATTAATTTTTTGATATCTTGTACGACTGAATCAAAAATTATTTTTACAAAAATACCACCTATTTTAGATACCACTTGAACAAAAAAGTTTTTAAACTTTTGTGAAAACTCTGTATAACTTTTTATTGTGTCTAAACTATTATTACCCAAAGATTTTAGAACAATTGCAAATGGTAATAAAGTTTTTGGGGATATAAGAGCATTAATAACCGCCTTTGGTAATTCTTTAATGAATTCTAAATCTAAATTTATTTGTATTGGTAACCAGTCTGGATTTTCAGTAATTGATGTTGTGAAATCAACCGCATCGTCAATATTGTTATTATTATTTGATCCTGGCACAAAATTCAAATTACCAACTGCAGATATTGCGGCAGATGAATTAACAGGTAATTTAATGTTATCACATGTTGCAAACACAGCAACTCTATTTTGAATATTAGTCAGAGTTTCATCTATAAAATTCAAATCTATTTCTGAAAATTCAAAAAAAGAATCGTCCAAATTATCTAGCTCTGATAGTTTTGCTGACCCAGATACGTCTATTTCTTTATTAGGATCAAAACATAATCCTAATATTCTTTGAATTATTAGTAATATTTTTTGGTATTCGATAATATCATTTTGACCATCAGATTTTTCAATCGATAAAGCACCAACCAATTGATTTATTAAATTTGCGAATATATTTTTAAAATCTAAAACTTCTATAGTTTTATAATAATCTTTTAAAAATTGTTTGACGACATTTCCAGTTACTCTATTTGCCAAATTAATCTTTAAAAAATTACCATTATTACCAAGATTATCAATATCAACATATGTCATATTGAATAAATCTTGAGTTGATTGACCTTTATATTGAGATCCGTATTGGACTGAAAATGGTTGGTTTATGTTTTGTATTCTGTTGTAAATTTCCTTGTTCATAGAAAATGGATTAGATGGATACGATAAGTTTTTTTGTTCATATATAATTTTACCAACATCACTAGTCGGGTCTTGTTTCAACATCCCTAAAAAATCTATTGACTGTAATTTTATGTATAAATCTTGGTTTGGGGTAAATGTTTGATTTTCCGAACATCCCGCGGCTTTTAAAATTTCATTCTCTAATAATTTTAATATTTTCGGTTTTAAACCCTCAATTCCAATTATAAATTTTCTTATTATGTATTTTTTTACGTCTCTATCTTCAGAATGTTTTTTTTCAAAGTCATATAGTTTTTTTTCTAAATTAGTAGATAAATTATCTATTGTGGATTTACCTAAATCATCCGAAGACTCGAGTTTTAAATTTAAAAGTTCGTCAAGTTGTGTTTTAAATTTTTCTTTTGACTTATTAAATTTCTTTTTTTTGGATTTATATTTTTCACTATATTTTTCGTATCTTTTTGTTAACTGCTCTTTCTTTTTTTCGAATGAATCGCCATGTTTTTTTTTAAGTTTTTTGTAATCCGCTTGCAGCTGTTTAAATCTTTTGGTGTCTTTTATTTTTTTACCAATTTCATCATAACCGTCTTCAATATCAATTGCCATAACTATTTTTTAAATTTATATTGATTATCTGACGCATCTTTATCTATTAATGATTTCATAACGTCATCATCCAAATCTAAATCAGATAGGGTAAAATCATCTTCCTTTTCGTTTGATTTTTGCCATATTTGGGCTTGGAGTTTTGAAAGAGATAATTTTTTTTCAACACAGTCATTAATAATTTTTTGTTGTTTTTCAATTACAGGACCAATAAGAGTCATATCTTCAGGTTCTTTCATCATTGTCAACATTTTATTTTGAATTCTAATTGCAGTACTTCTTTGTTCTACAAGTTCATTATAGATTTCCTGCATCAATGATACCATTGAATCTTTAGATAAATTAATTTCTTTTTTTTGTGGTCTAGGCATATCTATAAATATCAATCTTTAAAAATTTCCTGTATCAAGTCTACGTATATTTTTTTATATCGTTTCATACAAATTCTAATTTCTTTTGTTGTTAAGTTTGTCATTTCACGTAATTCAAAAAGAATAACATTTTTATTGAACTTATTATTGTTTGATTCTGGTAATAAATTTTTATAATTATCAAATAAATCTGAAATTGCTCTACCAAGTTTTTTTTCTTCTTCCGTTATTTTTTTATCGTTCATATTATCATAAAGTTTTTCTTTAAACTTTTTAATAATTTCTTCAGTCGATATTTCCTCTTCATCAATAAAATATATTAAATCCGGGTTGTTTTGAATATCAGAAGATATATCTTCGTATGAAACTTTTCTGTTCATTTCTTTCTGATCTTTCATTATTTGACCCATCAAATAATTTTTACATATAGTTCCAAAATATGAATAAGCCTTTTTTTCTTTCGAAGGTTTGAACTTATCAATTTTGGTCATCAAAAAAGAATGTGTATCATTATGAATCTCATCATAATTCATATCCTTCCTATACAATTTGTATCTTCTTATTATGGAAGATATCATTTTATCTAAAGGGTGCCTTAAAAATTCATTATATATTTTATTTTTATCTTCAAAAGAATCGGCGATTAAAAACTCTCTAACCGCCAATTCTTCTTTTTCCGCAAAATAATTTGTATTATTAGGCTTTCTACCTTTCCTTTTCTTTGTCTCACAATCTAAACAATTCTCATCTTTTTGTAACATTAAACAGTTTCGGGTTCATATTTTATTTCTCTATCTTTTATGTAGAAATATTCTTTTTTTGCCAAATCAATCCAAAACTTTACCTCATCTTCAGACAAACGATCATCACCATTCTTATAGTTCCAAAAAATCGAACCAGTTCGAAGATTCATATGTTTATATCCGATTTTTGGGATTGTCATAATTTTAGTTGAGTTTTGAGTAAGTCTCAAAAACAATTCATAACCAAAAGTTAATTTAATCGATGGTTTAAGCCCCCCATTAATTAGAAAAGAATCTCTTTTTATAACCATTCCAGAAATTTGAAAATTTTGATAGGTCAAGAGAGTGTCGTTGGATAAAATACCAATATCCGAAGATATATTAGCGGCAAATGTTGCTTCGTTTGTAAATCCTACAAAAACACCTTTGTCATCAACATCAACAACTACTGGTAAAAATGCATCATAATCTTGATATATACTCATATAATTTTTTACATTTTTAAACCAAATATTTGAGTACTCATCATCAAACTCTAAAATACTTACCCATTCGGAAGTTGCTTTTTCAACTCCAAGATTTACCTGGCTTGAGAAATTGGGTGATCCTTCATGTTCATAAATTTTTACATTGATACCTTCGAAATTAAATAACTCAACATAATTTTTAAAATTATCTTCACCAGAATGAACGATAACTAATTCATTTACTTGTTCACTTTGGTTTTTTATCGACAAAATACATTTTTCGAAAAATTCATCAAAATCTGAAGTGTTTCTTGTCTTAATTGGTAATATTACTGATATTGTGTTCATGTGTTCCATATTATTGTATAGTTTCTAATTTATTTAATTGATCTTCAAATGAAGCGGATCTTTTGTCAAAGATTTCTGAAAAAACTTCAACAACATTTTTTTGAAATTTCTCATAGCTGCTATATTCAGATGATGTTGTTTCCATACTAGAATACAACTCTGGATTAATATTATCTTCTAACCAGTTTTGTACAAAATCCGCAACAACATCAACAACAGAGTTTTTATTAACTAACCATAATCCGTTGTCTTCGTTTAACCAGTTTGGTTGTACATAAGGTAAAACACCAATTACCGGGATACCCATTTTCATAGACTCCAACGGAAATGTACCAAAACTACTTGTTGGGTCTATCCAGATAGAAACAAAACTATCTTTCATTGCCTCACTGAATTGTTTTTCGGTTAACCCTCTCAAATCTCTGAAAGTAATCCACCGATATTGTGGAAACCTTGCGTAAAATTCTTTAATTATATTAGCAGTATCACGTTGATCCCTAGTGTGTATTGAGATTATTGTTTTTGCAGGAGTTTCACTTTTTTGAAAACATTCTGATATAACAGGATTGATAATATCAAAAGATACTTTTCTCATAATTTTTTCAATGTGTGATTTTTGACTTTCGGATGTTGTAATACATTTGAAAAAACCTAACTGTGACCAGGTTTGTCCAGGTTGTAATGTTTCGAACATGTGATCATATGCTTGAGTTAAAACAATTTTTCCACACGGAAGATTTTTTACTTGTTCCATTATATATCCAAATATTTCAGGAACAATAAGTAAATCATCTGGGGATATTTCAAGATTACCTTCATCTATTGATTTGTGAGGTAAAGTGTCCATATAATAAGACCCTAGCCATTCACCAACACCAATATATTCTTTTGTTTCATGTAGGATAATTGGATTATATCCATTTTCTTTTAATGTTAGAGCCATTTGATATGTGTGTCTAACAGATGCTCTAGCATTTCCTTTTGTGTCTTGGACTACAAAGTAAATTCTAGATCTTTTGTCTTTCATATTAGAAATTGATTTTTCTAACTTCTTGATTTGTTCTGTATTCATATTTTATATTATAATTTGTTTATTATTTCTTTCATTAAAAGTGAATTAAACGCAATCTTGAATGGGATTGTTAATTCGCTGTTATTGGGACCTAATTTTTCATCAACATCGTGTGATTCTGTCAATACAGTTTCTAAAAGGTTTTTTATTAATTCATATTTAACTAAATGAATTTGTGCTTCTTCTTTAGGTTCTGTATTTTCCATTTCTACATCCTCGATTTCTGACTCAATCGGAACTTTAATTTGTACGTATTCATCAATTCTATCGATGTCAACATAGTAAGTTTCATTAAATATTTTAAACATAACTTTTTGATATTTTTTCTAATGATAATTTAAATTCTGATAAAGTGGATATTTTATGATCACATTGAATATCTTTATTATATGCAGTTTCAAATTTAATTACGGGTTTATTGTTTGGGACATTGTTTAGTAAAGAAGGATTGGCCGTTAGCAATACATCAACTTCATCCCACATTTGTTTTTTAGTTATTTCACTATAAAATAAAATTTTTTCAATCAAACAACCAAACTTACTTAAGAAAAATAAAGATGCCGGTTTTGATTTACCAATCTCGTCTGACACTATAAGTAAATTATATTCATTTCGTAAGTCATAATAAATTTCATTTAATAAATTAAATGTATTTATTTCTGTTGATGGTGCATGTCCAAATAATTCCATAGTATATTCTTCATACATAAAACTATATAATTCATCTTTGTCTTGAAACTTGTAGTGTTTCATAAGATCTAAAGAATTGACATCACTAATAATACCATATTCGAATGAATTTGTGTTATAAGTTTCCTCTGTGTTTCCAGAATAATCCATATTGTACGTTCTACCTAAAAACATTTCGTGATCAACGTCAACCAAATGTTTTTCGTAAAGTTGTTTGAATTTTTCTAAAGTGTCTCTTAACACACCATTTATTTCAATCCCTATCCTCATCATACTTTTGTAATATTTTTGTAATTATTGGATTTCTAACACCGTCCTTATCGCCAAATTCAAAAATACCAATCCCTGATATTCCATTGAATCTTGTTAAAGCATCATATAACCCTGAATGTTTTTTATCTTTGTATCTATCAGTTTGTTCTATGTCGCCAGAAATAAAAAACTTACTATTAGAACCAATTCTTGTTAAAAGTAATTTCATCTGTTTTGGTGTTGCATTTTGTGCTTCCTCAAAAATTAAAATAGAATTGTCTATGGTCATACCTCTCATATACGCTAAAGCAAAAACTTCTACTATCTCAGCATCTTTTAATTTTTCTCTGGCGTCTTTACCTATAATTTTGTTTAAAAGATAATATGATGGAAAAATATATGGGTCTAATTTTTCTTCTAAATTTCCTGGTAGGGCTCCTAATTTTTCTTCGGCCTCAACCGCAGGTCTGACTATAATAATTTTGTCGTAACCATTTCCTTCGTCCAAAAGCAAATCAACTGCCGTTTTCATTGCAATGTAACTTTTACCAACACCGGCAGGCCCTGAACATATGGTTATTTGATTATTTAATAATGTCTCGTAATAAATTTTTTGATTCTCAGTTAAAAATTTACTTTTAGGTCTTTTTTTAATTACTTGATTTATTATATCTCTTTTTGAGCTTGTTGACATTGGGGTTTCATCAACTTGTATTTTTCTTCTATTCATTAAATTTAACTTAACGATTTAATTTGTTTTGTAAAATAATCTAACCAATATTCGATCATATCATCCATCAAAGCCTCAAATGTGAAAGTCGGCTCCCAACCTAACAAAGTTCTTGCTTTTGTTGAGTCACCCTTTAAAAACTTTAATTCTTCAGGTCTTAAATATTTTTGATTTTGGTAGACATGTTTTTCAACTTCCAATCCAAGTTTATCAAAAACATAATTTACCATATCTCTAACGGAATGTGTTTGCATTGTTGAAACAACAAAATCGTCTGGATTATCATTATTTACTATCATGTGCATTGCTCTAACATAATCTCTTGAGTGACCCCAATCCCTGTAGGAGTCTAAATTTCCTAATTCCAATTTATCAGTTAAACCAAGTTTAATTTGTACCGCAGTTTTTACAACTTTATTTGTTACAAAGTTTGATCCTCTCCTTGGTGATTCGTGATTGAATAATATTCCATTTGAGGCATGTAAACCATATGCGTTTCTATAATTTCTAACGATTGAATATCCAAACAACTTTGAACATCCGTAAGGGCTTACAGGGTGCATTGGTGTTGTTTCTCTTTGAAACCCGTCTTCATCAATCGAATTACCAAACATTTCAGAAGAACTTGCTTGGTAAAATCTTGCAGTCGGGCAAACTTTTCTATAAGCCTCTAAAATATTTAGAACCCCAAGTGCATTTGTTTGTACTGTATATTGAGGGATGTCAAAACTAATTCTAACATGACTTTGTGCCGCTATATTGTAGATTTCATCGGGTTGTACTTCATCTAACGCTCTTTCCATAGAACTTTGATCCATCATGTCTGAATAGAAGGTGGTAATTTTACCTTCTAAATGTGCAATTCTACTGTCTTGATTTTCTGGTGTTGAGTTTCTTCTTACGGTTCCAAAAACCTCGTAACCCAACTCAAGAAGGTACTCCGCTAAATAACTACCATCTTGTCCTGCAATACCAGTGATAAACGCTCTTTTTTTTCTCATAAATTAATTTTTAAATATATTCATTTTAGTTAGATCGGGCCAATCTGTATACACCCATTTTTTAGGTTTTGTATTGATAGCATCATCAAGTTTTTCTAACCCTAATGATGCGGTTTCAGGGGTCATATAATAATGATAACCAACGCAGTCGATGTCCTGATCTCTCCAAGGAACATTCGGTATTCGACCATCGTATGACATTTTTTTCAAAGTTTGATAATCATTTTCGTCATCCAAAAGTATTATTCCACCTCTACCTAATGAAAGATGTTTTTGATATTGGAAACTAATACACATAAATGTATTTGGAATGTAACTATCTTTTTTCCACAATACAGCGGCATCAATAATTCTTCTATCACCATAATTTAATGTGTAATAATCTTCCCACACCTCATCTCTCCATTCTCTTTCTAAACCCATTTTTTCCGCTAAAAAAGGAACTGACAGGTATGTTCTTATTGGTACATTAATTTTGGTTTCTTTAGTAAGACGTAAACATAACTCAATTCCATGAGTACAACTATCGACAGCAACTGCAAACTTTGAACCAAAAAATTGTGAAATCCTTTTTTCAAATTCAGACACAACTTCAAATGATATCTTTTTTAATTCCATAACAATTATTTTTTTTCACACTCAACATTTAAACTTATTAAAGTTCCATTTTCTTTATCCATGTGTGGAAAATATGCTTGAGAATGGTCATCATGAGACGCATGATCAGTTTCCCTCCAATCGTAAAGTCTAACATTTACAAAACCATTGTCGTTTAAAACTTGTTCTAAACTTACAAAATCGTAAACTGTTTTATGATAAATTTTTATACCATCCATACTCATTTTACCATATAGAGGGCCTAAAATGTTTTCTAAAGCTAATTTCTTTTCGATGTATAACTTAGACATTACCTCAAAGTTAGGGACTGCAAGTCTCAAGACACCATTTGGTTTTAAAACTCTTTTCCATTCTTCTAGTACATTCTTTATTTCTTCTCTATCGAAATATTCGATTACATGTGATGAATATATCAGATCACAATAGTTGTCTACAAAAGGTAATTTTTTAATATCACATTTAAAATCTAAATGATCATAATCTCCATTATCGACGTGAATCCAATCACCCCCAAAGTCTCTCCAACCACAACCTAAATTTACTTTTACTAATCCCATCTTTTTAATCTATAATTAAATAAACTCTTTGTCAAGTTTTTGGCCTTCATAAGGGCCTGTTTTATATTCATAAACTAATGTATTATCCTCTAAAATAAAGTAATTGTGACCACCTTCTAACGTGAAACTAGCGTCGCCAACATTCAGTATGGGTTCCGCGATAATTGTATCATCTAAATCGTAAAAAATACATTTTACAGAACCTTGTACTACTATCCAACTTTCTTGTGCAATTACATTTCTATTTCGTTCTTTCCAAATATGTTTGTGTGGTTTGAATGTTTTATCTTTTTCCATATTCAAAATAGAACACTGAATAAAATTCTCTTCAGATATAACGTCTTGTCTTCCAGATGTTATATCTTCTTTTCTTACAACTAAATGTAATAATTTAGTTGGTTCTATTTTAGAGTATATTTTTTCCATTATAATTTAATTTTATCGTTTATCGCTAATTTTATGGTACTCCATAAATTGTATTTTTTTAATATTAGTTCTCTAGCCTCTTTAATTGATTCCATATTTTCTTCTCGGTAAGAACTTTTTGAAATTCTAATAATTTCATCAATGCAATCATTTTTTTGAATGTCGATATTAATGTACGAACCTTTAGGTAAAAACTTATCTATATTCTTACACCCCCAATAGATTGGAAGAGTCCAACATAAAAGAGGGTCACAAATTTTTTCACTAAAATAAAAATCTGTACTACCATTCTCAATCGCCAAATTATATCTATAATCAAGTAGTCCTTGGTCTTTTTCTCTATAAGGTAACGAATTCATAAAAGGTCTTTGATTTGTTCTACCACCAACTATTTTACCCCACACATCAATATCGTTAGGATACTTTTCAACCAAACTCATTACAATATTTTTTCTTGAGGTGTGGTTGTTTGTAATCGTTTTACCGGAATCAATTACGGATAGGTCTTTTGTTTTAATTGGGGAACTCATTTCTAACAACTGATCGTATGGTAGTTTTACCCACCAAGTTTGGGGTAACCAGCAATTAGAAACCTCATGGTGAAAATATTTTAACGTGTTTGGGGTAAACCAGTGTGGGGCTAACCCTTGTATATGTTTTGGTTCTCTACCAAAAAATATGGTTTTTTTCATGTCAATTGGTTCGTTACACTCATCTTGGACAATTATGTAATCGGCTTCATCTTTGTTATTAACCGCTTGAATATCTTCCCAAATCCCTGAATTATTTGGTGTTTGATGTTTAAAAAGATCTAAAACATTTGATTCTTCCCATGCTTTTGGTAAATAAATTTTAATCATAAGAACGGACAAGAGTTATATAGTTTATCAAAATCAAAATCAATTATGTGATTTATTGATTCATTACTTTCAACTAAATCTATTATTTGTTGAGTATTTAATGGTTTATTATTATAATCAAACCCATTATATGGGTTAATGTTAACAGAAGAAAAATAATCCCTAAACTTTACGTTGTTCCCAAGTCTTTCTTCATTACCAAATAATTTTTCAGAAAATTTAACCCACAATGATGGTACATCATATGCGTGTGACACAATCAATCCATGTAAAGAACTTGAGATTGTGTATTCACAACTTGCAATCTGATCAATAACATCCTCTATCTTATTGGTTAACAGGTTTATAATTTTAACATTTGGGTCTGAGACATTATTTCTAACATAGTCGTAATCGACATAGTGAGGTATAATACCTAATTTATATTTTTTTTCAACTGAAGGGTTATATAATTTTTTTAAAATCAATGCAGGATCACCAACAACATCTGGTGGTGTAATGCCGATATCCCTTAGTCTTTGTTGTGTGTATTTACCTCTAACCGCTAAAAGTTTTACATTTTGTGGTATTGTATCATGTATAGTCATAATTCCAGACCCCCAAATTGTACATGTGGTATTTATACCAATCATTTGGTTTAAAACACTACCAACCGTAACGTATTTTTGTATTGGTGAATTTACAGGAACTAAATTTACTTTTTTACCTGTCATTTTATGGGGAATGTAATACCCCAAATAATCACCAAAATTATCATTACTACCTTCGGTATAATACCAAACGTTTATTTCACCCATTTCCATGTTTTAATTTCTTCTTTAAGTTGATCTACACCCATCTGAGCA